>Ga0065720_1020408_pt1 | contig 14760 bp, 17 predicted proteins | sample Thericmetagenome_FD_59107 | JGI IMG/M metagenome (GOLD analysis project Ga0065720, IMG submission 59107) | Thermophilic microbial communities from the Joint Bioenergy Institute, California, USA of rice/straw/compost enrichment - eDNA_2 v2... | ecosystem: Engineered > Solid waste > Grass >... | reverse complement strand
CAGGATAGCTGTTTGACATTCTAACGTCAAAGCTAGGACTATTACTCGACAACTGATTACTCTGATAATTTGAAGGATAAGGATCTAACAAGTTAGAATATTCCAATTTTCAAAGTTGAAGCCCTCAAATCAAGAGTTTATATCCTCTATAGAGGATATCTCTTAGAAATAGAGGAGAAATTCAAATACATTGGGAAGTATTTATACCTGAATTATGCTTCATTTGATTAGTGAAAGCCATTGGAAAATAGGGGTCTAATAGCATTATATAACAATAAAAGGTTGCTACTGTAGTCTTCCTGTTTAGAGCTTGAATATCTATAAAAATTAATAATCTGTAACAGAAATTCAAAAAAAAAGGAAATTTCTATCCTTTCAAAAATATTCTCTTTTTCAAAATGGAATCGTAATTACTTTTGATTCTTCAGCGGAGAGCTATTCGAAGCCTGCTGAGACTGATAATATCCTCCTTGGCCTTGGGGACTCGAAGTATTATACTATAAATCAAGGACAGAAATTTAATTTATACTCCATAAGATTGATTTTGAGCGGAGAAGTCCTGTTTACTTCGGAGTGAGTTCTTCTTGCTCGAAGAGTTGCTACTCTCCTTGGGCTGAGCTCTTTTACACTCCACCTGTATAAATTAATCAAGTCTAAATATCCTCAAACCCATTTCCCCTCAATTTTGTTGTCATAGTATCTGTTAATAACCCTGTCCACGGCATCTTCTGAGTCAAAGGTAACGAATCCAAATCCTAGTCATTATCAATTAAGTGGTTCATCTAAGCAAACCTCTGGATTTTCCAGTATCTTTATCCACCATGATCACTGAGTCATCAACTTTTCCAAATTGCTCAAAATAAGCCCTGAATTCCTCTGTTGGTAAGGAGATGTAAGCTATTAGATACCTTCCGTAGTTGTTTGGGGCAAACCACCAACAAAGAGCTTTTTTGTCCTATATACAGTTTCTTCCTTAGGAGTCTCGTTTTGCTGGTCTCTGGGAATTGCTCTTTTGCAGTCAACCTTACTTTCTTAGTCATAAGTAACTTTATGATACTTCTTTTCCATCGATCATGTGAACTTTGCTTAATACGCTGTCTAAGATTCTTGGATCCTTGTAGGTAACAAATCCAAAACCTCTTGATTTTCCTAAAACCCGTTATTTGGATACAAAGGTCTATGTACCTGTTGTTTTGTCCTGCATGAGCACACAATCACAAAGCTCTCCATACTTTTCGAAATATGCTTGGATAGTTTCTTGTAAAATAAATTAAGACAAACAATTTTTTTACCTTGTGAAGTTATAGGAGCAATCCCACCAATGAAGATTTTCCTAAAAAGAATGAGCGAGCTTTCAGAGTAGAGTAATACCCTGGAATATTATCATAAGGTGATGCCATTTAACCAAACTTTTTTAATTAATAATTAATGAACTTATAAACACCCAAATTAAATCAGGTTTGATCCTTTTAGTTAGTTGATCGGCAAGACTGAAAACCGCGTTGACCAAAAACTAGCAAAGTATAAAACTTGGATGTTAGAAAAAACATACAGTAGAGATCAAAAACTCAGGAAAGAAAGTTTACAAGGACTTATCTAACTAAGAAACGCCGATTTCTTCGATTTTTATAATTAATTATTTATAACCCTCAGATATAGCTCTGCGCTCGCAAGTTTCTCACTACATCTTTAACCTCGTCATCATTCTTCTCCACAATCTTATCGAAACTGAATCCCATAGGTTCATCATTGTGATACAACCCAGAGAAGAATTTTCCATTTTCATCTCTAGATTCTCCTCGTCCTTGCTTCTTTCCTCTAAACCATTCCCCTCTATAGTAAAATCCGTTAAATTTATGTATCGTTCCATAGCCTGCAAATTTAATATACAAGAATATTTGAATATTACCGTGCATTTCATCATTCTCAAACTGCCCGATGTATACATCTTCTCCTCTCTCTCCAAAACGATTGTATGTGACTTTTATCAGCTTTCCTTGCCCGTGCTTTTTGCCGTTGGCCCATTCTCCCTCGTAAACATCACCATTTTCATAGTGCTTTAATTAATTATTTCAAGAATTTAAATAAAAAAACCATTATTCCTTGCCCATGTCTGAGCCCATTCTTCCATGTTCCCGAGTAAGTACCACCTCCTTCCATATTTCCATAAGCCTTTCCTGCAATCACCATCGTTCCATAACCATCAATTTGGTCGTCTCTCCATTCTCCTTCATAAATGTCTCCATTTTTGAATTTTTTCTTTCCTTTTCCATGCTACGCCAAGTTAAACTATCATTCTAACTCCTCCTTACCTTCTTCCCATCTACAAACTGTCCCTCATAAATTTCCCCATCTGCAGATGTAAAAACTCCCTGTCCATGAGGAAGTCCTCTTTCCCACTTTCCGTCGTATTTACTTCCATCCTTCCAAACCTAAACCTCTTAGAGAGCAAATTACTTCCTCTTACCATGCTTCCATATCCATGTTCCTGATTATCTACAAAGTTTCCTGTATATTTTCCCAATGGTGACGTCATCGTGCCCGGACCTGTCAGTTTTCCATCCACCCAAGTACCAGTGTAAACCTCTCCATTTGGTGTTCTCCTTTCTCCTTGTCCATTCAGCAAAGAGTTCTTCCATTCACCTAAATAGATAAATTTCAGCCTGGTTTAATTTTGCCTGTCATAATCTCGCCATCTTTTGTCTTATATGTACCCTCTCCTTCCATATGATACCCCTTCCAGTATCCTGTGTACTGTGCTTCGCCAGGCCAGACAAAAGTACCAAAGACTTGGATCCTAGCATTTTTTACTTATAGGAGCAAATTAATGATACCCCATCTCCCATTTACCTTGGAAAAAAGAACCATCCGGCCATTCAGCCGATCCAAATCCGTGTCTATAATCATTTTGCCTATTATTAAATTCAAGAAGCACTCTCCTACCATTCTCCACGGTACACAACCCCTTCAATTGGCTTGGTGAAAAATTGCACTCCAGTTCCATGCCTTTTCCCATTAACAAAATCTCCTTCATAGGAATCGCCTGTAACAAGTGTCAGCTTCCCTTTGCCATGTCTCTTGCCACCCTGCCACTCTCCCTTGTACCAGCTGCCACAGGCATACCTGTATATACCAGAATATCCATTTTTTCTAAGATGGAAAGGAATAATATCTAAGACAGTTAGCTAATATACTATTATTCCCTTACCCTCCTTTGGAGGGGCTTCATCGTCCTTTGCTGTATATGTCTTCTCGTCAACTGATTTTAAAAATTCTTCGAGTGATGCCTTTAAAGCATTTTCCATTCCATATCTAATATTTCACGTAAAGCGAGTTTCTAGTACTCTCGAGTGTAATTAATCCAACGAGTTCTTGTAACAATAGGTCCAGAGTATATTCCTTGGGACTTGGTGATAGGGCTTTCTATAACTTCTTTTATCGTTTCGTTTGAAGTGGCCTTTTCTGTCAGAGAATCCTTGAGAAATTGGAAGAATGTCTTCCATTTAATTTCCCTGGTAAAGATCTTTGTAGTATCAATTTTCTTCTCAATCAGCACTCTTACACTCTCTTCAAACATATCCCACCTGACCTCCTGATCCTTAGACAAATGGATGACCCAGAATCTGTCTGCCTCAACACTATATCTTTACTGGGCTAATACTCTTAATTACATATTATCGCTTTCATTCCAGAGAAGTCCAGTCTTTCTGATGTCGGTCATTTGAGGACCATCCTTTGGATCATTCTTTTCATAAATAGGAGCCTTGGCTTGAACCAAAGAAACAGCCAGCTCTCTTTTCTTTTTGATTCCCCTAGAACTATTAAAATTATTTTAATTCTTATACTCTTCAAAGGCGTCCTGGTCTCTAAAAATTTTTTTAGATAGATCTTCGATAGCTTTTCGCTCAACATAGTTCAGCGTTCCTGAATTAGGGTCTTCTGGGTTCATGTATTTTGATAATTCATAGTAAGTTGAGTCCACAATATTCTCTTTGGGATTATACAGTGGATATATAGCAGGGATTCTTGGTTTTGATTCCCTAAACTATTAGGTCATTTTCGCTGTTTCTATTACTCAGTTTCTTTTGAAAGAACTTGCAAGTTCCTCATAAGCTTTTGCTTATTCTTCTCAATAAGAGCTCTATTCTGCTGACGAGCTTCTTCCAAGGTAAAAGCATGCTTCATTAGTTTGAGAGTGTTCTTAACGCTCTCTTCTTCCAATTTCTTCTTGACTTGGGTTAGTGGAGTCGCGATTTGCAAGCTCCCGATTTTGTCTGTTTTTTCTGGACTAGGAGAATTACTATTGTTTGGAAGAGTTTTAAGAGTAGCAGGCTGAGTTTGTGCATGTGGGTTTGGGAGGTCAAGGTTAGCTATTCTGAACTTGTATTTAGATCTTGAAGGTAAAATGATATGACACCTTTCTTACCTAGGATTGTACACAATCTGTACAGGGTCTATATCCTTCATAGTCCCCAAGAATTTGTTATAGGTTTTTCTCTGGTGATCGAGAAACTCCTCCTTGTTCCTATACTCTTTTATCTGGTTATGGGTAACTGCTGGAAGCTTAAATGATTTATTATTCCCTTTTTCTCTCTAGAATTTTATACAAAACTACACTCTCTGTACGTAGTGTTCGTTCCTCAAAATAATATTATCCATTAATTCGTGATGTATTGTTACGTTTTGAGGCTTGGCAATCAGGGAATTATCCAGCTCTAGGAAGTTACGAGGCTCGCTCTTTGTAAATATTCACCTTTTTCAATTGTTGTTGGGCTCGGATCATAAAAAGATTGACTCTTCATTTTAGGCGACTCTGAAGTCTGTGTTTTATTCAGCATTGCAAGCTATGGAATTCTTCGAAAAATAAATACAAAATTACCTGAAGATGTGGTTTGAGTGTGCCGTAGGCTGTATAGTCCTGATATTCTCTAGCTCGTCCATTAGACTTACTCCTGAGCTCGTCCGGCTTGTTGGGCTTTTTTAAGGTTGATTGAAGCGACTGATCTCGTAAAGCAATTTTCGAAATCAAAGATAAATGTTTCTATCAAATCAGTCATTATTCTAAATTGCGCACCTTATCTCTCTTATAAGGAATGACTCCAAGAGGCTTTGTTTCCTCAAAATTATGCTCATATACGGTTTCTTCTAGGCTGACAATCTGGTTATTAATTTCAATGATGTTCTTTTTCTTTTGAGGAGAATCATTGGAGGTCCGGGTATTAGTGTCGTAGGGATTGGTGTTCGCCCTTTGCTGTCTAACAGGGTAAATTAGCTCATCAAGGTAAATACTTGAGGAAGAAAGACATATTGCTTCAATAAAATTTATTGGAACAGAATATAAATAACTGAACTATAGCTTGAATTCGCACATTTATCAATGTTTCAACAAAGAAAATATTGCCAGAAGAAACTCATACCATTTATTACCATATATAGACTTGAGGATAATTCTCAAAATCTTTACTACCTGTGAACATAAAATATTCTGTCTATTATTCTTGATTTCTAAAGTAATTTTTTCTCTCCTTGAATTTTCGAGACAAGTATTGTCTTCTTTGAAGCAATTGTTCTTCTACAGGAAACTTCAATTATCTGAAAGATAACAGATAAGGAGCTATGTAATGGCCCTACTCTAGGAAGGATAAATTTTCAAAGGTCTAGCTAGAGTAGTTCTTTTAATTTTCTTTAAAATAATTGCAGGAAAGTTTTATGCGAGAATAATTTACCAAGTCAGATAGGTAATGACTTTTGGCTTATCTAAAATAGGAACTTTTGGAAAGTTTCCTTAATTAGAAGTCAAGATAAATATTATCCGAAGAAAATTCAATCATAGTATTGACTCCAGCTTGATATTAAAAGAATCATTATCTCATAGAATGCTATCCTGACGCTCATTTTTCCCAAGTGATGAACAAAGATTCCACTTTGAGCAGTTCAAGAAATCTAAGTTTGGTAATGAAACCTGCAATTGATTCATGATCTCTTAAAGAATTTTATCCTCTCTAGCATCAGTGGCTGTATTAGATATTGATGTTTTTTCTTTCCTGAGATCTGATCAGTTTATCTATAAGAAGTGTTTATATTTTAATAGGATTTTCTGAGCTTCAAAATAAAATATAACAAGAAATCTCTATGTATTCAAGGTGGATAAAAAGAGGAACCCTGGGTTTAGCCACACTAGGAGCAGGTACATTTGGTGCTTCATACTATTTCTTTCCCGATGTGAGGCATGATTACAATCAACTGTACCTAGCTACCTCCAGGGTCATGAGAGTGGGGTTTGCTGGAGCAAGAATGGCATATATCTATGCATTTGTAAGCATTTAGAATATCACTCTTACAGAATAGAAAAACACAAGTATGCATGAGAAGCATGTGCAGGCTTCCAAGATCTTATATGACTGTTTTTTGACAAATGGAGGCACATATATCAAATTTGGGCAAACTATTGCCTCAGTAAGCATGAAAATACTTGGTTAAAACGGTAGCTTGATGCCTTAGCTCCTGATGAGTATATTGAGCAAATGTCGAATTTGTATCAAGGAGCCAGGGAAAGTTCAATGGAGGATGTGAGAAAACAAATTGAGGATACTACAGGAAGGAAATTGGAGGACATCTTTTCATGTAGAACTAATATTCTTTGGATTAATATCTAGATTTCAACCCCAAACCCATCAGTGCTGCTTCTGTTGCCCAAGTTCATGATGCGGTGCTCAGATCAACAGGAGAAAAAGTCGCCGTGAAGGTAATATAAACCCACATTTCCCTAAAATTGAAGGTTCAACATAGATGGCTAAAGGAACAGTGTCAAGGAGATCTCAAAATCTTTAGCCTCTTGGTGGATATTGGAGAGAGATTATTCCCTCAATTTAAATACAAGGTAGTTCAGAACTAAAGGAATCCTTATGCAATTAGTGGCTTGCTGAGGAGATGAGTAAGATCATCCCAAAGGAATTGAACTTTGCTCATGAAGCAGAAAACGCTGAGAAAACAAGAAATTTCTTCAAGAATAATCCCAATGTCAGAGTCCCTAAGATTCACTATAATTATTCCAGTGTAAAAATTTACAGAATACAAAATCATATTGTCATAGGACAGGGTTATGGTAATGGAATTTATGGAAGGAGTTCCCATAAATAAAATTGGAGAGATGAGGAAAATGGGAATAAACTTGAAGGATGTTTCTATTTTATTAACAAAATGCTTCTCTGAAATGATGTTTCAGAATGGCTTTGTCCACAGCGATCCCCACCCAGGTATCGTCAAAATCGTTATTTTAATTCTTTAGGAAATCTCTTTATTACATCAAAGACCAATTCAAAAGGTGAAGTTGAGCCGGTTCTAATCCTGCTGGATCATGGCTGCTATTCAGAGCTTCCTGAAAGCACAAGAATAAATTACTCATATTTGTGGAAGGGAATATTGACAAGAAACGAAGAAATGATCAAGGAAGCAGGAATAAAACTGGGAGTTGGAGACCTTTACAAGCTTCTTGCCTGTATGGTCTCTAGAAAGTCTTACGAGGATCTCATTGATGAGACTAAACAGGACTATAATGAAAGACTCCGTTTTGTGAATACTGAGGAAGAGAGGCAGAAACTTCAGAGACATGTCAGACATTCTGCTAGAGAAATTACTCATGTTCTTCACCGTATTAACAGGTACAAAGAATTATTGACAAAGCTAAAAGTTATAGAGAAGTTATTTTGTTGTTCAAGACCCAGGACTTTTTGGCAACTATTTCCAACCAGCTCGGCGAAGAAATAAAGAAATACGAAATTACAGTAATTACATCCAAAAAGTAGTATAATCCCCTAGGCAAAATACTGTTTCGATGCTGTTGAAAAAGTGGAGCTCAAGGAGAACCCCTCATTTAAGAAGAGGCTTGTTTTTCTGTTCCAGAGATATAGCACTCTATTTGGCTTGAAGCTCTATGGCTTGTACCAATCGTTTATTCATTTGTTCTCTAAGAAGCCTGCAACTGCTGAGAATCAGAATGAGCTAGTGCTTAACTAACAAAGTTATTGTTCATATATTGTATTTCTTCAAGGTAATAAATTTCTTGATCCTGGGGCCTGTATAATTGTCTTATTTTATGTTGATTTCATGTGGTAATTTGTTTTTGTGGAGAAATTTTATTGTTTGATTGAATTCTTAGTTACAAGGCATTTTCAGTGACTCGATATGAATTCTACAATTAGACACTCTATCATACAAAATTACTTTCCAAACAATGGGAGATTATTGGTGTGTGGATTCAGATATCCATACTTTGCATTGTAGTACTGTTTATTCTTATCATTATCATCATCATCAAGAGGCTTCAAGTTTCCATTTTCATCAAAGGCTGACTCCTCATCTTCTCCCTTATTTCTCTGCTCAATTCTGTTGAAAATCTCTGTCAAAGCGTTAATATTCCTCTCAGCTTCTTGCTTCCTCTTCTTAATCAGCTTATCCTCAGTTTCGTCTAATCTACTCACTTCCTTCTCATCTCCATATCCGCTCTCATATTTCTCCTCAATGAGTGGCTTAGGCTCTGCCTTCTTTCTTCTTCTCTTCTTCTTCTTTTTATCATCCTCCTTCTTCTCCTCCTTCTCTTTATCAGCATCTTCCTCCTCTTGAGCCCACTTAACAACCAAAATTTCATCAGCATCCAAAGATTGATTGCTCATTGCAACCTTGGCAAATTCAGCCATGCATCTGTGAGCATACCTAATAGTAGCTTCGGCCTTTCCTGGGTGGACATTGATATCTTCGATATCTCCCCAAGGTGAAAAGTGTCTCCACAAAATCTCATACATCTGCCCAATGGGATCATTTCCTGCAGGCATTCTGAAATCAGTAACGTAGAGTGTTCTGCACTCCTTCAGGAAAGAGCCGACACCCTCCATATCTTCTCTATGGTCGGAAAATCTAGCTCTTCCAAATATATCTCTTATCTGATCTATCTGCTCACACTCCTCTAGTGTAGGTATTCTGTGGTAATATTTACAGTTGGCACCTTCGACACAGCAGCCTCTGGCAAAATGAATACAGAAATATGTGGAATATTTCTCCATTTTATCAGCCTTTGTATATCCAGCATCGACTTCAGGCTCACAGCGAGTCAGAGCCTTCTCTCTTTCTTTATCTTTGGTGTCGGATATGTATTTATCGTACCAAATATTATATTCTTCATCTCCTTGCTTGTAAGCAAAGTTTTTCGCCAAAGAAACCTCAACTTGCTGGCGAGCAGGTCTTTGCATGATCTTCTTGTTGTCTCTAGACATTCTCTGCTCGGGTGGGATGTATTTAACTACATTATTGGTTTCTTCGAAAGCCTCTTCCAATTTCTCTTCATAATATTCTTGAATGCGGTCGTTTACTTCCTGAGGAAGGACCCAGGTGCTCTCATTGGTTTCTGGATTGAAGAAATAGGTTCTCTTCCAGTTCTCATCGTAATGGGCTTGCCAGGGATGGATTAGTTTGAGATATTCTTCTTGCGAGATCATTTAATTTGAATTCTTTATTAACACAGAGAAAGTCTCAATAATACAAACCCAATATGATCAGGTTATTAATAGGTGAATATGAACCAGGACAGAAAGAAATCAGAACATTTAACTAGTTATCTTGATGAGAGTCTCCACTGTATTTTCGTCCCCAATTATCGCCTTCAGATCATCGAAACTGAGATTATTCTTTTCAATAAATTGCTATTCCCTTACAAAAATAACAAAAAAATCGATACCTTCAAAGCACCTATATACAACTCCTTCAAATTAGCATCCTCGTACAACTGCATCTTCAAAATCGCCTTCTTTCTCTCACTGTCTACACCCTCTCTGATTCTGTCCGCCACTAACAATTATTCGAAGAATTTTTCATATACCAGGATAAATTGTCTCTTCATGAGTAGGTAAAGGAGCCCCCTGAGTATCAATGTAAAGGATAACCTGGGGATGAACAATTTCCTTTAACAGGAAGTAAAGTTTTTGCTGTATGAACTGAAGATTTGTTATGTAAGGAAGAAGCTTGAAGATTGACAAGCAATTTAAGCGCCTAGCCCGCTTAGGAATAATACACTAATAAGTACTTGACATGCCTAGTCTGGAGGATAGTCATATGCTGGATCCAAACATCCAAGAATTCTGTAAAATCGATATTATTTGCTTTTAAATTCAATAAAGAAATGAAATTCTTACCTTCCAAAATCTTCAAAAAGCCTTCTTCGTTCAAAATGATGAATCTATTGATGAGTGTAAGCAAGGAGGTTTTAAATCCTGGCAAGCATCTAATGAAATGTTCAGGATCCTTGTAGTTGTTCAGGATATCCTTGAGCAAGAAAAGCAACATTTTCTATAATCTAAGCCCAAATTCAAAAGAAGTTTACCTCAAATCTATTCAGCTCTCCCAAGGCATTATTATTTAAATATATGATAATTAATGTTGACATGAGACTCAAGCAAGATCTCTTCACATCGAAGACTTCTGGAGTCAAATTAGTAACGTTTATGGTGATTTCATATTTCTCTGTCAATAGTTCAATAATTCCCGGGAAGTCTTGAACTGAAATTAGCTCAGCAAGAATATATTCTTCAATAATATTTATGAAAGTGCTCAGCTCAGAAGGATAGCTGGGATCTAAATAGGCGCTCATATAGTTCTATGAAATTTTAGCCGAGTTGAACTAAGTATACCTTAAACAAAACGTTTAATGCTTCTTCAACTTCTTTTCCTTGAATAGGACTGTACTCCTTAATCAAGAAAGACCAGAGACAAAGGAGTGAGCGAGAGAAGTTTTTACGCTAAAATATTAACACAGTTCTCTTCTTCTATACCTCAAAGTGATAATGAATGAATTTGAGGGCCACAATATATGTTGCAGTCAATCTTGTTCCAGGTGGGAATGAGGCAATAACAACCTTCAACATGTCAACAAGGGCGGACATCAGAAGTTGATCTTCACTTTTCAATATGAGTTCCATTGTAGGGCTTTGGATAGGCTCTGTGACATTGTATTGATCTGAGGCAAATTGAGCTTTGGTGAAGAGCAAGGCAAGCAATTCGATAAGGGGCCAAATGGTGCTTGAGTTGGCAATTGTTCCAAGGAGTTCGACGACAATTGGGATAAGGGCTTGTGCAAGCTCGACGAAATTTAAGAAGCCTCTGAATCTTTCATCAGCTTTGATAAGGCTCTTAATGCAGGTGCAGCATTCATATCTAATGACAAAGTTGTTGATTTGCTTGACAATTGTGACGACATGCTGTAAAATCTCAGCTTGGACTTGAACTGAAACATTCAATAAAGATCATTTTAAGTTACTTGGATAGAGCTTAACCCATCTTGAGATAAGAATAGGAATTCTCTTAGCGAGATTCATATCATCTGATTTTGTCTGGAGGTACTTTATGGCCTTCAAGAAGTCATAGTAGGCATTTTGGTCAATATTTCTCTTCTCATAGACCATTGGCAATAGTCCCAACATGGCAAAGACACCATCTTGGACTTCATTGGGAAGATTCAAGCTTCCTGTGGAATAAGTAAAGAAATTTGATAATTACCATCGATAATCTTGTCAACAAGTCCATGCAAAAGGATAATAGCTGGGTCTGGGAATCTTGTGAGTAATTCATTGGTGCAGGCAAGGGTGAGATTGAATAAAGTATTCTCAATTTCTAGAGTCCCTTCATCGAGGATTCTTTCAGATTCTAGAATTTTTGAAAAATCCACAAGAAATTACCTGTATCAATGAACGTTTCGATCTCGTCAGCGTTGATAATTTGAGTCAAAAATTTTCTACGAGGAAGCAGCTTAATCAAAAATTCATTCAGGAAACTTTCGATTCTTGCATGGGTGAAGAAACCATAATATTTCTGGCGACAAATTTCCTGCATTTCCTCATATTTATCTGCCAAGGTTTTTCCAGGCAATCTAGCATCTTCATGATAATACTCAAAGGTTTTTAGCACTGACTTCAGGCATATGACAGCAATTTTTAGAACATTTTCTTCTTGGAAACACTCGCTTTTCTGGATTACTGCCTCAATTAAGGTCAAATATTCTGTTAAATGTTCCTTGAAAAGGAGCTTGAATCTTGACTGGAGATTATTCAAGTTTTCCAAATAGGCATAAAGATTCTTCTGTAAATCCTTGTAAAGATCACCGATTTTACCTCCGTATTCAAGGCAGAGGTTGGCCAGCTCTCCAGCTCTCTCAAGAATAAGCATAAGAATTTTCAGGACGCTGTCACTAAGAATATTAAAAAATAAAAAAAGAAAGTTATACTCTAAGGCCATTTCTAAGCACCCATTGCAAAGCAAATTGATATAGATCATATCGACGTATCTAAGGAGCTTAAGGTATTTGTGGACTGAATCCATATTATTCTCATTAGCATTTGAGAGAATATTTCTGGTGTTTTGGTGAAGATAGTCCCAGAGAGGATGTAGATTTTCGAGATATTTAACATAGATGTTATAGAAAGTGGCTTTAGGATCGCCGAATCTCTTAGGGGCTCTCTCGGTCAAGATAATCTTGGCAGTCCTCATAAAAACGAGGGTTGAATCATCCAATAAATTTTCAGGGTTGTCAATCATTTTAGAGACATTTCCAAAGTTTTCGTGGAACATATTCGCTAAATCTTCATAGTTATTGGGGAAATCTGTGGCACATATATGCTTTATAATATCGTCAATTTGTGGCCTGAAAGGCTTTGTTTGATATTGAGTCAGACAATTGAACATCAATGATCGAACTTCTTTTTTAAAATTCTCAGGATATCCGCCTATACAACTGTTACTTCCATTAGTTCAAATGGTTACCTGATTTATCAGTCTTTCTTACGACCCAATTCTCCTTTAATAAGTTTTTGAAATGAATAATAGCGAGATATCTGACGTTAGGATCCTAAGAAATCATAAAATTCCGATGAATAGCTATACTTCATTGGTATTCTCAAATAGTGACCAGAGCATTCCTGGAAGATCAGGGTTCTTGTGCCATCCGTGAATATATTTTTCAGCTTCTTTGATCAGACTCTGATTTTGAGATCCGTATGCAGAGAAGCACTTTCTTAAATTTTCTATCGTTAATTCTATAACTGAATCTGTCATTATTCTCTATTCTGTTTCCTTAGTCTTATTCCTGTACTCGAAGGGAAAACTTATCAAATAAAGTTTAACTAATTAAGGGATCTGATGTCGAACAATATATTAGGAATCGACTTCTGTATCCCATAGAACAATAAAAATTTACTTCCTTGCTTTTTATGAGCTCCCAAAGCCCATCATGTTAGAAATAGCTGAATTTCAAAGTTTTCTTGGTCCAGATATCTTGAGAAATATTTTATGTGTTCTAGATTGGCTTTTAATAAAAACAAAGGAATTTGTGATTTGTTATTATGGTAAATTGAAAAATTCCAGGAATGCATTAGAATAACTAATTCCTAGCTTTTTGTATTAAATGTTCTAAATAATTAGTCTTGTTGAAAGAAACGAGCAAATTATTTTGATTATATTTCTCTTGTAAAGTAGGCTTTTCATTCTTTTTTCATTACAGAACCTAATTTCAGTTTAAATTCTAGTAAATTTTCCTTTCCTCTGTAGCTATAAAATTTGACAATACTTTGAAAATTTTAAGAAAATGAAGCCACATGTAGACCAGAACAATTTTAAGTTTACCAGATCAGGAAGTTTCCTTTCCAATGCCTTGTAAAAAAAAAAAGACTTTTTAGTTAATTAAGGGTTCTAAGAACTTGATTATTGCTAATTTTAATTTTCTATGACAAAATATGCGCTAAATCCTAGTAAATAAGCGGCCTTATAATAATCGCAGGAAAGAAAGTTTGAATTGTGGTAAGAAACATCAAGCAGAAGAATTTATATATAATTATCAACATCTGTATATGAATTAAAGATGGCTCTCATCCCTATATTCGGATAGACAGTCTTTAATCTGATGGAACATATATTTATAGCTTGCTATTCATAATATTTTCTACAGATCGAAACAAAACAAAAGAAACACTCAGTATTGTAAACCACTAATATGAAATATCTTCCCAGGCCCTTTTATTCATAAGTCTTACCAATAAGGTGACAGGTCTTCTTAATAAACTCAAGCACGAGTTCGGTGCTTCCATCAAAGTAGGTCAATTTGTCTTTATGAGCTTCACACTCCTTAATAACTTCGTTCCAGACAAGTTTATTGTCAAGATCTTGTACTTGCAATTGTTTTTCATGAAGGACCTTCCAGATCTTTGAGAAAATCATGCATTGGTCAGGGAGGAAGTTAGCCTTGACGATATACTTTCCAAGCCAAAGCATGAACCAGACAATGACTTTCAATGGGTCTGAGAGATCTAATGATCTGAAATCTTCAAAGTCTAACTCGATATCTCTAGAATCACTGTTGGCAGCCTTTTGCTCGTTGTATAATTCTTCGGTTTTCTTCTTTAATTGTCTCATCCATTCATCACATTGATCATCAGGGATTCCCAAGATTCCTACGATAACATTCTCGAGCTTTGGCTTGGAATCCATGCTGCTAACAGCCTTAAGTCTCTCTCCTAGGAATCCTAAGAGCTCACTTTGAACATCTTCAAGATATGCTTCTCTATCAGATATATCATCCACATCGTGTAATGGCTATCTAGTTAATTCAGTGAAACTCAATCTATACCTTTTGTGGACGACCAGTGTGAGCTTTTTCCTTTGTAACTTGGCCGATTGGCTTAGACGCCTTAGTATTAGGTGGTCTGATTCCATCATGTTTCCTTT
>Ga0065720_1020406_pt1 | contig 14770 bp, 15 predicted proteins | sample Thericmetagenome_FD_59107 | JGI IMG/M metagenome (GOLD analysis project Ga0065720, IMG submission 59107) | Thermophilic microbial communities from the Joint Bioenergy Institute, California, USA of rice/straw/compost enrichment - eDNA_2 v2... | ecosystem: Engineered > Solid waste > Grass >... | reverse complement strand
TTTTTTTTTTTTTTTTTTTGCTCCAAGTGGGTGTTTTGTACAGAAATTCTAGAAAAATGGCCCCCTACGACGACAGCGACTCCGAATCCGACGTTGAGTACACCGAGACCAACGTTCTTCTGGGCTATGCCTCGACTGATTCCAACGGCGAGGAGGTTAGCCGGTTGGGAGGGACACCTGTATGCACAAAATTTCTCCAATCCCTTAACAAATCTTGATTAGACGCTTGCTAACTGATTGTCTGTTTAAATAGGACTGGATTGACCCCTCCCATCCCCCCTCGGCACGGCTTGCCCGCTGCAAGGTCTGCAATGACCTAATGGTCCTCCTCCTCCAGCTGAACGGCGAACTTCCCGGCCGTTTCCCTGGTCACGAACGCCGGTTGTATGTATTTTCCTGTCGCAGACGAAGCTGTCGACGCAAGGAAGGCTGTGTGCGCGCCCTGAGAGGCGTCAGGGTTTCCGAAGAGTTGTTGATTGAGCATAAGAAGCAAGGGAAACAACTTGAGGAGGCGGAACCCAAAAAGGAGGTTAAGGCATCTGAGCTGGGGTTGGGAGAGAGTATCTTCGGCGTGAAGCCGTCTACTGGAGGGACGGCTAAGGCGAACCCCTTCATGACGGGTTCGGGATCAGGGTCAGGTGGGAACCCCTTCACGGCGAAGCCTTCTGGCGTCAACCCATTTGGGCCAGCAAAACCTGCCTCTTCAGCCGATACTCCAGAAACGAAAGAAATAACCCAAAATGCAGCCGACGCCCTCCCCAAAACCTTTGCTGAAACCCTCTCCCTCAACAACCCCCAACAACCCGTTTCTCATGGGCCAGTCCCTCCTCCTGAGCCCTGGCCAACCTCTCCCAACGACCTACCCAAGCCCTACCCCGTCCGCTGGCTCTCTGACGCCGAGTACGAGGCCCTCGACCCAACTCCCCCTCCTGTTACACAAAACACTGCCGCTGTCCCGATGGAGCTTGATAACGATGACGGCTCCGGCGGCGGCGGCCAGGAGGATAAGGAGACCTACGAATCGAACATGGACACGACCTTCCAAAAGTTCGCCGATATTGTTGGGCAGAATCCAGAACAATGCATCCGGTATGAGTTTGGTGGCCAGCCGTTGCTGTACAGCAAGGCCGATGCAGTCGGTAAGCTGTTGAAGGCGGGCGGCCCAGGAATGCCACGGTGCAGCAACTGTGGTGCGAATAGGGTGTTTGAGGTGCAGCTGACGCCGCACGCGATTGAGCAGCTGGAGTCGGAGGAAGATAATGATATTGCGGAGGGGATGGATTGGGGGACGATTATTGTGGGTGTGTGCGAGAAGGATTGTACAGAAAGGGGACAGAGGAATGGGGAGACGGGGTATGTGGAGGAGTGGGCTGGGGTGCAGTGGGAGGAGTTGACGGTTAAGAGGTGAGAGGGGTACAATGGCATGTACGGTGCGAAATGGGGAAAGCTATGAAACGGTCCCAGTCATTCATCGTGTTGGCATCTGCGCAATGAGGCTATGATATTAACATAGAACCCATGTAATCCAGACAGACACCCATTTGTTTGCCTTGGCCCTTTGCAGCCCCAGCCCATCCGCGGCGCGGCGACCCGTGCCCGCCAGAACAACCCAAACGCCATATACGTGATACGTGATACGCAGTTTTTACCACCAGATGCGAAAGAAAACGGGAGAGGGTAAAAAAGTCATGATACGAGGCCCATGTTACGTTTCGTCAGGAGTGAGAGAGAAAAGTGTGTCATCTTGACCCAGCCCAGCCAGGGAAATTATGCGCTGTCCTCCCAGGACCGCCTGATGACCTTGCTGAACATGTCAATGGACACGTCCTCGCGGATCTCCATCTTCTTGGCCTCGTTGTCCGGGTTCTTAGGCACGTGCACAACGCCGGCGTCGTCAACCGTCCAACCGCATGTCTCGACGACAAACTTCTTGACCTCGTCGACGCTCCGGAAGCCGAGCCAGCTCTCCAGCACGCTCGCCTGGATTTCACGGAAGGCCTGTCCCACCAGCGCCGCGATGCGCACCCGGATAGTCTCCTCGAAACCGCGGATGTCGGCCGTCAGGTCCGCGTAGATGTCGTCGCTGGCCAGCGTCTCCCAGAACTTGGCGTACTGTGCGCCCTCCAGCTGGGCGTTGAGCACGCGCAGCTTGCTGATCGCCTCGGCGAGGTCGGACGAGGGCGAGTTCGGGCCCGCGGAGGTGTGCGAGGGAAGCAGGAGATGCAGCGCCAGGTCGAACTGGGCCGAAGGGAACTGCGTCATGGCCTTGACCAGGATGTTTGTGATGACCTCATCTTTGATGCGGTCGGGGTTGAGCTGGTAGCTGTTGGGGATGTGAGCAGGCGATCTATTGAGACCCAATGCTGAGAACAGAGAGCAGAGAGGTGTGGGGGAGGGGTAGTCCTCTCAGATAGAGCTAATATACGAACTCCAGTCGCAGGCAGGGTAATTAATCCGCTTGCGGTCAGGCGTATAGAAAAGACTCATCATAGAGGACCAGTTGGGATTGGGCTTGAAAAAGTAATATAAGCACGTACAGCTTGAGCAGCGCGCGATTGCTCGCGCAGTCCGTGAACTTCTCCTCACATTGCTGAGTGAGGTAGGCCTCGAGGATATCGGCGGCCTGCGGGTTGTAGCGCTCCAACCCGTTGATGATGTTGCGGATCTGCTCTGGCCGCTCTTGGGGGTCCTCGCCGTTCATCTTGGGGGGCCGGTGTTGAGGGGGGTTCTGGAGGGATGAGGAAAAATCCAAAAACGTTTTTGCGTTGCTGGGGAAGGGGGGGGCTCTGCCAGGGTGTTTTGGCGAGCCCTTCCCAATCACTGTGGACAATATCGCCGAGGTGGGGCTTGGTTTTGCGCCAAGCCTGACCTTTTTGTGGGCGCATCTTGCGGTTAGTGCTGGTGGGGTTACCCCTGGCAGGCACGTGCTTCCGTGGCTGGGTCGCGCGGCACCCGGATGGAGCGCGTCTGCCTGTCCGACGTCATTGCCTGTCTATCCAGGCAGACGGACAGTTGATGTCTCGGTGATGGATGTTTATCGGATCCCTAAACTCAAATCGATATCTGATTTTCTTCAGGTCTTTTTGCACGCCAGATATGTAAGAGAGCAATGGCTTGAACAGAACCTGCTTCACCATTAGTGTAGACTTGAAATACTGGGTCAGTGCTCCCTTTTGATTCTCATTCCTCGTATGTCTTGAATCACGTTCGGTTTTCCTATTCATGAGCATCTTATGCATCTTCCTCATGATGAGGCTCTTTTGGCTTATGTAAACACCAGCGTGCTACTTGTAATCCTCTATTTCCGCCCAACGTTCCTTACGCTGGCTCCTGGGCCACTTGCTTTACGGAAGTCCTCACAATATTGACGTATATACTGTAGTCGTTGTGTAGACCTCTGAGATGGGGGTCCGTTTTTCCTCATAATCGTCCAAAATGCCGCCAAAGAAGCGAAAGTTGAACAATACATCCGAGGGTTCGACTCCAGCTCGAACTCTTGATTACTTTTTCGGAAAGCAGAATCAGAAAAGCTCCCCAAGACCATCCTCAACACCGGACCCGACGCTACCGTCAACCCAGATTGATCAGACAGATCAGATCTTGACCGATGAAAAGCTTGCTCAAAAGCTCCAGGCAGAGTTCGACGCCGAAGCGAGGGTTTTCTCCGCAAGCCAACAACCTCCTGAGCCAGTCCAACCTCAAGTTACTAGTCCCAAGAAGTCTGCGCAGGCTGATGTAGCACCAGATACCACAAAATTATCAACACCTAAGCCAACCGTTGCTCAGAATATCCTGTCTCTCTCCGCAACACCATCCTCGGATGATCCACTCGTCGCTTCCCTTCCGCTCGACGAGAATCCCCTGACTTTCGCGCCATCCAAGTGTTTGCCAGGCCTTCTTCCCTCTTGGACATCCGAATCTGGGGCTCCCTACGCCCTCCTAACACGGTGCTTCACTCTCGTCAACAACACTCAATCTCGCATCAAGATTGTTGACACCCTAACCAACACCCTCCGACTGCTCATCGAAGGAGACCCAGACAGCCTTCTCCCTGCAGTATGGCTCTCTACCAACGCCATCGCACCTCCTTGGGTCCAGGGTATGGAGCTCGGCATCGGCGGGGCGGCAATATCCAAAGCGCTGAAAACGGCTTGTGGATTGGATAACAGGGCGCTGAAGGCACTGTATGATAAGGTCGGCGATGCGGGAGACGTGGCCTTTGAAGCCAAGAAAAAGGGGGGCTTTACCTTCCGGAAACCAAAGCCTTTGACTATTAAGGGCGTCTATCAAAGTTTGGTGAAGATCGCGAAAGCTCAGGGGCCAGGGAGCGGAGAAACCAAGCAGAGAATTGTCGATCGGTTGTTGCAGGATGCTAGGGGTGGTGAGGAGAGTCGGTACGTGGTGAGGACGCTTTGTCAGCATGTAAGTCATCCAATCTCCTCAACAGCATTACGCCGAACGCTGGCTCACATCACACAGCTACGCATAGGTGCTGTCGGAACAACTCTACTGATCGCTCTGTCCAGAGCTTTCTTGCTCTCCATCCCTCCAAATGCTTCATACAACGTCCCGTATACTCAAGAAGAGCTTCGCAAACTCAAAAAGGACTCTCTTGCCGCTATCTATGCCAAAACTGAGACCTTGCTCAAGACCCTCTTCGCGCGTCATCCAGACTATAATGCCCTGATACCAGCCCTCTTAAACCATGGGATCTCCTCTGCCGACATCTTGCTGGAGAAATGTGGACTTACTCTGCACACACCTCTTCGCCCTATGCTGGGGAGCATTACCCGTGACTTGGCTGAAGTTCTTTCACGGCTGGAAGGTCGTGCCTTTGCTTGTGAATACAAGTATGATGGACAACGAGCACAGGTTCATTGTTCATCTGATGGCCATGTGTCCATATACTCTCGCCACTTGGAGAACATCACGGGACAATATCCCGATCTGGTGGCTCTCATCCCACAAATTAAAGAGGATGAAGTGGAGGGCTTCATCCTCGAGGGCGAAGTTGTCGCCGTTGACAAGGTGACAGGGGCATTGATGCCATTTCAGACGCTCGCAGGTCGCGGGAGGAAAGATGTTGACCTGAGCAAGGTGAAGGTTGATGTCTGTTTGTTCGCCTTTGATCTCATGTATCTGAATGGAAAGGCGTTGTTGGAAGAGCCCTTTCGTCGAAGGAGGGAGCTTCTGAGGACCAAATTCAAGGAAGTCCCTGGGAAGTTCACCTGGGTTAAGAGCCAGGATGCGACAAGCGAAGACGCAGAAGCAATCCAAGAATTCTTTAAGAAAGCTGTCGAGGACAAATGCGAAGGAATCATGGTCAAGCTACTAGACCCTGAGCCCGGTGCCGACCTCACCAACGCAGCCCTTGGCAACGACGAGGACCCAGCCCTGCCTGATCCCGACTCAACCCCCTCCCCAAGCAAGAAAGGCTCCAAGCCCTCCCTCGCCGAAAAGAAGCCCCGCCGCAAGCCCCTCCTCTCAACCTACCAACCCGACAAGCGCCTTGAGTCCTGGCTCAAAGTCAAAAAAGACTATACCGCCTCGCACTCCGACACCCTTGACCTCGTCCCGATCGCAGCCTGGCATGGGCAGGGCCGCAAAGCCCGCTGGTGGTCGCCCATCCTGCTCGCAGTCCGGAACGACGAGACTGGCGCCCTCGAGGCGGTCTGTAAGTGCATGTCTGGATTTACTGACGCGTTCTACAGAGCCATGCGGGAGTTTTATGATGATGGGGAGGTTACAGGCGAGAGGAAGAATACTCATCCCCGGAGGCCGGGATGGATCGAGTACAGCGGGCCAGAGCCGGATGTGTGGTTTGAGCCGTGCGAGGTGTGGGAGGTGGCGTTTGCTGATGTGACTGTTAGTCCAACGTATACGGCGGGGATGGGGGTGGCGGTGGAGGACAGAGGGTTGAGTTTGCGGTTTCCGAGGTTTTTGAGGAAGAGGGAGGATAAAGGGGTTGAGGAGGCGAGTTCAAGTGAGGTGCTCGTGAGGATATGGAGAAAGCAGATGGATCGGGGGAATGGGAAGAGACATAGGGAGGAAGCAGAGGGAGTAGAGATTGAGGAAGAGTAAGATGAGGACCGTCGTGGGAAATTGCTGTGTTCACTTCAGGATATACCAACTCGAAATCAAAGCAATATTGTACAGCCAATCGATCCCCAGAACTTCTCTACTCCCTCCAAGCGCGGTACACAATCCTGGAGCCGTACTTCTCGCCCTTCTTCAGCAGCACCTGGTTCTTCCACTCCTCCACATTGATCGCGTTCACATACCGGCTCGGCTCAACACAGAAACCACTCCTTTTGCCCCTCGCCGGAGCGCCAGGAACCTCGGGCACATCAATGTACTTGCCCGTGTAGAACTGGAAGGCCGGCTCGGTACTGTACACCTCAAGGTGAACCTTGGAGTCAGGGTGGTGCGCCTCGACCAGCTTGACGAGCTTCTCGTTGCGAGTGTCGATCGGGATGGTTTTGCTGTCGGTGTTGACAACGAAACAGTCATCAATATCGGGATCGACAGCGCCCAGAACGAAAGGTGTGTTGCCCTCGACCTTGGGGAAGGGAGCGGGGCCGGCGATGGGGATGCCGCCGTCGTCGAGCGGGAGGTGGGTGTTTGTGCAGAGGGTGACGACTGTGCCTTCGATGGTAGGGGCGCCGGAGAGGTTGAAGTAGCTAGTTCCGTTAGCTCAGTGTCTCTACGGACCTTCTTGATATTCTTGGGAACTCACGAGTGGTTCGTCAGGTTAACGACCGTCTCCTCAGCACCGCCAACCAGCTCAGCCTCATACTCCATACCCAGCACAATCACCTCCTTACCATCCTGCTGCTGCTTGCCGACGGTATACACCACGCTGACCTCTACAGTACCAGGGAAACCCTCCTCACCATCAGGGCTAACCAGATCGAACTTTACGCTCTCACCACCCTCGATCTCTCCCAGTCCAGGAATCTGCCTGATACCCACCGGAGTCGGCCCATTCCACACCTTCTTGTCCCAGCCAACATTGCCGCCGTGTAGGTTGTTAGGGCCGTTGTTTTTTGCCAGCGCATAGGTCTTGCCACCATTGATGCTGTCGAGCTGAGCGCCCTTGATGCGGTTCGCGACACGGCCAATGGTCGCGCCAAAATAGGGGAAGTTGAACTTCTCATAGTCCTCCTGGCGCGGGAAGCCCTGCACGATATTGAGCCCGCCGACGTTCAGCGACTGGATGATTGCACCGTAAGGAAGGAAGGAGACGGGGGCGTCGGACATTTTGGCTATTTTTTGGGGTCTTGGTTTGGGGGTAAAGGATTGACGGTAGGGTGATGTCAACGACCCAGGTGAGGGGGAAAATGCAGCAACAGAAGAAGAGGAAAAAAGAGCACGGAATCCCGTCACTGTCGTGGCACGGCGCGTGTTTTATTTCTCCCCCTCATTCAATGGGTCATCCTTCGGCAGGTGGGGGAGCATAGCGCAATCCAATGCTCCCCCTCGTCATGTTTAGGAAGGACAAGCCGGAACTCCGTGCCATCTTGCCGCTGGCCCTGACCCTGATGCGACGGGAGCGACGGCACGACTGCACGGCCGCATTCTACGCTCGGTCTGTCGCACATGACATGCCTGTGGTCCCCCCAGGAGCCCTGTCACCCACCCGCTGACATCTTCCTGATTTCAGCCTATTTTCGTGATGGAGGCCGCGCCCCTCTTCCTGGTGGAGCTCGGTGAGCTCAGAGAGCAGCATGGGGCTGGTGGGTAGCGATCAAGGGTTAGGGTTGGGAGTGTTAAGCATCATGGCGGGGATGCCCTTTGATTGCCTGGGGAATAAACCGCAGGGAAACAGGACGACGAATGGATGAGGATTGCGGACTGTTAAGTTAGGATGCTTGGAAGCTACTGGATGGCTGATATGTGGCTGTTACAGTTGCCGGTATGTTCATTGATTAAAGACACAGGCTGATCGACGAGGCAATTTGTGGCTATCCGTCGCTTTCCAGTTGGTCATTGCTGGGATCAACGACCGACCAAGGCAGGATTGCCCATGGAACTGGAACATTACAGATGATATTATCTTGTTTCTGCATTCTCTCTCTATCTGTTCTCACTGTTATAATGTCAACAATGACTGTTATTTCTACTCGTTATGCCTTTGTTGCTCCCACTTGCGAAGAGCCATCCGATCCATAGCAAACTTGAGGACAGCTTTATTATATATACGGCTGATGCTCCCATGCTCCAATCTCAGCAATTCAGCCTTGCTCCTATCCAGAAGCTCAATCAGATGGTTAATCAAGTACAAGTCACGGTACCTAGCCCAGCCCACGTATTGAGACTCCCCTGGAGGTATCTGATGCGTAACATCCGCAAAAAGCGTGCAACATAAGCCGGTTGTTTGCTTGTCCAGAAGCAATATAAACCGACTGAACAACTATGATGGCACAGCATCAACAATGCTGACTTTGATCTAAGGTAGCCTTGTGTTCCCTATTGATTTGTCGCTGTCTCTCAATCAGCCCAACATTTATCTTGATTTACTTCACATCTTTCTAGGTTAGCATTATATAGCATCGAAGACACACCACCGGTCACTAGGCTCTCAGTTTCCCTTGATGACAGCCTTTTGCCATCATGATTCACAAACGTCAGGGAGTAGTTAGTATTGATCAGGCAGTCATGAACATCTCGGAGAAAGATTTTTAGTCTGGCTTGGCGTACGTGGTTGTCAACCAGGTCAAGAAACATGGCGGTTTTGAGCCGGGTATCATACTTGACTATGCCTCCCTAAAGACCAAACACGGTGTGGGCGCTCAGCGCCGAGTGGAGGGCACCACCAAGGGGCGTAAGCCGATGGTTTTGACGATGTCGACCTTTACCAAGGGAGACTCAAGCGGCGAGTTAACCTGTTCGCTGCTATCAGGATATATGTTTGGTTGCTCGAGTTTGGAAGGCTGAAGTATTCGACACCAGGAGTGAATTAAGAGTCATTGTTAGGGATTCAAGATGGTCAACTTCTCTAGCTCAGGAGAGGGGAGGCATTCAGCTTCCAGTCCTGTCGGCGAATGCCACTTTCGAAAGCAGTCAACAAATGAGAAATGATAGTACCGTAGATATAAGGAGCACAAAAACAAGTGAGATTTGGCACGAGATGAGACCATGGATGATGTATAGTATCAGTGCAAAATGTAGAAGCGTGATGAGGTGCATTCGGTCCAATACTGAGTATTTCAAGGATCCGTGAGCAATAGAGTCGGCGAGGGATCGTTGTTGCTTTAGAGACCAAAGCTTCTTAGGATATCTCGCAACAATTCTAGACGTCGTGATGTCGGAGCAGCTCGGCTTCGTCTGAGAGATTGCCGAGTCCGTTTGGATTCAACCGTTTGCATGGAAGGTCTGCCACAAGGTCTGTGACAAGGTCTAATTATCAAAGGCCGGCAGCCTGAATCGTTCACGTTAGGAATCTTGGTGAAAGATAGAACATTAATATTGGCCACAGTTGGGTAACAACGGTAACGATCACGTATATCTAAACCTCAAACGTGAGAGGGCTGATGGAGTAGGGGAGCAGTAAGGCAAGTATGGCGGATCAGCAGTGAAGGGGCTATTTATAAGCTGCCCGCATAAACGAAGGTATGCAACTTAACGGAATTCCGGGGACTGGGGCATAGGAAATAGTCGACGTGGAAGTAAGATGCTCCTCAAATGTGTAGCAAAGTGATGATGACAGCATGGTGCAAGCATTAGAGAGACAAGCATAGATCAAAAATGGCATATCTTATTACAAATATCGATATATGAGAAGAAAAAGGCTGACGAAGGGCGCGGCACAGGAGGAGCGACGACTTTGTGGTCTGCAAGACGATGGCAGTTTAGGCAATGGCCGGGTACGAGGGTTTAGAGTGTGAGCGAAGGAGGAACTTACAGGGCCTCACATCATGTTATAAAAATTGATGAAGACCCCGTCCAGTTGCCTGGACAGAGTCTCCATGTGGCCGCGGAGCTCCGAGACAGCATCGCGGAGCTCTGCAATGCCGTTGCGAAGCTCAGCAATGACGATGAGCTCCTTGCGGAGTGCAGAATTGTCGCGCTCTAACGCCTCTATGCGCTGGAACAGGGCCACGTCCCGCCAGCCCACTTGCTGCTGTTGCTGGGCCGGGTGCTTGCCGGTGCCACTGCATGCCGCTCGTATGGCGGCCAGCGCAGCGTCCCTCCCCTCAGAGCGCGACAATGCATCGGCGAGCGCCGCCAGCAGCCCAGCAACGTCGAAGGGATCTTTTTTCTGGTTGGGAAAATCCCGAATGTTAACATTCTGAGACAAAGCGAGCAAATTGATAGTTTGACTTACATCCTCATTGCCGGTAACACCAGCAGAAGAAGTGTTGGATGGAGCAGCCTCACGCGACTGCTCATTGTTTGAAGTCTGTGAACACATCTTGTCAGAAAAACACCTGTTGAGCTGGTAAGCCGAACCAACAGAACACGCGAAGCTATCCTATGATCTGGGTCATCAACATGCCGAAGTGTGTGTGGGCGAAAGGAGAGATGAGGGTAAATGACAGAGTAGATTGCGTGCGGAGCAGAGGTTGATGGGGCTTACCGAAGAACTCGAAGGCACGGGACGAGCTTGGTGAACATTAAGAACATCCTGTAAATGTATGAGCAGGACATTCTTGGTCAATATGGGAGATGGGAACATGGAACACAGATGGGAGATGAAAGATGGTAAATGCAAGATGGAAGAGGTAAACTGAGGTTGAGGGAATGAAAGGAGTTGGACTTACAGAAGAAGAAAAGCAAGCGCCACTAGAAAAGAAAGTGTTGATCGGCGATGAAGTCTGTAGGTCAGCTAGTGCTTGGCAGAATTGAATAGATTCTCCACAGGGGAGTGAGTGTGTACTCTGGTGTGTGACGATAGAGGAGGGGGGAAAGATAAAACAAGGAAGTAAAGGACCTACCAAAGAGTCGTTGGGCATGGGCTGATTCCCAAGCGCTGAAGACGAAGAAGAGTTCTACAAAAAAAAAAAAAGTCAGAAGGTGTTAATCAAAGCTGAATAAGTCTCCTGGTGACCAGAGGCTCCTGATACTGCATCACTCTTCGCCCGCCGGTCCCAGCATATCACTATCAAAAGAGGTGCTCTGCTGTACGCCATTATCAGCCGCAGGTCCAATATCACCAGCCCTCCAGACACTTGCCAGGCCCCCGAAGCAGACCAACAGAGTCAATTTTTTATTCTATAGTCAACTGAGATCGGTATCGAAGCCGGCTTGGCTCCAAGTATATCACGACTATGCACAGATTCCTTAGACTTAGTCATGGTTCCAGGCATGTCACGTCACAGCCTGGCGAGAAGCCAACCTGTTGGCAAGTGACGGCAAAGAGCAACTCAAAATGATGGCAATTGTGATTCTACGCCCAAACAGGTGTTTTGGTAGTGGCAGAAACTTAGCACCGTAGCAGAAACTAGAAAGGACTTACGTATTGGGCCTCATGTTGAGCTCGGAACTTGGCGCGCTCGCGGCGGCTCCAGGTGTTCAGCATTGTTGGAAAAAAAGGTTTGGCGAGGGCGGCAGAGGAAACCAGACTGCCGAAGCAAAGGGCAAAGGCCGAAGGCAAAGGCGAAGAACTGGTCGGCTGGTCTGGCCGGAATGAGAAAAGGAAGAAACATTCCGTAAATTCAAATATATTTATAAGTCTGGGAGGTGGTCAATGCACGTCTGCCAACTACAGGCGTACACCTCCGGACTGCAGATGCTCCCGCATGATTTACACCCTCTTCGCCAACTCCTGATCTCGCTGGTCAATTTTCCGATCCGGAAAATCAGAAATTTCAACCATGCTACGCCCATTTTTATATCCAGCTCATCATTATTTCAGCCACGATATTCCAGATTCACCCAGCCCCATCCAGCAGCGCTCAGAAATTGTAGGCAAAGACTCATCCAGTCCGCATTCGTTGATTCCATCAGAGCCAGAAGAAGCAATTTACAGCTGGGAATGACCATTCGGCTAAAATGAAAGTAGAACAAAAATCGACAGCTTGCCAGTGTTGCACCATTAAGCATCTAGGCGATTGTCTTCGTCCCTAACCACATGAAGCGTTTAGGGATTGACGTCATTTAAAAGCTGTACACCAAGTTTACTGCAGAAAACGATGATGAACTAAACCGTTTAATTACGATAATATATTGCAGAGATACTGTTTCTCTTTATCATACTTGACTTTCGGGACTTAACGGACAATGAGCCAAGACCAGAGTGAAAATGAGTGGTATATCGAGGGTAGACAAAGCCTGCCTCTTTGCATCGAATCTGCTATTTGATATCTCATGCCATTAAATCCTGAACCGTTCTCAAATTTGAACTCAAGTAGATGACAAGGTTCGCAAACTGTCAGAGTTACAAGTAAATGTACGGGTGTATAGAGAAACCAAGAGAATCTCTTTCCCGCATACATGTTATAGATAACACAGAACAATAAGTTTATGAGCCAAATATGTCCAGTTGTGACAATTTCTGTACTTCTCAATTCAGGGAGTGGTAGCCACACTATGGTAGAAGTTCTACCCTCATGCGTACCCTACCTCTCCAATGCCAGACTTATGTCTAGACAGAAGTGAGACATGGTTCCGAAGGGAAAATCTCATAGTTCTGAAGCTAACTGGAACAACCTCGGGGAAGAAATCAGTTGCTTTTTGTATGAACTACTTGAATCACTTGGCATCCGAGATCATCAATACTACTGAATGTTGTTGCATGGTCGTCACTGATCCGACGTCCTCCAAACCCCTGCGCACGTTGAGGGGTCGGCCCTAATCAGAAAAGTGGGGCGACCCGACGCGGTGGGGGCGCGGCTCGTCCCGCATTGATCTGGATTGGTGATCTTGGCATGCAGCCGCAAAAAGTAACACAGTCCGTACAGTGCGATCAGAACCTTGATTACAAGCCCACCAAACTTTTGAGATCCAGAGCTCGATCATCGCGGGTCAAAGGATTTGGCAGATCCGGAGCATCTTATTTTTGGCCAATGATCTCACAAATCTCGGAGCTGACTTGGAAATATTTGATCACAAAACAATTGAGGAGAATTTTGGCAATCAATTTTTTTTCTATCTCGACCACGATGCACTGATTGGATGCCATACATATATCACGGAAAACCGGAGAACTCGAGTCTCCTATATTCTGAACCTGAACGTGACCAAACTGATCAATTGAGAAGCCACTATAAAAGCCCATATTGTGGATTTTGAGGCGTTACTTTGGTTACGGGACACAGGACTGTTGAATGTCAACTCACATGGAGGTAACATTTGTAGGCTCCCGCATGCTCTTGAGAACGCAGGTCATGAATGAGGCAGCCCTTTTTGCCCTTGAGCTTGTACCAACAGGATATGTAGGATTATGTGATATTTGTCTTGATATGTACAACCAGGTATATCTCGGTGCGCTTTAGACGTCTCGCTTTAGTCATGTTTGGAACATTCCGCCACCCTAGAGATGGTCCTTGACTACTTTCAAGAGAAGTATGAGAGACCATGGAGAAATCTAGCGGTAACATATTCGCTTTGACAGATATTGAATTGATGTTTGGAGGTTGTGTCACGATGACGAGGGCGTACAAGGACGCAAATGGCCTGCAACCTGTTCGGAGCTCACATCTTTCAAGTCCGTAGCGATGAGTAATGGATCCAGAAAATCTAAGTGCCTGTGGTATCAGTTGCACTCCCCAATGTCTTTCAAGATTGTCTGTTAGCCCCAGAAGAGCGACCAGCATCACATCCTTTACCTTTCAGGCGATCCTGAACAGGATGAAATCATCCTTGTTGGCTTCAGCGCCTTTACTCTTGATGTCAGTCTCGACTTGCTCAGCGGAGGCCTCAGAGTGTTGAAACAGTCGCGGTTAGCCTTAACTCATACTGCAAAACCAACGTCGTAAGCGATCAAAGTAACACTCACCTATTTCTTCGGCTCATCGGCCTGTTGTCCGTGCGTCTGACACCCCAAGAGCTCCTTCAAACGCCGGTTCTCCTCCCTCAGTTTCTTGACCTGATCAAGGAGCTTGGAATTCTCCTTCTGCATCTCATGCATTTCGAGACGGTGCTTGTGTACCATCGCCTCGGGCTTCAAATTCTTACGCATGTAGTCCATGGCGCGGTAAAAGCGTACCAACGCGGAGCGCATGTCGATGAGTGACTCTGTCATTTCTTGAATAGCTGGCTCAAAGTTGCGGGCGCACCCGGCGCACACCCCGGGAAGCTAGTACCGGATGGTGAGTCAGGATATCGCGAGAGGAGGAAGGTTTGAGAACCAAGGAGGTTTAGTTACCAGATTGCTGGCGTCGAGGAAGCCTGTTCCGCGAGGCAGGCGATTGTTGGAGTTATTGGTAGGCCAGGCAGACATTTTGCCGATCTGATCCGCGAAGCTACTTGGTTAGAGAAGTTGGCCGTGGATGGGAAGGATTAGGTCAAACTGAATGTTTGCAATTGATCAAGTAGGACGGAGTAAGTCGCTTCAAAGAAAGTGACCAGAGTGATGCAGACGGCAACGAAAATCTCGCAAGAAATACATTTGGGTGTTTGAAGAAAGGTTTCGTTTCTGAAATCAGATGAAAGGGAAGGGAAGAGTGTGAGATCTGAAGTGGAAGTGGATTTGGATGGGGTTTGGAGCCTACCCTCCCAGACGTTGCTGCAGGTACCGCACCCACGATTAATAGCAAGTATGCACATTTGCTGATTTTGCAAAAAAAAAAAAAAAAATAAAAATAAAAATAAAAAATGTAGCCATGTA
>Ga0065720_1003589_pt1 | contig 14772 bp, 12 predicted proteins | sample Thericmetagenome_FD_59107 | JGI IMG/M metagenome (GOLD analysis project Ga0065720, IMG submission 59107) | Thermophilic microbial communities from the Joint Bioenergy Institute, California, USA of rice/straw/compost enrichment - eDNA_2 v2... | ecosystem: Engineered > Solid waste > Grass >... | reverse complement strand
TTCATCCCCGCCCTGATCGCCATGACCTGGTTCGGCATCAGCCGCCGCGACTGGCGCCCCCTCGCCATCGGCGCCAGCATCGCCGCCGGCATCCTCCCCTGGTTCTACTACGACATCGCCGACCACCGAACCATGTACTACTTCTACGCACTGCCAGCCGAACCATTCCTCGTCCTGGCCGTCGCGTACGTCCTCGGCTGCCTCATCAACGGGAGAACCCGCTCACCGGGCCGGTGGCTCGCCCTCACACCCCAGGAACGCCGGCGCACGGCCATCATCGGCGCAGCGGTGTTCGTCGCCCTCGTGGCCGTCTGTTTCTGGATCTACTACCCCATCTACGTGGGCGACTCCATCCCGTACGAACACTGGTACCGACGCATGCTGCTGGGCCGGCACTGGGTGTAGCGACACCGCGGCGGTCGGCCGGAAAGCCGGCGATCACCAGGGAAACCGGCGGCCGTACGGAGATGGGGGGTCGGTGATGGTCAGGCCGTCCGGACGGCCTCGGCCAGACGCTCGGCCACCGCCTGAGCCTGCTCCACAGTGGACGCTTCCACCATGACCCGGACCAGTGGCTCGGTCCCGGAGGGACGCAGCAGCACCCGACCGGTTTCGCCCAGCTCCCGCTCGGCCCCGGCCACGGCTTCGACCACTGTGGACGACTGCACGGCCGCCTGCCGGTCGGCCACGCGTACGTTGATCATCACCTGCGGCAGCTTGGTCACCACCGCGGCGAGGTCGGCGAGCGGACGCCCCGTGGCGGCCATGCGGGCCATGACGTTCAGGCCGGTGAGCAGGCCGTCGCCGGTGGTGGCGTACGCCGGCAGGATGACGTGCCCGCTCTGCTCACCGCCGAGCGCCAGCCCTTTCTCCCGCAGCGTCTCCAGCACGTACCGGTCGCCGACCGCGGTCTCCAGCAGGGCGATCCCCTCCCGCTGCATGGCCAGCCGCAACCCGAGGTTGCTCATCACGGTGGCGACGAGGGTGTCGTTCGTCAGCGTGCCGGCCTCGCGCATGGCCAGGGCCAGGATGGCCATGATCTGGTCCCCGTCGACGGTCTCGCCAGCGGCGTCCACGGCCAGGCAGCGGTCGGCGTCACCGTCGTGGGCCAGGCCCAGGTCGGCCCCGTGGGCGAGAACCGCGGCCCGGACGGCCTCGAGATGGGTCGACCCACACTCGCGGTTGATGTTCACACCATCCGGCGACGCATTGATGACGATGGCGTTTGCACCGGCCCGGCGGTAGACGTCGACGACCCGCGAGGCGGCTCCGTTGGCGCAGTCCACCACCACGGTCAACCCGTCGAGCCGGTGGGGCGTGGCCTTGACCAGGTGGGTCATGTACCGCTCGGGGCCGTCAGCCAGGTCGTGGACACGGCCGACCCGGGGGCCCACCGGTCGGGGCCAGGACCGGCTCATCTCCGCCTCGATCGCGTCCTCGACCTCGTCCGGGAGCTTGTGGCCGCCCGCCGCGAAGAGCTTGATCCCGTTGTCCTCCATCGGGTTGTGCGAGGCGGACAGCATGACGCCCAGGTCGGCCCCGGTGTCGGCGGTCAGAAACGCGACGCCCGGAGTGGGGATCACCCCGACCCGCACCACGGTGGCCCCGGCGCTGGCCAGGCCCGCCACCACGGCGGCCTCGAGCATCTCGCCGCTCGCCCGCGGGTCGCGGCCCACCACGACCGTCGGGGCGGATGACCCGGAATCCGAGCCGGCGGAACCTCCGTTACCGAGCACCCGGACGGCGGCCGACGCGACCGCCATCGCGAGCTCCGGAGTGAGTTCGGTGTTCGCTACGCCACGGACTCCGTCCGTCCCGAATAGCCGCCCCATGCCGTGCCCTTCTCGTGTATCCCGTGGCCTCGCCCTGCCTTGGTGGGCCTGTCGTGCCTTGTGGGCCTCGTCAGCGCCGTGACGCCACGGAGCGTTCCAAGCACGGACGCTCCCGGCCGACCCTGGCCACCGGACAGCCGCGACCGACCGGTCGGCGACGCCGTGGGTCGAAACGCTCACAGACCGTCGATGACGTCACGGTAAACGGTCCAGCCCGGTCCTGGACACCGCCGCCGCTTGGGGCGCTTGTCACGATCGGTAAGACCGGGCAAGGCAGACGAAACCCGACCCGGGCCGTCCGCGTCGATGGTCGAGCCACGACGCTGACGGCCGAGTCGGGTTCAACGATGTTCGGTTTCCGGGGCCCCGCCCGGGGCCGCCGACCCGATTACCGCTTCGAGTACTGCGGAGCCTTACGGGCCTTCTTCAGGCCGTACTTCTTGCGCTCCTTGACCCGGGCGTCGCGGGTGAGGAAACCCGCCTTCTTCAGGGCCGGGCGGTCGTCGGGGTTGAGCTCGCACAGGGCCCGCGCGATGGCCAGACGCAGCGCCCCGGCCTGACCGGTCACCCCGCCGCCGCGCAGGTTGGCGATCACGTCGAGGGTGCCGGCCCGGTCCACCACGTTCAGCGGCTCCCGGACGAGCTGCTGGTGGACCCGGCTGGGGAAGTAGGAGTCGAGCGACCGGCCGTTGAGAACGAAGTTGCCGGTGCCGGGGACCAGGCGAACCCGGACGATCGCCTCCTTGCGCCGGCCGACGGTCTGGACGGGCCGGTCGCCACGGGACAGGCTGCGCAGGGGACGCGGGGCGGCCGCCGGGGTCCCGGCGGGCGACTCGGTGGGCGTGGTCTGAGAGGCCTCGGCCTCGGCGATGCTCACGGTCACTGATGTCCCTCCGCGCTACTGCGCCAGCTGCTTGATCTCGAACGGCTTCGGCTGCTGGGCGGCGTGCGGGTGGTCCGGACCCGCGTACACCTTCAGCTTCTTGATGAGAGCCCGACCCAGTCGGTTGTGCGGCAGCATGCCCCGCACAGCGAGCTCCACCGCGCGCTCGGGGCGCTTGGTGAGCAGCTCCTCGTACCCGACCCTGGTCAGACCACCCGGGTAACCCGAGTGACGGATGGCCTGCTTCGTCTGGCGCTTGTTCCCGGTCAACGCCACCTTCGCTGCGTTGACGATGATGACGAAGTCACCGGTGTCCACGTGCGGCGCGAAGACCGGCTTGTGCTTCCCACGCAGCAGCGTGGCGGCCTGGCTCGCGAGGCGGCCCAGCACGACGTCGGTGGCGTCGATGACGTGCCACTGACGCTCGATCTCGCCCGGCTTGGGGCTGTACGTACGCACAGGTTGACCCTTTGTTCCTTGGTCGACGGGATCCGGCCGCAAGGCCGAAGCTCGGGGTGCCGGCGGCAAGGCAGCGCTCGGCGCACCTCACACAACAGCGTCTGAGCATACCTGTCCGGGCGGGGGCGGGTCAAAACACCCCCCGCTGCGGCCCTACTCACGGAGTCGTCCCGGCGCGCACCCCGTCCGCCGGACGACCGGCAACCCGTACCGGATGCCATCCCGACAACCGGCCCGCCCGACAGCGCGATGCGCGACAACCGGAACCACCGACGGCATAACCCACGTCACATTCATCGCTGGATGTCAGCGGCCTCACAGGTTGCTGAGGGATGATTTGCTGAGACGAAACACCGAATGCACCGGAGCGAAACTCCAGGCCGGCAGCCTATCTACCAGGCCGGCGACGGCGAGCCGAACGAGCCGCCCCGCCGACGCAGGAACCGGGCCGGTGGTGAAGGGACGGCACCACCCGCCACGGCGCGATGGGCTAAGCCGGCCGCCCTGGGTCACCCCGCCAGGGCCGGGGATGGGCGCACGACCGGCCCGGCGGGGTGATCGGCGAGGGACAGCCCTCGCTTACAGGAAAAGCACCGACAGGTATTGGGACGGACCTGGGCGGTGCGGACGGGTGCTGGTCACCCGGGAGCGGACGCGGCGCGCGGCTCACCCATGGTGAGCCCGCGCTGTGTCCTGCTCAACCCCCCAACTCTTACTCCTGTCGCTCACACGACGCACGAATCTCGTCGTCGTGGCGGCCTTCCGCCGGTCTGATCATCTCGTCGCCGCGCGACACAGTTAGCACGCTGGAAACACAGACCGTATCCCGACGAAACGGCCGGCTTGGACCATCCCAGACATGAGCGCCCTACCCATAGGAACGGTTGGGGTCCGGGCGCGTCGATGACCGCCACCTCCGCCGATTCGGTCCCTGTCCCCCGGCCCGACCCCGCCCCGGTCGGGACGGGTCAGGACGATCCTGGCCACGATCCGGTCCGCTCGGATGCGCTCGCCGGCTTCACCGTCGCCGTCACCTCCGACCGACGCCGCGACGAGATCGCCGCACGGCTGGAGGAGCAGGGCGCCCGGGTCGTGCTCGCCCCGGCTCTGCGCCTGGTCCCGGTCGCCGACGACACCCTCCTCCACACGGCGACCCGGCGGCTGGTGGAATCGCCGCCGGACGCCGTGGTGGCGACGACCGTGATCGGCATGCTCGGCTGGCTCGAGGCGGCCGACGGCTGGGGGCTCGGCGAGGCGCTACGCGCCCGACTGGCCGCAGCCCACGTCGTGGCCCGCTGGCCCCGGCCGGGCAGTGAGCTGCCGTCCGCCGGGCTGGCCCACGCCTGGTCCCCCGAGACAGAGAGCGTGGCCGAGATCGTCGAGTACCTGACCGCCCAGCTCGCCCCCGGTCGCTCGCCGACCCGCAGCCGTCGCTCGACTCGGCTGAGCGATTCCGCGACCCAGGCCCGCGGTTCCCGGCGCGGACCGCTGGCGGGCCGCCGCGTGGCCGTGCAGCTGCACGGCGTACCGGAGGACGAGCTCTGCGCCGCGCTCACGGCGGCCGGGGCCGAGGTGGTCGAGGTGCCGGTCCACCGGTGGGCCCCACCGGTCGACCCGACACCGCTGCAGCGGCTCATCGACCTGATCACCAGTCACCTCGTGGACGCGGTCACGTTCAGCTCGGCCGTCGCGGTGGGCTCGGTCCTGCGGACGGCTGGTACGGACGCGGAGGCGGTGCTCACGGCCCTCCGGGGCCCCGTCCTGGTCGGCTGCACCAACCCGCAGGCCGCCGCGCCCCTGCGCCGCGTTCAGGTCCCCGTGCTGCTCGCGCCCCGGAACCGACCAAGCGGTCTGGTCGCGGCCCTGGTCGACGAGCTGCCCCGGCGGACCCACACGCTGCGGGTGGCCGGGTGCGAGGTCGTGCTCCGCGGTCACGCCGCCGTCGTCGACGGGGTCCTCAAGCCGTTGCCGCCGGCCCAGATGGCGATCCTGCGCAGCCTGGCGGCGGCCCCGGGCAAGGTGCTTCCCCGGTCGCAGCTGCTTGAGGCGCTGCCCCGGGGCGCCGACGAGCACGCCGTGGAGATGGCCGTGGCCCGGCTGCGCGCGGCGCTGGGCCGTCCGTCGTTCATCGAGACGGTGGTCAAGCGGGGGTACCGGCTCCGNGTCGATTGATCGTCGAAAGTTGTGACATTTGGNCTCATTTTGATAGCCGGTTTGACCGGTCTTGATTGCGCCGTGGTCTGTCCTGAGTGGTGCGTTGCCCGGTTCGCGGTTGCCNGGGTTGGTTCGCTGGGGCGGGTGCGCAGGGGCGGTGCCCGCGTCATAGCAGCGGAGTAGACGCGTCTTCATAACGCACACCAGGTTCACGCTCGATGATCAGGACCGATGCCTCGGTCGCGGGGAGGCGGCCGGGGCCGTAGGCTGTCGCCCGTGGTCGGTGCCTGGGTCAGACTGATCGTGAACTCGGCGGTGGTGGCGGCCGTGGTGGTCGCGGCCCAGCTCGGCGCGGCCGACGCGCTCGGCATCCTCCCGTGGGACGGCCCCCATGACGACCAGGCGTGGACCACTCTGCTGACCTGGGTCGCCTTCACGTTCGCCAGCGCGGCCCTCGCCGGCGCCCTCTTCGGTCGCGCCGCCTTCCGGCGGGTCCGTGGCCGCGACGGCGTCGGGGCGCGGGTCGTGGCGAGCGTGACGGGTGCGGCCGGCGCCGCGGCGGTCATCGGCCTCGCCTGGCTGCCGGCTCAGGACGTGCGACCTCCGGTCAACGTCAACCCAGGTCTCGTCGTCTCCATCACGGCGGCGGCCGGCGTGCTGGTGGGCCTCGTCCTGGCCCTGCTGGCGTTGTCGATCCGGCCGCTGGCGGCCGGGGTCCTGACCACTGTGGCCTGGGTCTGGCTCCTCGCGGTCGGCGCCGCCGTCGCCGGCCTCGCCTCGGGTGAGCCGTACCCGGCCCCCCGGGTCGGCGTCCCCGACGCGCCGTCCCTGATCGCGCCCTCCGCCTGGACCGGCCCGCGAGTCATGATCATCGTGGCGGCCGTCCTGGGCCTCGTGGTCGCCGTCGTCGCGCGGGCCCGGGGCACCTCCCGCCTCAGCACGGCCGTCTCCGGTTTTGGCGGCCCGGCCCTGGTCGCCGCGGCGTACCTCATCGCCGGCCCCGGCCAGAACCAGGGCGAGCCGTACCTCAGCGCTCTGCTCGGCGTCGTCGCCGGCCTGGCCGCCTCGGCCATCGTGGCCATCCCCGGGCGACCGGCCGACGCCGAGGCGGCCGTTCCCAAGGACGGCGACCACCCGACCGGTGACGGCGGGTCGCGGGACCCAGCGTCGGACGTGCTGATCAGCACCCGGTTCCCGGTGCCCGGGGGTTCGCCGCCGGGCTCGAGCCGGCCGGCGTGGGCGGAGGGGTCGGGACCCGTCGCCCGGGCCTACAGCAGCGCGTCGTCGGGGTCCAGCAGCGCATCGTCGGGGTCGGCGCCGGAGCGGCCGGCCAAGGGTACGGGGTGGGACGCCGACACTCTGCCCGGGACGACCCACACCCCGGCCGGTCGGTCGGCTGGCCAGGCCGGTGGCGTCTACCGCAGCACCAACAGCCAGTCCGCCGAGTCCGCCCCGTCCTCGCCCGTCGGGGCCGCGGTCATGGGGCAGCCGAGCGCCGACCCCCACGAGTCGTGGGTGGGCGGCCTCCGCTCGACCGGGCGGCACGCCGCCGAGTAGGCGCCGTTCCACCGTCACCGCGCCCGGGCCGGACGCCGTACGGTCGATCCCCCGCCCACGCGGGGTGACGTACGGTCACCGCACGTCCCAGACGGGTTCCGGCGTCTCGACCACCTCGCCGTCAGCGCGGAACAGCAGGAAGCGGTCGAACGATCGGGCGAACCAGCGGTCGTGGGTGACCGCGATGACCGTGCCCGCGAACCCGGCCAGGGCGTCCTCCAGGGCCTGGGCCGAGGCGAGGTCGAGATTGTCGGTCGGCTCGTCGAGCAGCAGCAGCGTCGCCCCGGACAGCTCCAGCAGCAGCACGAGAAACCGGGCCTGCTGACCGCCCGACAGCGTGCCGAAGCGCTGCTCGCCCTGGGCGGCGAGGCCGTACCGGGACAGTGCCTGCATGGCCTCGGGGCGCGGCACCCCTGATCGATGTCCGTCACCGCGCCAGAGGATGTCCGCCAGCGTACGGTCGGCCAGGTCCGGTCGGTCGTGCGTCTGCGAGAAGTGGCCCGGNCGGACCCGGGCGCCCAGTCGCGCGGTGCCCTGGTGGGCCACGAGTTCCAGCGGCGCACCGTCCACAGGGGAGTGTTCGGCGTCGGGATCGGTGCCCCCGAGGGCGAGCAGCCGGAGGAAGTGCGACTTGCCGGTGCCGTTGGCGCCCAGCACCGCGACCCGGTCGCCGTACCAGACCTCCAGGTCGAACGGATACGTCAGGCCCTCCAGCTCCAGTTGCTCACAGATCACCGCCCGCCGGCCGGTCCGCCCGCCGACCAGGCGCATCTTGATGTCCTGCTCCTTGGGCGGAAGCGGAGGCGGGCCGGCCTCCTCGAACTTGCGCAGCCGGGTCTGCGCGGCCTGGTAGCGCGAGGCCATGCCGTCGTTGTAGCTGGCCTTCTGCTTGTACATGGCCACGAGCTCTTTGAGCTTCTGGTGCTCCTCGTCCCACCGCCGACGCCGTTCGTCGAGGCGCTCGTGCCGGGCGCTGCGCGCTTCGTGCCACGAGGCGAAGCCATCGGGATGGGTCCAGGCCGAACCACCCTCCAAAGTGACCACTCGCGTCGCCGTCTGGTTGAGCAGCTCGCGGTCGTGGGAGACGTAAAGCACCGACTTCTCCGACTCCCGCAGCCGGGCCTCCAGCCAGCGCTTGGCTGGGACATCGAGGAAGTTGTCCGGCTCATCGAGCAGCAGGACCTCGTCCGGGCCCCGGAGCAGCAGCTCCAGCGCGAAGCGCTTCTGCTCACCGCCGGAGAGCGTACGCACGGGCCGGCTGCGGGCGGCGTCCCACGGCACTCCGAGCGCCGACGTGCTCGCCACGTCGAAGGCGACCTCGGCGTCGTAGCCGCCGGCCTCGCCCCACGCCGTCAGCGCCTCGGCGTAGCGCAGCTGGGCCCGCTCGGACCCGGGGTTGGTCGCCAGCGCCCGCTCGGCGGCCGCAAGCCGCTGTCCGGCCGCCCGGACCGCCGGTGGAGCCAGCGACAGGGCCAGGTCCTGCAGGGTCATCTCGCCCGCGACACCACCCGACCCGCCGGCCCCGGGCGCACTGGCACCCGCCCCGCCGTCGCCCGAGCTGCCGTCGCGGCCCGGCTCCGGCCGCCCCAGGAACTGGCGCATCACGCCCAGCCCGCCGGAGCGCACGATCGTCCCCTCGACCACCGGCTGGTCACTAGCGATCATGCGCAGCAGGGTCGTCTTGCCCGCGCCATTGGGTCCCACGAGCGCGACCTTCTGGCCCTCGCCGACGCGGAAGGAGACGTCGGCGAACAACTCCCGCCCATCGGGGAGCACGTGCCGCAGCCCGCTCACCTCAACGTGACCCATAGGTCACCGATTCTGCGCAGCAAAGCCCGCGCGGTCGCGCGAGTTTATTGGCCCCCGGTCATGGGCTCAGAGAGCGAGCAAGGGCCCGGACGGGTCGCGAGCCCGGCCAGGGAGATCAGGAGTCTACGGCGGGGTCGGCGGACGGATCGACCGCCGCCGACGCGTCGGGCGAAGGTACGGACTCCGGCACCACCGCCCACCGCTCGATCACGGTTCCCCGGAGGTAGGCCTTGACGATGTCGTCGATGACGTAGTCGGTTTCGCCCGGCGCCATCTCGCCGCCGTCCTGACGCACCACGACCGCGTAGAGCAGGAAATGCCCGCGCACCTCCCACGCCAGGTGCGGCGGGGCCGTGTACAGCTGCCGGTTGGCGTCCGGCACCGAGATATAGCCGAGCAACCGACCCTGGCGGCTCTCGACGAGGCTCTTGATTTCGGTGGAGAGATTCTTCGCCGTGGTGACGTCCGGCAGGTTGAGCACGCCGGCGGTCACGAAGTACAGGTTGTCGCCGGAGGCGAAGGACGCCCGCAGTACCTGGCTGCACCCGCTCGTCGCCAGCACCCGCCTGATCTCGCCGTCGGCCGCGACCGAGCAGTCCTCGGAGACGTGGGGCTCGCCCATCATGGTGTAGGGCGGCCAGTCCGGCTCGGCGGCCGGGATCTCCGGGCCGGGGAAGACGTCCGCGACCGCCAGCGGGTTCGGATCCGCCTCACGACTGTCGATGTCGCGGTACTGGACCGTGGGCCCCTCGTCGGGCAGGCCGATGGGCTGGGTGTCCGCGCGCAGCAGCTGCCACGAGCTGAACCCGCACACGGCCAGCACCATGACCACAGAGATCACGCTGATCGTGATGACCCACGGCTTGTGTTGAGGCAGCTGCTTGAACAGGTCTGGGAAGTCCCGCAGGCCGAGGCCCTTGGCCTGCGGCAGAGGCGGCAGTTCCCGTCGGAGCGGCCGTCGCGGACCCGAGGGTCGGGGCCGGGTTCCGGGCGGGACGGGACGGCCCGGTGCTCCGCTGGTCGGGGGACGAGGCCCACCGGCCCGGCGAGGGACGGCACCGGGGCCTCCGGGGCCGGGCGCCGTCGTGGGCGCGGGCGGCGGACTGGGCGGCATGCCGGCGGGCGCGGGCGGCGGACTGGGCGGCATGCCGGCGGGCGCGGGCGGCGCCAGGGGTGGTGGGGCCGCGGCCGGAGACGGGGCCATGGCGGGCGGCGGAGCGCCGAGCCCGGCCGGCTTGGGACCAGGTCCTCGCGGAGTGATCGGTGGGGCCGGCGGACGGCGCAGGCCCATCGGAGTCGCGGCCGGGACCGGCGACGCCGGCGACGGCGACAGCGGATGGGGCGGCGCTGGTGAGAAGGGCGCGACCGGCCGCGGCGGAGCGGGCGAGAGCGGCGGGGAGGCGGGCGAAACCGCTGGCGAGGTGGGCGGCAGGCCGCCGGTGGGCGGAACGTGCCGAGCGGGCGGCGGAGGCTGCGGGATTCGCCGCGACGGGCTGGTCGGCATTCCGCGGGGCGGGGTGGCCGGCTCGGCCAGGTCCGGGCGAACCGCCTCGGGCGGGTATCCGCCCGGCCGGGGCTCCCCGGGGCGCGCGTAGCCGGCCGGTGGGGTCGACGGCTCAGGTGGCCGCCCTCGACGGGGGGCCCGGTCGTCGTCGGGCACGGACCAGTGGTGCGGCGGCCCGTACCCATGAGTCATGGCCCTACAGGCTACCGAAGGAGCGCGACCACGACCGAGCCGAGTTGTCCGACGTCCGCGCGCTGGGCCGGGGGCCGGACGACGTGTCGGCCGGGTGGCCCGTGGTCAGGACGAGCGGTGGGCCGGGCGACCGGTGGTCGGAGCGACCGGTGGACAATCGGTGCTCGTGGCCAAGGATGCGCCGACGGGCGCGAGCAAGCCCGAGGACCAGGCGCCCGGTCGAGCCGGCCGCCGGCCGAGCGACGAGGGGCCGGAGCACTACTTCACCGCTGACCCGGCCACGCCGGCCCGGACCTCCGACGTCACGTTCCGGGTCAAGGATCGTGAGTTCCAGCTGCGGGCGGCGGGCGGCGTGTTCAGCGCCGGGCGTCTCGACCCGGGCACCGCGGTACTCCTGCGCAAGGCGCCCCTGCCCGACCCGGCCACCGAAGGGGCGCTGCTCGACCTGGGCTGCGGGTACGGACCGATCGCCTGCGTCCTCGCGACGGTCGCCCCTCGGGCCACCGTGTACGCCGTGGACGTCAACGCCCGGGCGCGGGAGCTGACCCGGGCCAACGCCGAACGGCTCGGCCTCGACGTCCGGGTCAGTGCCCCCGACGACGTTGCGGCCGACGTCAGGTTCGCGCAGATCTGGTCCAACCCGCCGATCCGCGTCGGCAAGCCGGCGCTGCACGGGCTGTTGCGCACGTGGTTGCCCCGACTGGCGCCCGACGGCGTGGCCTGGCTCGTGGTCGCCCGTCACCTGGGTGGGGACTCGCTGGCCGCCTGGCTGGGCGACGAGGGGTACGACGTGGCCCGGCACGCCAGCCAGCAGGGCTTCCGGGTCCTGCGGGTTACGCCCCCGCGACCGTGACGGCGGCTGACCGGGCACCGTGACCCAGGCCGACCGGGCTCCGTCCCGGCAGGAGCCGACCGGGCCGTCGCCCGGCTCAGGCGACCGGTTGGTCCCGGCGTCGCCGGGTGAGGGCCGCCCGGGCCGCGTAGCCGGCCGGATCGTCGGGGTAGCCGACCGCCACCAGCGTGAGTCCGTGCGGCGGCGCCACCGCGACCTCGCCGGCCCGCTCGCGCCGGCTGAGCAGCGACGCCGGCCAGTCAACCGGCCGGCGGCCGTCGCCGACCGCGAGCAGGGCCCCCACGAGACTGCGCACCATCGCCTGGCAGAACGCGTCGGCGGTCACGGTGGCGACGATGATCCCGTCAGGATCGCGCCGCCAGGTCAGGTCGGTGAGGGCCCGGATGGTGGACGCGTTCTCCTTGCGGCGGCAGTAGGCGGCGAAGTCGTGCTCGCCGAGCAGCGGCGCCGAGGCGGCGTTGAGCAGATCCAGATCGAGTGGTCGCCGCCAGCCCAGCGTGTCCCAGCGCCGCAGGGGCGGGGCGCCCTCGGGCGCGTCGCTGACCCGGTACTCGTAGCGGCGCCACAGCGCGGAGAACCGGGCATCGAACTCCGGCGGCACCGGGGTCACCGCGTGAACCCGCACGTCGGCCGGCAGCAGGGCGGCCAGCCGACGCAGCATCGAGTCGTGCAGCGCCTCCCACCGGGACCGCGCCACGTCCACGTGGCACACCTGACCCGTCGCGTGGACGCCGGCGTCGGTACGCCCCGCGACGGTGAGGCCACCCACCTCGTCCGCGCCACAGATCTGCCGCAGCGTCTCCATCAGCACGCCCGCCACGGTGCGGCGCCCCGGCTGCACGGCCCACCCGGCGAAGTCGGTGCCGTCATAGGACAGGTCCAGCCGCAGGCGTACGGTCTCGGCGCACGGCTGCGTCTCGGACCGTGGCTGGGCGGACGGCTCGGTTTCGGGGCGCGGCGGGGCGGCCTCGGCGGGCGACTGCTCGGCTTCGATGATCGGCGCCTCGGCGGTCGGCGGTTCGGTATCGGCGGTGGTCACGAGATCGGCACCAGATGTGGTCAAGACCTGCCTCCCACAGGAAGGCAGGTCTTGACCGTCTTGACCAGGCGTGGTTCAGGAGCGAGCGTTCTCGTCGGACTCGCCCGTTTCGGACTCGTCGGCCTTCGCCGGCTTCGTCTCGTCGGTCTCGCCCGCGAGCGCGGCGACGGCCTCGCTGCGCTCACGCCGGCGGGCCGTGGCCTTGGTGGCCTTGCTCGGCGCCGCCGCGGCCACCTCGCGCTCCTCGACCAGCTCGATCACCGCCAGCGGCGCGGCGTCGCCCTTGCGGACGCCGGCCTTGACGATGCGGGTGTAACCCCCGTTGCGGGTGGCGTACTGCGGGGCGATCTCGTCACGCAGCTTGTAGGCCACGTCACGCTCGTGGATCACCCGCAGCAGCCGCCGGAACGAGTCGAGGTCGCGGCGCTTGGCCCGGGTGATGAGCTGCTCCGCGAACGGCCGCAGACGCTTGGCCTTGGCCTCGGTCGTCGTGATCTTCCCGTGCTTGAACAGCGAGGTGGCGAGGTTCGCCAGCATCAGCCTCTCGTGGGCGGGGCTGCCACCGAGGCGAGGGCCCTTGGTCGGCTGTGGCATCGTTGGTGGTCCTTTCGAGCGGGCTAGGCAGTGGCGGGGCGATCGGCAGCGGATTCCGACGACGGTCCGCGCCGCTCGGTCANAGCTGTTCGGTCTCCCGGAAGTCGTCGGCGTCGTAGTCCACGTCGGAGAANGTGTCCACCACCTGCGACGGGTCGAAGACCGGNGCCGAGTCCTTCANCGCCAGACCCATGCCCGCGAGCTTCATCTTGACCTCGTCNATGGACTTCTGNCCGAAGTTNCGGATGTCGAGCAGNTCCGCCTCGGTGCGGGAGATCAGCTCNCCGACGGTGTTGATGCCCTCCCGCTTNAGGCAGTTGTACGACCGGACCGTGAGATCGAGCTCCTCGATCGGCAGCGCCAAGTCGGCGGCGAGCTGCGCGTCCTGCGGCGACGGGCCGATGTCGATGCCCTCGGCGGTCTCGTCCAGCTCGCGGGCGAGACCAAAGAGCTCGACCAGGGTGGAGCCGGCACTGGCCAGGGCGGTGCGCGGCGTGATCGAGGGCTTGGTCTCCACGTCGATGATCAGCCGGTCGAAGTCGGTCCGCTGCTCAACACGGGTCGCCTCGACGTGGTAGGTCACCCGCAGCACCGGCGAGTAGATCGAGTCGACCGGGATCCGACCGATCTCCTGGCCGGGCTGCTTGTTCTGGGCCGCGCTCACGTAACCCCGGCCCCGCTCGACCGTGAACTCCATGTCCAGACGGCCCTTGGCGTTCAGGGTAGCGAGCTTGAGGTCCGGGTTGTGGATGGTCACGCCGGCCGGCGGCTGGATGTCGCCCGCGGTCACCTCGCCCGGGCCCTGCTTGCGCAGGTAGAGCGAGACCGGCTCGTCGTGCTCCGAGCTGACGCACAGCTCCTTGACGTTCATGACGAGCTCGACCACGTCCTCCTTGACGCCCGGGATCGTGGTGAACTCGTGCAGCACGCCATCGATCTTGATGCTGGTGACGGCCGCGCCGGGGATCGAGCTGAGCAGGGTACGCCGCAGTGAGTTGCCGAGCGTGTAGCCGAAGCCCGGCTCCAAGGGCTCGATGGTGAACCGGGACCGGGTCTCGCTGATCGGCTCTTCCGTCAGAGTCGGTCGCTGTGAGATGAGCACTTCGGTGTTCCTTTGTTCGGGGCGCCCGCCATATGACGCCCGACCAATGTTCCTACGTGGGTCGCGACCTTCTTCAGGTCCTGCGAGCCGTGTGAGCTCTCGCGACCGGAGTGGCCGCCTGCGGTGGTTCCCGGCCCGGCGCCCGCCGGCCCCGGTCGTCCGGCAGCCGGCGAGCAACGTCGCCAGGGGCCGCCGCAGACGGCCCGGCTACTGCTACTTGCTGTAGAACTCCACGATCAGCTGCTCCTGCACCTGGGTGTCGATGGCCGCCCGGCTCGGGAGCGAGTGGATCAGGATCTTCAGCTGGCTCGGGATCGGCTCCAGCCAGCCCGGAACGTTGCGCTGGCCGGCCGTGGCCCGAGCGACCTGGAACGGGGTGAGCTGGGCCGAGGACTCGCGCACCTGGATGATGTCGTGCTCGCTGACCAGGTACGAGGGGATGTCCACCTTGTGGCCGTTGACCAGGAAGTGGCCGTGCTTGACGAGCTGCCGGGCCATGTCCCGGGACGGGGCGAAGCCGGCCCGGTACACGACGTTGTCCAGGCGGGACTCCAGGATCTTGAGCAGCTCCTCACCGGTCTTGCCCGGGCGCCGGTTGGCCTCCTCGTAGTACCGGCGGAACTGCTTCTCCAGGACGCCGTAGATCCGCCGCGCCTTCTGCTTCTCGCGCAGCTGCAGCATGTACTCGCTCTCCTTGGCCCGGCCCCGGCCGTGCTGACCGGGCGGGAAGGGCCGCGACTCGAACGGGCACTTCGGCCCGTCGCACTTGCTGCCCTTGAGGAAGAGCTTCATCT
>Ga0065720_1004455_pt1 | contig 14773 bp, 10 predicted proteins | sample Thericmetagenome_FD_59107 | JGI IMG/M metagenome (GOLD analysis project Ga0065720, IMG submission 59107) | Thermophilic microbial communities from the Joint Bioenergy Institute, California, USA of rice/straw/compost enrichment - eDNA_2 v2... | ecosystem: Engineered > Solid waste > Grass >... | reverse complement strand
GCCGTGGTGCAGTACCGGCGGAGCCGGAAGGCCACCCAGCGGGTGGGCCAGCGCATGCACCGCGCCGAGCCCCTTCTGGAAGGCCATCGCCCCTTCCATCGAAGCCATCATCATCTCCCACCGCGCCGTGCGGTCGGATCCATCGGTGGTCGCACACTGGATGTGCCGCCAACCGCGTGCCAGGCCATCGAGACCGATGGCATCCGCTACTGGATTCACGCGGGGCGAAAGATAAGCCTCGATGCAATGGGTAATCGCATCCATGCCAGTGGCTGCCGTCAGCAGCGGCGGCAGGCCGAAGGTCAGTTCCGGATCACAAATTGCTGCCTTGGGCAGGAGATATGGGCTTCCGATCGAGACCTTGCGTCCATCATCCAGCACGATGATGGCCCCGCGGCTGACCTCGCTGCCCGTACCGGAGGTGGTCGGGATGGCGATGGAGGGGGCAACCGCGGCGGTGATGCGGTTCAGGCCACCTTCGATCACCGCATACTGCTTGAGCGCCCCCCCCGGATGCGTCGCAGCAACGGCCACGGCTTTCGCCAGATCGAGAGGTGAACCGCCCCCGAGGCCGATGATCCCATCCGCCTCATGGGCACGATAAGCCGACACTGCGGCACGTACAGCAGCCTCGGTCGGGTTGGGTGGGGTCTCGTCGAACACCGCGAGGGGCAGCCGGGCTGGCAAGGCGTTTCGTACCCGGTCCAGCAAGCCTGCCGCCACGATACCTTTGTCGGTGACCAGCAACGGGCGGCGGATGCCGGCAAGTTCCAGCTCCTCCGCCAACAGCGAGAGCGCGCCGAAATCGAACTGGACGCGCGTGACATAGGTAATCAGTGCCATCCGGTCCCCCTCCAGGGGATAAGTTGGCACGCATACGAGATAATGCCAAGATTGGCCTGGGAGGGGGACGATGTGCGATACGATGGTGGCGCTGCCGCCGGCTACGGCCTCCGGTGCCGTGCTGTTTGCCAAGAACAGCGACCGCGAGAGGAATGAGGCCCAGGGGATCACCTGGCGGCCACGTGCGGCCTATGCGCCAGGCACGATGCTCCGCTGTACTTATATCGAGATCCCGCAGGCAGCCGAAACATACGCCACGCTGCTCTCCCGTCCCTTCTGGTGCTGGGGCGCGGAGATGGGGGCAAATGAGCATGGCGTGGTGATTGGCAATGAGGCCGTGTTTGCCACACTCCCTCCGGCACGCGAGCCGGCGCTGATCGGGATGGATCTGGTCCGCCTGGGCCTGGAGCGCGCCGCCAGTGCGGCAAAGGCGGTGGAGGTCATCATTGAGTTGCTCGAACGCCACGGCCAAGGTGGCGATTGTGGGCACTTGCACGAGCACTTCTATGACAATGGCTTCCTGATCGCGGATCACCACGAGGCCTATGTTCTTGAGACGGTAGGGCGCCTCTGGGTCGTCGAGCGGGTAAATGGCCTCCGTGCAATCTCCAACGCGCTCTCCATTGGCCGGGGCGCAGCCTGCCGGGCAAGTGCCGAATTGATCGCCGAGACAGGCGGGGAGGGCATAAATGGCCTGAACTTTGCCTCTCGCTATCTGGATCAGGCGCGCGATGCGGTATCGCAGGGTCGTCTGCGCTGTGACCGCGCGATAACCCTTTTACGCAAACGGGAAGGCGCACTCAGGCTCAGCGATATGATGTCGGTGTTGCGCGATCACGGGGCAGACGCCGATGCCGACTGGCACCCCGCCAAAGCCAAAGCGCGCAGCATCTGCATGCATGCGGGGGAGGGTGACCGGCGTGGACAGACGGTCGGATCCCTTGTCTCCGAGTTGCGTCCGGATGGGCGTGCGATCCATTGGGTGACGGCCGCCGCCGCACCTTGCACAGCAATCTTTCGTCCGTTGCTCCCGGGCTTGCCGTTTCCGCAGCATGGCCCCGCCCCGACCGATCAGGCCAATGCCAGCACGCGCTGGTGGCGGCATGAGCGCCTCCATCGTGCGGCAGTAACAGGTGATTTTGCCGCCTGGCTTTCAGCTTATGCCGCGGAGCGCGATGCTGCCGAGGCTCGGTTTGCCAATCGGATCGAGGAGGCGCTGCGCCCCGGAGGTAATCCTGCGCTTGCCATCGCGGCCTGCTGGGAGGAGGCTGATGCCATCGAGGCACGGTGGATCAAGGCAACGCCGCGTCCCGATCTGCCGACCGATTTTATTGCAAGTTGGCATGCGCATGAGGCAATGGCAGCGCATCCAAGCCGCCGCACGCCACGCAATGATTAAAGAAGAATCATGAAGTGGAGAAGCTTGCCGGCAAACTTGGCCACCAAGTTCCAAGTCAGGCACACCGCCCTGGCATGCCATGGTCACGGCGAACTTGCATTACGCATCACCCACGGAGTTCCAGATTGCGGGACGAACAGGATACCGGTCAAGGCTGACCAGCCTCGCCCAGCGGTCGCCTACCCCAGGGCCGGGGCACGGTGGTGATGGCGCCAAAGGCTGAATAACCACCTAGTGACCATTGGGGAGGAGAAGCTGTACCAGGCTTGCCGATTGCCCCAACAGTAGTTGGTTCCTCTCGGTCTCCTCCTCAGTTAACATAACCGCAGGGGCCTCCATCCCTGTGACCGGGAAGCCAAGCGCGGTCAGCTCGCGGGGATGCTGCTTGCCCCGGCATACCTCTTGGGTAGCAAACACAGGGAACGTCCGAGGAACTAATGACCAATAGCGACAAGAATGACCGCATCGTCCACAAAATCGGGGGCACGGCGATCCGCCGGCGGCATATCGTCTGTGCGGGCCTGGCAGGCGCACCGCTCGCTGCGGTGGCTGGCCTCTCGACGGGTGCGCAGGCGCAGCGGGCCGAATTCCGCTTCCGCATGCAGTCCTTCCTCGGGCCGGGCACGACCGAGTGGGAGGTTCTCCTGCCCCGCTATGTGAAGCGCGTGGCCGAGCTCTCAAACGGACGCATCCAGATCCAGGTCTTCCCGCCCGGCGCACTGGTGCCGACCTTCGAGATGCTCGACGCGGTAGGCAAGGGCGTTGTCGATATCGGCTACGGCGCGCAGGTCTATTGGCGAGGCAAGATCCCTTTCACGCTCTGGACCTGGGGCATTCCCTTCGCCTTCTCTGCTCTCGACCACTATGACTATCTCTGGCACGAGACCGACCTGCTCAGCATCGTCCGTGCTGCCTTCGCCAAGCATAATGTGCACTTCCTGGGGCCTGTCTACTCGGATGAGTGGGGCGCCACGATGTCACGGCGGGAGCTTCGTCGGCTCTCCGATTTCAACGGCATCAAGATCCGCAGCTTCGGTCTCGGCGCCGAGATCTGGAAGTCACAAGGGGCCAGCATCGTCACGGTTCCAGGCGAGGAACAGTACACCGCGATGTCCACCGGCGTCATTGATGCCTCCAACTGGGGATCGCCGGACGGCTTCGTCTCAGTCAAGCTGCATGAGGTCGCCAAGTTCTATCTCGGTCCCTCCATCATCAAGTTTGACATGGAGGACCAGTTCATGAGCATGCGGGCTTACAACCGCTTGCCTGAAGACCTCAAGGCAGCGATGAATCTGGCAACCCGCATCTTTGCGGTGGAGCGCGCCACCACCTCCACGATCAACAGCGCCAAGGCCGTGGGCATCATGAAGCAGGCGGGGGTCAAATTCTCATCGCTGCCGCCTGAAGACCTCGCCACGATGAGAAAGATCTCATATGAGGCGCTTGAGCGCATGGCAGGGAAGGACGAGGATACCCAGCGCGTGCTCAAGATCATCTTCGAGACACGCGACACCCTCGGCCTGCGCCCCGCCGAGGTCTGATCGCGGCGGACCGTCCTAGGCCTGCCGCGTAGGCCAGCGGAGACGGCTCTCCGGAGCCTCTCCGCGCTGCGCGTGTGTCCTCCTGAGGATAAGCCATGAAAGCCCACCGGATCGCCGTCCAGGCGATTGAGGCGCTGAACGGTGCTGTTGGCCGTGTCTCGGCCGTTTCCCTCCTCGGCCTGATCGGGTTGGTCGTCTGGGAGGTATTTCAGCGCTATGTGCTGCAGGCGCCCACCACCTGGAGCAACGAACTCGTCAGCTACATCTTCGCCGGCTACATCCTGCTTGGCGGCGGCTATACCCTGATGCACCGTGACCATGTGGCGATGGACATCGTCTATGCACGACTCAGTCCACGCACGCAGGCGACGCTCGACGTTCTGACAGCTGGATTCGTCATCATCTACTGTGCCGTGCTGCTGCGCGAGACCGCGGTGATGACCTACGAGGCCTGGGAAACCGGGCAACGTGCCGGCTCAGACTGGAGTCCGCCGCTGTTTCCCATTTACCTCGTCCTGCCGGTCGGCGCAGCACTGATCCTGCTGCAGGCCATCGCCAAACTCCTGCGCGACCTCCACATGGCCTTCACGGGACAGCAACTGCTGCCTGAACCCAAGGGCATGGCAGAACAGGAGCCGGTTCTGTGAGCATCGAACTCATCACTGTCCTCCTCTTCGGCTCCTTCCTCCTCCTGATGATAGCCGGCGTTCCGCTGGTCTTCTCCCTCGGTGGCTCCGCGGTTATCGGCACCTACTTCCTGTGGGGACCGGACGCACTCTATGCCGTCGGCATCCGCACCTTCAGTTCGGCCACCAGCTTCGTCCTGCTGGCGATCCCCATGTTCATATTCATGGGGGCCATGCTCGAACGTTCCGGAATTGCCAGCGACCTCTACACGATGATGCAGAAATGGCTCGGCGCAATCCGCGGCGGCCTTGCTGTTGGCACGATCTTCGTTTGCACCATCTTTGCTGCTCTGGTGGGTGTCAGCGGCGCTGCCACGGTGACGATGGGGTTGGTAGCGTTGCCGTCGATGCTGCACCACAGATATGACAAAAGCATCAGCCTTGGCTGCATCGCCGCCGGAGGAGCGCTCGGAGTTCTGATCCCGCCCAGCGTCCTCATGATCGTGCTTGGCCTCTACACCAACACTTCGGTGGGGATGCTGTTCATGGGCGGCATCACTGCAGGCCTCGTGCTCGTCGCCCTGTTCACCATCTACATCCTGATTGTCTCTGCCATCTGGCCACACCTCGGCCCGGCACTTCCCATAGATGAGCGCGCGAGCTTCCGGGAGAAAATTGTGGCACTGCGCTCAGTCATCCTTCCGATTCTGCTGGTTATGGTCGTGCTCGGCAGCATCGTTGCCGGCGCAGCGACGCCGAGCGAGGCGGCCGGCCTTGGAGCGCTCGGCGCCATGCTCTGCGCCCTTGCAAGGGGACGGCTGACCTGGCCTGCCCTTTATGAATCCTGCAAGACCACGCTGCGGCTGAGCTGCATGGTCATGTGGATCGTCTTCGCGGCCGCGATCTTTACCTCACTCTACGCAGCGGTAGGCGCTGACCAATTGGTCCGGGACGCACTGGCGCTGTTGCCCGGCGGCAGATGGGGCGCATTGATCGGCATGCAGGTCATCTGGATCATCATGGGGTGCTTCCTCGATCCGATCGGCATCATGATCCTCACCACGCCGCTCTTTTTTCCGATCGCAGTCCAGCTCGGCTTCGATCCGGTGTGGCTTGGCGTTCTCTTCGTGGTGAATATGGAGATGGCCTTCCTCACCCCCCCTTTCGGCTTCAACCTCTTCTACATCCGCAGTGTGGCACCACCTGGCGTGACCATGTTGGACATCTATCGCTCGGTCGGGCCTTTCGTAGCACTGCAGGCCTTGGGAATGATCCTTATGATGATCTTCCCGGAGCTCATCACCTGGTTGCCCTACACTTTGATGCGCTGATAACTCCACCCAACCCCGGCGTACAGCAGGCATAGGGTCGGTCGGCACAAGAGCCGTCCGCCGCGCCGGGGATCTATGGCGACGTAGAGCAATAGAGATACATGCCGTTCAGAGAAAGCCAAGCTTGTGAAGGCCGCGCCGTCGAAAACACGTCCAAGCACGCTGACAGCTTCCTCAAACTTATCTGCGGTTGCCGTCTGCAGTGTGTTCATCCGGCACGGCTGAGCCGGCAGCAGGAGGCGTACGTGCCGGCGGGAATCCCTCCTGGCCGAACTGCGCTTGCCTTCACCTCCAATGAACTAGGGCGTGAGCCGCGACACCTCACGCCCCCTACCCCATTATCGTCCCCAAAAGGGAGCAGGGCTCAATTTCAGGCTGCGCGTGCCTTGGCGTAGAGCGCAAGCCGCTTCGTTGCCGCCTCCGACAGGCCGCCCGTAAAGTCGAGCTCGGCTGGCGGCAACGTCTCAACGAAATGGCAGGCGGCCTCATGCCCTGGCCCAACCCGCCTCAGCGTTGGCGTCTCCGTACGGCAGCGTTCCTGCGCGAAGGGGCAACGGGTATGGAACCGGCAGCCAGAAGGCGGGTTGAGCGGGCTTGGCAAGTCCCCACCAAGCGGCTTCACCTGCCCACGCCGCCTTGGATCGGGATGCGGAATCGCTGCCAGCAACGCGCGCGTATAAGGATGGCGCGGCGTGGCAAAAAGCTCCCGCTTATCCGCAATCTCGAGGACCTGGCCGAGGTACATCACCGCCACCCTATCGGCGACGTGCTTCACCACCGCGAGATCATGCGCAATGAACAGATAGGCCAACCCGAAACGCCGCTGCAGATCCTTCAGCAGGTTCACCACCTGCGCCTGGATGGATACGTCGAGTGCCGAGACCGGCTCGTCGCATACCACCAGATCTGGCTGCACTGCCAACGCACGGGCGATGCCGATGCGCTGCCGTTGGCCGCCAGAGAATTCGTGCGGGTACCGCTGCGCGTGGAAGGAACGCAACCCAACCAGCGACAGCAGCTCCTCCACCCGCTTCCGCTGCGACGCTGCATCTCCGATCCCGTGCACCACCATCGGCTCCGCGATGGTCTCAGCCACTGTCAGACGCGGATTGAGGCTTGCAAAGGGATCCTGGAAGACGATCTGCATTCGCCGCCGCATCGCACGCAGTGCGGCGCCGCTAATCTTGGTGATGTCCTGACCATCAAAGCGGATCGTGCCCGCGGAAGGCTCAATCAGCCGCAGCACCAGCCGCGCCGTGGTGGATTTCCCACAACCGGATTCGCCCACCAGCGCCAGCGTCTCCCCCCGGTTCAGCGAGAAGGAGACACCATCCACCGCACGCACTGTGCCGACCTGCTTAGCAACGAACAGCCCCTTGCGAACGGGATAGTGTTTGGCGAGGCCCTTCACCTCAAGCAGTGGCACGGTCATGTGACGAAGGCTTCCACGGGAGCGCGCAGGCAGGCAGCCGAATGGCCGGACACGACCTCCCGCAGCGGCGGCTGGGAGGATTTGCACTCGGCGGTGGCCAATGGGCAGCGAGGATGGAAACGGCAACCCTTCGGGAACGCGAAGGGTGGCGGCACGCTGCCATCAATGGCAAGCAGCGTCTCCCGCTCCTCATCCAGCCGCGGCACCGACCCCAGCAACCCGAGCGTGTAGGGATGCATCGGATCCTCGAAGACCGCTGCGGCACTGGCGCGTTCCACCACGCGGCCCGCATACATCACCGCGACCTCATCCGCCATTTCTGCCACTACGCCGAGGTCGTGGGTGATGAGAATGATGGACATCCCCGTCTCCTCCTGCAGTTCGCGCAGGAGGTCGAGAATCTGAGCCTGCACCGTCACGTCGAGCGCCGTGGTCGGCTCGTCTGCGATCAGCAGCTTTGGCCTGCAGGCGAGCGCCATGGCAATCATCACGCGCTGCCGCATGCCGCCGGAAAGCTGGTGCGGGTACTCGTCGAAACGCCGCTCGGGCGATGGAATACGCACCCGGTTCAGCGCCTCGATTGCACGCTCGCGCAACTCGGCGGAGGAAGCGCGTGCGTCATGCGCGCGCATTGCCTCCACAATCTGGAAGCCGACTGTATGGACCGGGTTCAGGCTGGTCATCGGCTCCTGAAAGATCATCGCGACTTGGCTGCCACGCACATCGCGCATTTCAGCTGGCGAGAGTGACACCAGATCGCGTCCTTCCAGCAGCACGCGTCCGGCTGCGATCCGCCCCGGATGTGCCACCAGCCGCATGATGGACAGCGATAGCACCGACTTGCCGCAGCCACTTTCCCCCACGATGCCGAGGGTTCGTCCCCGCGGGACCGAGAGGTCGACACCATCGACTGCCGTGACCTCCCCTCCATGGGTACGGAAGGTCGTGCGGAGACCCTCAACCCGCAAAAGGTGTTCCCTATTATCCAGCATTCTATTCAATTCCTCGGCGAGCGGAGATTTCGCTCCGCACGCCTTGCGATTGCTGGCTGCATCACGACCAATGGAAGGTCGGCGGCGCGATCTTCTCCGAGCTGCGATGCGCCCAGTCATGCTGCTGCACGCTGCGGGCCGCACGCTTCTGCGCCTCATTCAGGTGTGCCGCGGCCTGGCGGTAGTCGATGGTCAGCACATTGCCATCCTCTACCACCTTGTTGCCATCGACATAGACCGCTTTGAGCGCACGGTCGTCCGCCGAGTAAATCAGGCTGCGCACTGGGTCATAGGCCGGGCGGATCATCGGATGCGTGATGTCCACCAGCGAGAAATCCGCCTTGCAGCCGACTGCCAGACGCCCGATGTCGTCGCGCCCAAGTGCCTTGGCGCCTCCGATCGTTGCCGCGTTAAACACATCAGTCGTCCGCAGCGTGCGGGGCGAATTCGCCTGAGTGCGGGCGATATAGGCGGCGAGCCGCATCTCATCCAGCATGTTGTGCGGATAAGTGTCGGTACCGAGGCCCATGTTCACCCCGCTGCGCATGTAGCGCCCGAGGTCTTTCATGGCGATGCCTCGTCGCGCGAAAACAGTAGGACAGTGAGCAACGGTGGTGCCCGTCTCCGCCAGGCGCTTGAGATCCGTCTCCGTGTGCCAGCGCGTGGAAGGATGATCATCAAGGAAGATGCCGTGACCAATGATCGAGCGCTCACCCAGAAGGCCCAGGCTGTCGAGCCAGCCGATTGGCGTCATGCCGTGGCGCCGGGTGATCTCGTGGAACTCGACCACCGATTGCGCAGCATGGATCTGCCAGGAGAGGCCCCTCGCCTTCGCCTCCTGCCGCGATTCCTTCAGCAGACCGACGGAACAGGTATCGATCTGTGCGGGGACCACCATCCCGAACAGGCGCCCGGATTCATGCTGCTCCGCCCGCTCAACGAGACGGAGCGCCTCCTCCATTGCCTTCTCACCGGCCTTCTCGTCCCACTCGTACTCTACGACATGGCCGTTCTTGGTGAACCACCGCGCGGAACGGAACATCGGCGCAACGCAGACGCGCATGCCCGATTCCGCAAGCAGATCGAGCCACCCCGGATGCGCCATGGACAGGTCCGCGAGCGTCGTGACGCCCGAGAGCAGCAGCTCCGACAGCGCCACGCGCACGCAGCTAGGTATCGCTTCCGCATCCGCGCGGAAGATCGGCATGTATTCGTAAAGTGAGGAGTTATAGAGGCCTGGCGACCCGATCTCGTCGAGGAAGCCTTTGTTCATAGGCTCGCTCGACGGATGAGAATGGATATTCACGAGGCCCGGCATGACCATCAGCCCTCGCCCGTCGATCACCTGGTCGGCCGGGCCGTCATAGCCACGGCCGACGAAGGTGATGGTGCCGCCGGTAAAGGCAACATCGGTGTCAGGCATGTAGCTGTGCGCCCCCGCCGAGGAGTCCCACCCCACGACGAGCTCCGCATTTTTGATCAAGGTGGTGGTCATGCCGGTACCTCTCCTCAGCGCGTCAGCCGAATGTCGAGACCCTTGTAGAGTCCGGCCCCATAGATGCCGTGCGCGCGCACACCCTCAACACGCTGGGACGAAGCAACCCAAAGCTGCTGGCGTGCAATCGGCACCCAGACGTTATTCTGGGCGATGATGCGCTGCACCCGTGCGATCGCCGCCGTACGCACCGCCGGGTCCAGCGCGATTTGTGCCTCTTCCAGCGCCCGGTCCGTCTCAGGATCGGCCCAGTTCATGCGGTTAGGCGTCGGCCGGTTGCGGCTGTGGAAGTAGAGCGACAGGGCATCCGTCGCTGTCACATACGGGTAGGACATGACGAAGGCGTCGAATTCCTGCGTCGCGAGCCGTCCCCAGCCCACCGTCGCGTCCCAGAGCTGGATGCGCATGTCGATGCCGACGCGCCGCAGGTCCGCCTGCATTGCCTGGAGATACTGCTGCGCCTCCTGCGTCTGCAGACCGTAGACAAGGAAGGAAGCGCGCTGTCCGTCCTTCACCCGCACGCCATCGGAGCCCATACGCCAGCCAGCCTCATCCAGCACGCGCCGCGCGCCCTCCGGATCGTAGCGCGGCACCATACGCGCTGCCTCGGCATCGTAACCGGTGACATTCGGGTTGAGGTAAGCGTCCGCTGGCGTCGCAGTACCAAACCACACGCTGCGCACCATTGCGTCGCGGTTCACCGCCATGTTGACCGCGCGGCGGATGGCCGGGTCACTGACCACGGGCTTGTCCACCTTGAAGCCGAAGAAGTTGTCCCAGAAGTAATTATCCTGCCGGGACATCCGGACATTCGGCACCCGCTGCAGCTGCTGCACCGCGATGGCCGGGATGTACTGCGTCACATCCCCCTGCCCGGTCTGCAGCGCGGCGAGACGCGCCTGGCTTTCCGGCGCGACGCGCCAAATCACCCGCTCAACCTGCGGCGACGGGTTCTGGTACACACCCTGCGGTCCCCAGCGGTAGTTCGGGTGCCGCTGAAGCACCAGATCCTGCCGCGGCGTCCAGGACACCCAGCAATAAGGCCCGGTGCCGTTGAAGCCCTGCACGCCGAAATTCTGCCCCAGCCGCTCGACCGTGTTGCGGTCAACAACGGAGGCAAAGTACAGCGTCAGCTGGTACAGCAGCTCGGCAAAAGGCTCCTTCAGTTCGTACTCGACCGTATAGGGGTCGCGGGCGCGGACCTCCTTCACCGGGCCGGCACGCCAGCGCGCCGGGCTACGCGTCGCAGGATCGATCCAACGGTTAATGGAATAGACAACATCGTCCGCTGTGAGCGGCCGGCCGTCGCAGAAGGTCACATCGCGACGCAGGTGGAAGGTGTAGGTCTTGCCATCCGGGCTGACCTCCCACCGCTCCGCCAGCAGCGGTCGCACCGTCCGCATGTCGAAGTCAAGAGCGACGAGCGTGTCGCTCATCATGTAGATGACCTCGCTCGCGGCGCGAGCGGTGCTGCGCGGAGGATCGTAACGGTCGGAGTCAATCTCCCGCAGCACGACCAGCGTGTTGCGTGGGTTGGCGACCTGCGCAAACCCATCGCTCGCTGGCAGCGTGGCAGACAGCGCCACAAGTGCGGCCCCAAGCACCTTTTTCATGGTCTCACTTCTCCCGATCACACCCGCAGCCGCGGGTCGAGAGCATCCCGCAGCGCATCGCCAAGCACGTTGAACGCCAGCACGATGATGAAGATCACCACGCAAGGCACGACGGTAATATGCGGCGCGAAGAACAGAAAATTGCGCCCCTCGCTTGCCATCGCGCCCAGTTCCGGCACCGGCGGCTGAGCCCCGAGACCGAGGAAGGACAGCGCAGATCCCAGCAGGATCACCTGCCCGAAACGCAGCGTCGCGAAGACAAAGATGGCCGACAGGCAGTTCGGCGCCAGGTGCCGCCAGATCAAACGCGCATCGGTCATGCCAGTGGCGCGCGCCGCCTCGATGTAGTCGAGCCGCATAACCACCATCGCCGAGCCACGCACGATGCGCGCCATCAGCGGCACAGTGGCGACAGACAGCGCCAGCACGACGGAGAAGATCCCCGGGCCGAAAACCGCCGCGATGGCAAGTCCCACCAGGATGGCCGGAAAGGACAGCAGCATGTCCATCAGGCGCATAATCGGCCCATCCAGCCAGCGATGATAGAAGGCCGCGAGGAAGCCCAGCAGCGCGCCGAGCCCGCCGCCCAGCACCACGGCCGCGAAGCCCATCAATAGCGACACGCGCAGGCCAAAGAGCACCCGCGTCACCATGTTTCGCCCCTGCGCATCGGCGCCAAGGGGCAACCCCTCACTGCCCGGCGGCTGCATCGCAAGCGAGAGGTCATTGTCATACGGGTCGGTTGGCGCCAGCACCGGCGCGAAGACAGCCGCGCCGATCAGCAGCACCACCAGCAGCAAGGAAACTGCTGCTGCCGGCTCCCGCAGCAGTCGTGCCAGCACACCCGGACGTGCTGGTGCGATCGGTTCGTCGGTAGTGGCACTCATGCGCTACGGATCCGGGGATCAAGGGCGGCGTAGAGCACGTCCACCACCAGGTTGATTACAATGAAGCCCACCGACAGGACTATGATCGTCCCTTGTGCCATAGGAAAGTCGGTGGACAGGATTGCACTGACCGCGAGGCGCCCAATGCCCGGCCAGGAGAACACCGTCTCCGTCACCACCGCGCCGCCCAGCAGGAAGCCGATCTGCAACCCGATCAGCGTCACCACTGGCACCAGGGCGTTACGCAGCGCGTGACGCACCACCACCACCCGCTCCGTCAGCCCCTTGGCCCGGGCCGTGCGCACATGGTCGGCGGAGAGCACATCCAGCACCGCCGTGCGCGTCATGCGGGCGACCGGCCCAACAAAGACCCCCCCCAGCGTGAGGGCTGGGAGAATGATCGCCTGGATACCGTCCCACGTCCACAGCGGCCCGCCACGACCGGTAAATGGCAGCAGTTGCCACTTGAAGCCGACGAACCAGATCAGCACGAGGCCCAGGAAGAACACCGGCACCGAGACGCCCGCAACCGAGAACGCCATGATCAGCCGGTCGATGAGCGACCCACGCCAGTATCCCGCCAGCGTGCCGAGCAGGATGCCAAGCGGGATAGACCAGAAAAGGCTGGCGAACATCAGCTCCAGCGTCGGCCCTATGGCACCGCCCAGCTCCTGGCTGACCGGCACATTGTTGATGATCGACGCGCCAAGATCGCCCTGCGCCAACCGCCACAGATAAAGTCCGAACTGCTTGTAGAGCGGTTCGTCCAGCCCAAGATCAGCGCGGATGGCCGCAATGATGTCCGGCGTCGCCGTCGGCCCCGCACGGACCGTGGCGGGATCCGTCGGCACGACCTGCATCAGCAGGAAGCCGAACAGCAGTACGCCGAACATCACCGGGATGGCAAGGATAAGCCTCTGCAATGCGTGGCGTAGCATGGTGAGCCTACTGCGCCGCTGCAGCGCCGACGGCTTCGCCGTGGCGATCGAAGATGGCGATGCCGTTGCGGAAGGTCAGATCGGCCTGCGTCGTCAACACCGCCTCCGGCTCAATGGAGAAAATATCAGCCGAGAGCACCGCTATATCCGCCTGCATGCCCGGTTCCAGCGTACCACGACGGTCTTCGGCGAACTGGGTATAAGCGCCACACCAAGTGTAGCAGTGCACTGCCTCTTCCGCAGTCAGCCGCTCCTCTGGGCCCATCACCGTGCCGCGCTTGGTCTTGCGCGTCAGCATGGTGAACAGATTGGCGAAGGGATCGACCGAGCAGACAGGGCTGTCGCTGGACGCGGCCGGATGATGCCCCTCATCCAGCCAGGTCCTCATCGGATAGGCATACAGCGCCCGCTCCGGTCCGAGGTTCTTCAGATAAAGATCCCCAAACTCGTACATGAAGGAAGGCTGCGGCACCGGTAGGATGCCACGCGCCTTCATCCGCCGACGCTGGTCGGGGGTGACAAAGCCGCAATGCTCGATGCGGTGACGACGCCCGGCGAAGGGGTACGCCGCACTGTCGGCAGCCTCCATGCCGACCAGAACCTGCTCTATCGCCGCATCGCCGATGGCATGGATGTCGAGCTGCCAGCCCTGCTCGTGATAGAGCTTCAACAGCGCGTGGATCTTTTCATCCGGGAAGGTGAAGACGCCGGTGCCGCCACCGACATCCTCCAGATACGGATCGAAGAATGCCGCCGTTAGCCCGCCGGCAGAACCATCGGCAAAGACCTTCACCGCGCCCCAGCGCAGGAAGTCATCGCCCGCCATCGGCCGCAGCCCGGTCTCCCAGGCCTTCTGCGCAATCCCTTCCGGGTTGCCCGCGAGGACCTGCCACATGCGCAGCAGCAGGCGCCCCTGCGCCTTCGCAGCTTCATAGGCATCGATTTCCGCCAGCCCGGCCACCATGCCGACATTCATGTCGGTCGCCGAGGCAAAGCCCAGCGAAGCGAGGCGCTCACAGGCCGCGCCAATCGCATTCACCATTTGCGTCTGGTCAGGCGCAGGAATCACTTTGCGCACCAACTGCATGGCGCGTTCCTGCAATTCGCCGGTCAGCTTGCCGTTCTTGCGGACAATCACGCCGCCTTCAGGATCCGGCGTATTGTGCCCTATACTGGCCAGCTTCAGCGCCGCGGTGTTCGCGATGGCTACGTGCCCACAGGTGCGCACGATGAAGACGGGGTTGTCCGGCACCGCGGCATCCAGTTCCTCGGCCAGCGGATGACGGCCGACGTCCAGCTCGCCATGGTCGTAACCACGGCCGAGCACCCAGGCGCCCTTCGGCGCCGCCTTCGCTGCCTCAGAGACGCGCCGCAGCAGCTCATCGAGTGTGCGCACCTCCTCTGCGCGCAGATTCACCTGCGACAGGCCGAGCCCGTAAGGCAACAGGTGCATATGCGCTTCGTTGAAGGCCGGGATCGCGACGCGCCCGCCAAGGTCGATGCGCCGCGTTGTGGCGCCGGCGCAGTCGCGCGCGTCGCCGCCGAGCGCGACAACGCGCCCGTCCTTTACCGCAAGAGCATCAGTGAAACCATGAGCAAGCCCGCGGAAAATGCGGCCGCCCGAGAGAAGAAGATCAGCAGACATCGAAACAAATATCCTGGGCGAACATGCCTTC
>Ga0065720_1004879_pt1 | contig 14779 bp, 17 predicted proteins | sample Thericmetagenome_FD_59107 | JGI IMG/M metagenome (GOLD analysis project Ga0065720, IMG submission 59107) | Thermophilic microbial communities from the Joint Bioenergy Institute, California, USA of rice/straw/compost enrichment - eDNA_2 v2... | ecosystem: Engineered > Solid waste > Grass >... | reverse complement strand
CTTCCCGTTCGCGGCTCTGCGCCAGCTTGGCCATCATCGCCTTCATCTGACGGATCTCTTCCAGCACGGCTTCCTGATCGACGGTGATGCGGGGTGACGGTCGGGCCGCAGGTTCCCGGACGGAAACGGCCGGCCCGGGACCGCGGGGCGCCGAGGCCGGCGGATATTCTTCCGGTGCGGCCGGGGCTGCCGGGGCGGCGGCGGCCGGACGGGCATCCGGCTGCCGCTGAAGGCCGGCGGTCCGGAGGATCGGCGGCGAAGCTTCTGCGACCGCCGCGGCCGCGCCGCGCCCGGCGGACGCTCCGGACGGTTTGGCCAATGAAGGAAGCGGGCTGTGCGGGATGTTCCGGACGTCCGACGCATTCGTCTCGACGGCGGCGATCACTTCCATCTTCTTCTTGCGGAACAGGCCGAGAAACCCGCCCACATAGATCTCCTTCGTATTCAGGATCACCGCGTCCTTGCCCAGCTCGCTGCGGATGATCGGCAGCGCCTCCGGAACTTCGTCCACGACATAGCGTTTGACCCTCACAGGTTCACCACCCCGACACTTTGAACTTCGACGCTCGGTTCAAGCTCGCTGTACGACAGCACCGGCACGTCCTGCATCGTGCGCTCGATGATCTGCCGCAGGTACATGCGGATCGTCGGCGACGCAAGGACGATCGGCTGCTGCCCCGCCTGAATCTGGCGGCTGACTTGCTCGTTCAGCTTCTGATAGATTTGCTGCGTCGAAACGGGATCAAGCGCGAGATAGCTGCCATGTTCCGTCTGCTGCACGGATTCGGCGATTTTCTTCTCCAGCTGCGGCCCGACCGTAATGACCTTGAGCGTCTCGCCGGCCGGCGCGAACTGGTTCGTGATCTGACGCGACAGCGCCTGGCGGACGTACTCGGTCAGAATGTCGGGATCCTTCGTGTAGGCGCCGTGATCGGCCAGTGTCTCGAAGATCGTCACCAGATCGCGGATCGACACCTTTTCCTTCAGCAGCTTGACGAGCACTTTCTGCACGTCGCCGACCGTCAGCACCGACGGAATCAGTTCGTCGACCAGCGCCGGGTACTGCTCCTTCAGGTTGTCGATCAGCGCCTTCGTCTCCTGGCGGCCGATGAGTTCATGCGCATGGCGCTTGATCACTTCGGTCAGGTGGGTCGCCACGACGGACGGCGGATCGACGACGGTGTATCCGGCGAGCTCGGCGCGCTCTTTCACGGTATGGTCGATCCACAGCGCCGGCAGCCCGAAGGCCGGTTCCTTCGTCTCGATGCCGACGACGGTTTCGTCCTCGATGCCCGGGCTCATCGCCAGGTAATGGTTGAGCAGAAGCTCGCCCCGGGCCACCGTGTTGCCCTTGATCTTGATGACGTATTCGTTCGGCTTCAGTTGAATGTTGTCGCGGATCCGGATGACGGGCACGATGAGCCCGAGTTCCAGCGCGCATTGCCGGCGGATCATGATGATGCGGTCCAGCAGGTCGCCGCCCTGCTGCGTATCCGCGAGCGGAATGAGGCCGTAGCCGAATTCGAATTCGATCGGATCGACCTGCAGCAGGCCGATGACGCTCTCGGGACTGCGCACTTCTTCGATCTGCTGCTCCTCGACCATCAGCTCTTCTTCCTGCTGCTTCCGCTCCATGTTCTTGCTCATCCGGTAGCCGGCGATGGCCAGCACGGCGGCGAAAGGCAGCGTCGTCGCCCAGCCGATCGGCGTGAACAGGCCGAGCATCGTCACGGTACCGGCGACGATGTAGAGCAGCCGCGGAAATTTGAACAGCTGGCTCGTCAGGTCGAAGGCGAGGTTGCCTTCCGAAGCCGCCCTCGTCACCACAAGGCCGGCGGAGGTCGAAATGAGGAGCGCCGGAATCTGGCTGACGAGTCCGTCCCCGATCGTCAGAACGGAGTAGGTCTCCAGCGCTTCGCCGAACGACATGCCGTGCACGACCATCCCGACGATGAAGCCGCCGATCAGGTTGATGAACAAAATGATAATGGCCGCGATGGCGTCGCCTTTGACGAACTTGCTCGCACCGTCCATCGCGCCGTAAAAATCCGCTTCTTTCTCGATCTTCTCGCGCCGTTCGCGCGCCTGCTGCTCGTTGATGAGCCCGGAGTTCAGGTCGGCGTCGATGCTCATCTGCTTGCCGGGCATCGCATCGAGGGTGAAGCGCGCCGCCACTTCGGCGACCCGTTCCGAACCCCGCGTGATGACGATGAACTGCACGACGACCAGAATGAGGAAAACGATGAAGCCGATCGCGATTTCATTTCCGGCGACGAATCGGCCGAACGTCTCGATGACGTGTCCGCCTTCGCCCTTCGACAGAATGTTCCGCGTCGCCGAAATGTTGAGCGCCAGCCTGAACAGCGTCGTAATGAGCAGGAGCGAAGGGAAGATGCTGAAATTCAGCGCGTCGTTCGTATTCATCGCGATCAGCAAAATCATGAGCGCCAGCGAGATGTTGACGACGAGCAGGAAGTCGAGAAGCCCGAGCGGGACGGGGATGACCATCATGAGCACGATGCCGATGATGCCGATCAGAATGATCAGGTCCTTGGATTTCATGCGGCTTCCCACCTCCCCGGTCAGGATGATTTGACGCGTCCTTTCAATCTATATATGTAAGCCAGAACTTCCGCCACAGCCTGGAACAGGTCGACCGGTATCGTCCGGCCGATCTCCGTCCGCTCGTAAAGCGCTCTGGCGAGCGGCTTGTTCTCCATGATCGTGACGTCATGTTCTTTCGCAACCTCCCGAATGCGGAGGGCGAGATAATCGATGCCTTTGGCCACGACGGTCGGCGCGTCCATCTCCGCCGCGTCGTACCTCAGCGCGACCGCGTAGTGCGTCGGGTTGGTGATGACCACGTCCGCCTTCGGCACTTCCTGCATCATCCGCTGGATTGCCATGCGGCGCTGTTTCTCGCGGATTCTGCCCTTGATCAGCGGGTCGCCTTCCACTTTCTTGTGTTCGTCCTTGATGTCCTGTTTGGACATGCGGAGGCTTTTCTCGTGCATGTATCTGCGGTACACGTAATCGAACAAGGCCACCACGACCAGCAGCACGGCGATCTTGATGCCGAGCGACAGCGTCAGCGACGCGGCGAACGCGAGAATCTGCTCGGGCATCGCATGGTCGAGCATCACAATCGAATCCAGCTCGCCCCATATGGTCGTATAGACCATCAGCCCCACGATCAGCAGCTTCAGGATGCTCTTCGCGAATTCGACCAGCGCCCGGCTCGAGAACAGCTGCTTCACGCCTTGGATCGGGCTGATTTTTTTCAGCGACGGCTTGATCGGCTCGAGCGTGAACAGCCATCCGAACTGGAAGTAGTGGCTGGCGAGGCCGATTACCAGGGCGATGGCGAAGATCGGCAGCAGCAGCAGCGCCACTTCGGTCATCCATCTCGTGACGAGCACCCCCAGCGAATCCGCCGTGAGTTCCATCGTCAGCCCGCTTTCGAAAGCGTCGCCGAATACGCGGTACAGCCGGTCCTTGTAGTAGCCGCCGAGCGCCAAGAAGCTGAGAAAGACGAACAGCAGGATGAACGCCGCCGGAATTTCCTGGCTGGATGCGACCTGGCCTTTCTTCCGCGCTTCCTGCCGTCTTCGGGGCGTTGCCGGCTCCGTCTTTTCCTGGTTGAACAACTGCAGGTCAAGGGTGAGCCGATACCGATGCATGCGCGTCCACCTTTCCCGGATTCAGCCTGTAATGACGGCCATCAGCTGTCTCAAATGATCAAACAGGACGGACATCAAATAGGAGCAGAATGCCGTGAATCCCGCAAACGTTGCAATCATCACGAGCAGACCGACCAAAATCTTGAGCGGCAGCCCGATGACGAACACATTGAACTGCGGCGCCGTCTTAGCGAGAAAGCCGAGACCCGTATCGGTCAGAAACATCGCGACCATGAGCGGAGCGGCCAGCTGGAGCCCGATCATGAACGTCGTCGCCACCGTCCGGGCAAGCAGCTCCGTCACACTGCCCGACGCGATCACCGCATACAGTTCTCCCGCAAACGGCAGCCAATCGTAGCTGTCCATCAACGCGGCCAGCATGTAATGGTGGCCGTTGATGGCCAGAAATACGGCGATCAGCAGGTAGTACTTGAAATTGCCCGTCAGCGGAGCCGAAACGCCGGTCATCGGGTCGATGATGTTCGCCATGCCGAAGCCCATCTGCAGATCGACGAAAGCGCCGGAGATCTGGGCAACCGCGAAAAACAGGTAAAACAGGTAGCCGAGCAGCAGACCGGCGAGCACTTCGTGAATGACGTACAACAGATAGCTCGCGTCCATCGGCACCGCGTTCGGCAGCCCTTCGGCCAGAAAGACGATCAGCGAGACGAAGAAACCGAGTCCGATCTTGAACGGCGCGGGCGCCTGCCTGATGGCGAACAAAGGCGAAACGACGAAAAACGAAGTGATTCGACAAAACATCAGCAAAAAAACAGAAAAACTTTGGAGAAAGCCGTCCATGATCCGCTAGTCCTAACCGATATACTTATAGAGGTTGTTCAGCAGATTGTAGGTGAAATCGACGACCGTGTTCAAAATCCATGGGCCGAACAGGAGGAGCGCCACCAGCACCGCCGCAATCTTCGGAATGAAGGCCATCGTCTGCTCCTGGATATGCGTCGTGGCCTGAAAAATGCTGACGATCAGACCGACGGACAGGGCGATGATGAGCAGCGGCGCGGCCGCCTTGAGCACCGTATAAATGGCCTGTCCCGCCAGCCCGATGATAAAATCCTCGCTCACGGCTGTCGTCCTCTCCTTCTGTCGGCTTATGTATTAAAGCTGAGCAGCGCCGATTTGACCACCAGATACCAACCGTCCACCAGGACGAAAAGCAAGATCTTGAACGGAAGCGAAATCATCATGGGCGGCAGCATCATCATCCCCATCGCCATGAGCGTGCTCGCGACGATCATGTCGATGATCAGAAACGGAATGAAGATCATAAAGCCCATCTGGAACGCCGTTTTCAGTTCGCTGATGGCGAACGCCGGCACCAGCACGGTGAGCGGGATGTCATCGACGGAGGCCGGCCGTTCCATTTGCGTATAACGCATGAACAGCAGCAGATCCTTCTCCCGCGTATGCTTGGCCATGAACTCTTTCATCGGAACGGCTGCCGCTTCGAGCGCTTCGGTCTGCGTCATCTCGCCGCGCAGATAAGGTTGCAGCGCGGAGCTGTTCACTTCGGACAGCGTGGGCGACATGATGAACAGGGTCAGGAACAGCGCAAGACCGATGATCACCTGGTTCGGCGGGCTCGTCTGCGTGCCGAGCGACATGCGGACGAATCCGAGCACGACCACGATCCGGGTGAAGCTCGTCATCAGCACCAGAATCGCCGGCGCGATGCTGAGCACCGTGATGAGCAGCAGAAGCGACAGCGCGGAAGTATTCGGCTCTTCCGAATCTCCGCCGATCGATATGTCGATGTTCGGCAGAACGGCTGCGGATGCCTGATCGCCGAACAGGAAAATCGATGCCATCAACAGGAATGCGGCCAGCCACAATTTGCTTCTCATTCGTCCATCAACCGATCTTTCGGGTGCGAGTCGTCCACCAACGACTCGAATTGTTTTTTTCTGCCGGCTTGCCGCTCCAGATTGCTTTGCAGCATCGCCTCAAATTCGGAGACATTCCATGCGTTGTCCGCCCCCGAAGTTCGACGGCCGCGCATCCGGTTCAGCCATTCGCCGAGCAGCGGAACGCCCATCGGCTGCGATGCCGGATTTTCCAGGATGGCGATCAGGCGGCCGGCTTCCTCCGCGTCATCGATCCGGTCGATGAGCGTCACGTTCTCTCCGACCCCGACGAGGTACAGCTTGCCGCCGACTTCGATGACCTGCAGCGATTTGTTCTGCCCCAGCGCAATGCCGCCCAGGGATCGAAGCGAGCGGTTCTGTCCCCACGCGCGGGTCCGGGAAGACAGGAATCGCAGCGTGAACACGATCAGCACAATGACGATGATCAGCGCGACGATAACCCATACGGCGCTGCCGAGCGCATCCATGCCGTCGGGTATATCCGGCGGCGCGTTCTCCCCGCCCGACAGTTCGTCTTCCAGGCTCGTCCCGGCCGCGGCCGAGGGTTGCAGCATCGCCGCCGCTGCCGCCGGCAACGCGGCGAAATAAGGGCGGATACGCATCGCGTCACCCGAGCGTCTTCTTGATCGCTTCGATGACGCGGTCCGCCTGGAACGGCTTGACGATAAAGTCCTTTGCCCCCGCTTGAATGGCATCGATGACCATCGCTTGCTGGCCCATCGCCGAACACATGATCACTTTGGCGCCGCTGTCGATCTTCTTGATCTCCTTGAGCGCCGCGATGCCGTCCATCTCCGGCATCGTAATGTCCATCGTGACCAGATCCGGCTTCAGTTCCTTGTAACGTTCAACCGCCTGCGCACCGTCCTGCGCCTCGCCGACGACTTCGTAGCCGTTTTTCGTCAGAATGTCGCGGATCATCATTCTCATGAATGCTGCGTCGTCAACAATCAGAATGCGGTTTGCCATCGTACTTTTCCTCCCGGGGTGATTATTGTAATTTTTGGATCCGGTCCCATTGGCTGACGATTTCGGTTACGCGTACGCCAAAGTTTTCGTCAATGACGACGACCTCGCCCTTCGCGATCAGCTTGTTGTTGACGAGAATATCCACCGGCTCGCCTGCCAGCTTGTCCAGCTCGATGACCGATCCTTGGGACAATTCGAGGATTTCCTTGATTTGCTTCGACGTCCTTCCCAATTCTACCGTTACCTTCAGAGGGATGTCGAGNAGCAAATTCAAGTTCGTATCATCAGCCTGCACGTACGGCGCGCCCCCGAAATTCGGGAATTGAACCGGNTGAACGTTCACGCCGCGCGTCGGAACGGAACCGTAGGTCTGGGGTCCGGACGGCTGCGAAACCGGCGGCTGCATGTACGGCTGCTGCTGCTGCGGCTGAGCGTACGGTTGCTGCGGCTGCTGGGCAAAGCTCGGTTCGGCTGCCGCCTGCGGCTCCGCATAGGCCGGCTCCGATTGGACCGGCGGCGCCGGTTCCGGCGCGGCCGCGGGCTGCGATTGCTGCGCTGCCGGGTCTCCGCCGAGCAGATTCCGAACGAGCTCCTTGACGAACGAAACCGGGAGCAGCTGCATGATGGTCGAGTCGATCAGATCGCCAATCGTCAGACGGAACGATATTTTGACGAACACGTCGACCGGAGGCAGGCTGCTTACGCCGGAACCTTTCATCACATCCAGGATATTGACGGACGGCGGAGAAATGTTGACCAGCCGGTTGAAGATGGTCGACATCGACGTGGCGGACGAACCCATCATCTGGTTCATCGCTTCCTGCACGGCGCTGACGTGGATCTCGTTCAGCTCGTCGTCTTCATTGACTTCCCCGTTGCCGCCGAGCATCAGGTCGGCGATGATCCGCGCGTCCTTCGTCTTGATGACCAGCGAGTTGATGCCCTGGAACCCTTCGACATATTGCACGTGGACGGCCACGTGGGGCTTCGGAAATTCGGTTTCCAGGTCATCGCGGCGAATGAGCGACACCTTCGGCGTCGTGATGTCCACCTTCTTGCCCAGCAGCTGCGAAAGCGCAGTCGCCGCGCTGCCGAACGTGATGTTGCCGATTTCCCCGATTGCATCCTCTTCCACCGGATCCAGCTTCTCTTCCTGCTGGGCCGGCTCCGGCTCGCTGGCTTGCCGCAGCAAGGCGTCAATTTCTTCCTGCGACAAGTAATCTTTACTCGTCATTTTCCTCCGCTCCTTCCACGATCTCGTCGATTTGTACCGCCATGCGGTCCCGGATCGTACCGGCCGAGCCGATAAATTTCAGCTTCTCGCCGACCCTGATGTGCAGCCCGTCGTCGGTGCGCGTGTTCAGCGTGATGACATCGCCCGGCTGCAGGCTCAGGAATTCACGGATCGTGATCGTCGAACTTCCGAGCTCGGCGATGATCGGCAGCTTGGCTTTGCTGACCCGGCTGTTCAGAATGTCGATCTCCTCGGGCGCGCGGGTCTTCTTCTGCGCGACGAACCAGTGATGCACCGAGAGCCGGTGCATGATCGGCTCGATCACCACGTGCGGGATGCAAAGGTTGATCATCCCCGTCGTATCGCCGATCTTCGTGCTGAGCGAGATGAGCGCGATCGTCTCGTTCGGCGATACGATCTGCATGAACTGCGGGTTCGTCTCCAATCCTTCCAGCCGCGGACTGATATCCAGCACCGTCTTCCACGCTTCCGCCAGACTGTCCAGCGCCCGGTTGAAGATGCGCTCCATGATGACGTTCTCGATATCCGTCAGCGCATTGATCTTGTTCGGCGCGTTGCCTTGCCCGCCCAGCATGCGGTCAAGCATGGCGTATGCGACGTTCGGGTGTACTTCGAGCACCATCCGGCCTTCCAGCGGATCGGCTTCGAATATGTTCAGGATCGTCATCTTCGGAATGGACCGAATGAATTCGTCGTACGGCAGCTGTTCGACCTGCACCACGTTGATCTGGACGAATGTCCTCAGCTGCGCGGAGAAATAGGTGGTCAAGTAGCGCGCAAAGTTTTCGTGAATGCGCGTCAGGCTGCGCAGATGGTCTTTCGAAAAGCGGACGGCGCGCTTGAAGTCGTAGTTGCGGATCCGCTTCTGCGTCTCCTCTTTCTTGAGCTCTTCCGCGTCCATCTCGCCCGATGACAGCGCCGCAAGCAGCGCGTCTATCTCGTTCTGCGAAAGTACATCCACCACGATTCTCACCCCCTGGAAGGAACCGGTGCGGCCGGCCGCCGCGATCAGATTCGCGTAATGATGAAGTTGGTGATCTCGACCTTGGTCAGTCTGCCGTGCGTCAGTTCGGGGTTGATCAGATTGAACAGTTTGGCGTTCAATTCATCCTTGCCCTGGGAGCCCCGCAGCTGTTCCTCCGTCATATCGGACAACGTGCGGATGACGATCGGCTTGATGGAAATGTCCTTGATCTTCTCGAATTCTTCCTTCGCTTTCTTGCTGTCAAGCCGGAAGGCGAAACTCATGACGACGATGTAATCGGTATCCAGCAGGTTGGTGCGGATGTCCTGGAGTTCGGCGGTCATGGCGACCCGCTCGTCGGCCGTCAGCTTCTCCGGTTCCACCTGCTCAACGATTCTGTCGATTTCGCCGGACTCGCTTCCCGAATCGTTGAACAGCCGGTCGTAGATGAAGAAGGCCGCAACGACGATCAGCGTAATGGCGAGCAGAATGGTGATCAACCAAGGCAACAATCTTTTCATGTCTCAGGACCCTCCAATTGTTCGCTGCGAATGACGGACGCCACCAGGCCGATTCCGCGCAAGTATTCCTGCGTTCTCGCGATGAGCTCGGCCGCGGGTTCCGAAGCCATCACTTTCTTTCCGGTAAGCAATGTGATAATCGTATCCGGAACTTCTTCGATCGTTTCGATCAGAAGCGCATTGATGACTACCTTCGTCCCGTTCAGGCGCGTCACCTCGATCATGAGTTTCCCCCTTCGCCGCCGCCGCGCGGGGAGGCGGCCGCTCCGCCTCCCGCCCGGCCTAATGAACGAGAAATCAGCGTTTCAGATTGACAACTTCCTGCAGCACTTCGTCGGAGGTCGTAATGATGCGGGAATTCGCCTGGAATCCGCGCTGCGCGACGATCATTTCGGTGAATTCCGTCGTCAAATCGACGTTCGACATCTCAAGCTGTCCGGCGATGATAAGACCCGTGCCGGCCTCTTCGTCGCCCGGCGCCGTGAACTCGACCTCGCCGTCCGGGTTGGCGTTCGGCGTCACGCGGTACAGGTTGCCGCCGATTTTCTCCAGCCCGGCGGGATTCGCGACCCGGATGACCGCGATCTGAATCCCGGTATCTTCCATCGTGCCGTCAGCGGCGATGGAGACGATCGAGCCGTCCTGGCCGATCGTGAAGGCGGTGATTTCCGGATCAAGGACGATCGGCTCGCCGTCAACGCTAAGCACGAACATGCCGTCGCTGGTGACCAGCTGTCCCACCGCATCCAGCATGAAGTTGCCCGCACGGGTGAGATACGGCACTTCCTGATCCTCGGATGCGAAGACGGCGAAGAATCCGTCACCGTCGATGCGCAGGTCCGTCGCGACGTTCGTCGTCATCGCGCTGCCGGGCGTGTGAAGCGTGTCGATCGCCGCGATCGAAACGCCCAGTCCGACCTGCTTCGGATTGACACCGCCGGTCACGCCTTCCTCCGGCGGCGTGACGCCCGCGACCGTCTGGCTCAGAATATCCTTGAACATCACGCGGCCGGCCTTGAAGCCGATCGTATTGACATTGGCGATGTTGTTGCCGATGACGTCAAGCTTCGTCTGAAAGCCGCGCATGCCGGAAACACCGGAATACATGGATCTCAACATGGGATACGTTCAACCTCCCGTTTCATCAGGTTTGAGTCAGCCGCTTCCATCGATCCGCGGCTGCAGGGCCTCCTGGTCAGGTCCAGCCCTTCAGGTGATGATGACCGCGCTGTCAATCTGGGTGAACACATTGCCTTCCGCCGATCCGCCGTCGATCGCCGTTACGACCGTTTTCGACGGCACATTGACGATCATTGCGATGTCCCGATATAAAATGAGGGAATCCTTCGCGCCCTTCGCTTCCGCCGCTTCGACCGCCGAGACGATTTTGCTCAGCTGTTCGGGTTTCAGGCTGATGCCCCGCTGCTGCATGCGCATTTCCGCATGCCGGCTGAACTTCAGCTCGCCCGCCTTGAGCAGCGTTTGGAACGATACGCCTTCATCCGCTGCGGCCGGTTGCGTTCGGGACGGCGCGGGTTTGACGATGCCGATCGGCTGTCTCGCCGGATACAGCTGCCCGATCCGGATGCCGTCAGTCATCGGAGCCGCCTCCTCCCGGCAGCGACATCGACGTGATCGCATTCCAGGCTGATTTCCCGATCGCCGACTTTGGCCAGCGTCTCTCCGCTGCGGACAACGATAGAGTCGACGATGCCCTGGTACGTCACCAACTGGCCGGTCGCCTGATCGTACTCGGACCATTCGACGCTCATGCCGATCATGCCGGAAGCGATGCCGAGACTGTTTCTGAGCGCCGTCATCTCGGTGGCCAGATTCATCAGCTGCTCNACCGACGTGAACTGCGCCATCTGGGCGATGTATTCGGTGTTCGACAACGGTTCGAGCGGGTTCTGGTTCCTGAGCTGGGTGACGAGCAAGTGCAGAAAGTCGTCCTTGCCCAGTCACGTTGTCGATCCGTGTCGGCCGCGGCCGCTCTGACATTGTTGGCATGGTAGTACGGCCAGATAACGCCTGCCATTCGTTCTCACCTCCGCTTGGGGCCTGCCGGGAACTTCCGTCAAGCCGTCACATTGATGGCGCGTCCGTAGCCGAGTTCACGGATGGCGGCCTGTTCGATCAATTCCGTCTCAAAGACGGGAAGCGCATCATCCGCGCGCTTTTCCCGGCCGCCTTCATGCCGGGTCTGTCCGCCGCGCTGCCGCTGCTCCTGGAACATTTGGCTCTGCGCTGCCGCATTGCCTTGCGCGACTTCCAGCCGCTCTACCTGGATGCCCTGGTTTTGGAGGACGCCCCGGAGCGCAACGAACTGGTTCTCGATCAATTCCTTCGCAGCCGCGCTCTCCGTCACGAATTGCGCCGTCAGCTGGCCGTTCTGCAGCGTGATGCGGACGGATACCTCGCCGAGATGCTCCGGCACGAGCCGGATGCGGGCTTCCGATACGCCGTTCGACGAGCTCAGGCTCATCTGTCTGACCGCCATGCCCGAGATGACTTCATGGAACCGTTCCACCGGAACGGTGTTCACGGGCTGGCGAACCGCCGCTTCGGTCCGCGCGGTCCCGGGCGCTGCGTTTGCAGCCGTCGGTTGAACCGCCTGCGCGATCGGCGACAATTCGGCCGATTCCATCGCGGCAGCCTGTGCCGCGTCAGCCGGGGCCGCAATCTGCGGCTGCGCGTTCTGCGCCGCTGCCGGAACGTTGGCGTCAGCTCCCGTCATTGCCGCAGTCTGAGCCGCTGCGGATTGCGCGCCGCTCTGCCGCTGCGCCTCCGTCACGACCGCGGCAACCGAAGCCTGCATCGGGCGGGCAAGACGCGCGAGCAAGGTCTCCGCCGAAGAACGGGTTTCCACGGCGATCGTTCTGGCATCCGCGGCTGCTTGACGTCCGGCTTCCGCGTCCGCAACCGTCTCATCCGCCGCTGCGAGCGCGCGCTGCAGCCGGTCGATCTGCGCTTCGAACAGGGCGCTTTCCTGCCGGGTGAGCGGGCGAAATGCCCCTTCCGCCAGGAAGGACCGCAAGAAGGCGATCGTCTCATGCAATCCGCCGCGGGACGCATACCCGTCCGCCGTTTCCGCTTCCACCGCGATATTCGCCGTCCGGTCCGCCGTTTGTTCCGCCTGGCCGGCATGCGGCAGCGGCAGCGGGATGCCGAACAGCGCCATCATGATCGCCTGCAATTCTTTCAGCGCGGCGTCGATCTCCGCCTGCTGTTCGTCCGAAATCGGCTCGGCGCCGCTTTCCGTCAGCTGAAGCAGCGCATCCAGCTTGTCGAACAGCGATTGGCCCGCCGAACCGCCCAGCAGGTCCGCCCATTCGCCGCCGGACATTGAATAGGCGATCGGGACGGCGGTCTGCGCCGGGATGTCCTGGCGATTGGCAGCGCCGGCATCCGAGACGCGCGCCACGAGCATGCGGCCGAACGCGCCGCCGTTCTGCCCGGTCTGCGAAGCGGCATCCGCCGCCTGACCTGCGGCCGCCGACTGCTGCGCCGCTGCTCCCGCAACCGGTGCGGCAAATCCCATGACCGTGTTCATCGTCATGCTGTACTCACCTCCTTTCAAGCGATTCGCCGCGGCCGGCCGACGATCATCCGGGGATCACCGGTTGACCAGCTTGTTGACCAGCTGCGCGGTGTATTTCGGATTGTGCTTGTTCATCGCTTCGATGATGTCCGCCCGCTTCGCCGCCGGAACCGAGCCCAACAGCTCCAGCACCTTCGCCGGATTCAGGTCGGCCATCTGCAGCAGGATCTGCGCCGCGCTGTCCGAATTCATCGAGCTGAATGTCGCGCTGATCTGGTTCTCATCCAGGGCGGCCGTGCTTTCGGCCCGCGCGGACTCGTACTCGTCAATCCGGGCTTGCAGCGCGGCGATCTGCCGGTCCTTCGCCGGAATCGTGTCCTTGAGGCGCACCGTCGCCTCCGCGGCTACGCTCGGCCTCATCTTCTCCATCACGGAGACGCGGATCTCCGGACGCATCGCGTCCATGATCAGCACCATTTCATCCATCGTCATGCTCTCGAGGATCGGCGCCGCCTTGCCCGGCGAGATCTGCCCGAACATCGCGGCCAGCTCGTTGATGCGCGCCTGATATTCCTCGTCGGTGAGCTGCCGTTCCGCGTTCGCCTGCGTCAGTTCTTCCACGCGGGCTTCAAGCTGCGCCACCGTCTGCTCCAGCTCGGACCGGATGCCGGCGAGCTCGGCCAGTTGAGCTTCCTTCTCCGCAAGCTGCGATTCCAGCTCCGCGATCTTCTCGCCCTGATTCATATTGCGGATTGCGCTTTCACTCAGCGACTCCCCGCGGGCGGGCGCATCCGGAACGATTCGCTCGAGCACCGGCACCCGGTTCGCCGCCTCGAGCATCCGGCTGCGCAAATCGGGATTGAACAGCGTGAGCAGCACTCCGATCAGCACCAGCGTGAACAGGATCGGCGTCAGGAAGAACATGAACCGCTCCAGTCCGCTGTATGATTTTTCCGCCTCCAATTCCGCCAAGCGCGTCCCCTCCTTCCTGCCGACGTCGACTATCCGTTCGTGGTGAAGACGAACCGGACGGAAGCAAGCTCATCCAGTTCGTTCTGTTCCGATCGCTGCTGCATGTGCATGAAGTGCAGGAACGCCCGCTCCTTCGCCTTGAGCCATACCTTCTCGTCGATCATCCGGTCGGCCAGCGCCTCCCGGCAGCGCTCTTTCTCGGCGGCGGCGCGCTGCACATTTTCCTGTTGTTTCCGGATGGCGGCGTTCAAATATTCAACATACGATTGCATCGTCTGGAGTTCAGCCAGGCTGGCGCCCGATTCGGCTTCGGTCTGCAGCCGGTCGAGCCATGCCGCTAGTTCCTCCTGCAGCCGGCCGAGCGTCCGCTCTTCCTGTTCCAGCCTGCCGACGGCGGCGGCCAGCAGCCATTCGGCCTGCGTCTTCTCGCTCGATTTCAAATCGACGATCTTCTGATAAGGGTACCGGTATCTCGCCATCGCACCGCTTAACCTCCCAGGAACTCGCTGAGCAACCGTTGCTGCGACTCCTCGAAACTGACTTTCTCATCCGTCCGCTGCATCGAGTAGCTGCGGATGCGGTCGTAATATTCGATCGCCCGATCAATTTCTGCATTTGATCCCCGCTGATACGCCCCGATATTGATCAGGTCCTCCGAATCTCTATAAATGGAAAGCAGGCGCTTGAACTGATTGGCCGCTTCCAATTGGTCGGCCGGCACAATGTCGTTCATGACGCGGCTGACGGAAGCCAGAACATCGATCGCCGGATAATGGCCCTTGTTCGCCAGGCTGCGGCTGAGCACGATGTGGCCGTCAAGGATGCCGCGGACGGCGTCGGCAATCGGCTCGTTCATGTCGTCCCCGTCCACCAGCACCGTGTAGAACGCCGTGATCGAGCCGGTCTTGCCGGTTCCCGAACGCTCGAGCAGCTTCGGCAGCATGGCGAACACCGACGGCGTGTACCCGCGCGTCGCCGGCGGCTCGCCGATCGC
>Ga0065720_1004695_pt1 | contig 14781 bp, 11 predicted proteins | sample Thericmetagenome_FD_59107 | JGI IMG/M metagenome (GOLD analysis project Ga0065720, IMG submission 59107) | Thermophilic microbial communities from the Joint Bioenergy Institute, California, USA of rice/straw/compost enrichment - eDNA_2 v2... | ecosystem: Engineered > Solid waste > Grass >... | reverse complement strand
AACCCCGGACGTTCGCGACGCTTGTCCGCCCGCCGATTCCGATCCCCGAGCCGATTGAACGGCTGACCGGCATCCGCAACGAAGATGCGGCGCATGCGCCGCTTTTTCCGGAAGCGTACCGGTCGTTCAGGGTGTATGCGGCAGACCGCGTGCTGGTGACGCAGGCCGGATATGAATTCGACGGCCCGCTGCTCCGGCGCGAGTGCGGACTTCACGGCCTTGATCCGCCGGAACAACTGCTTCTGGACACGAAGGTATTGTTCGCTTATGCGTTCCCGGAGATCGACGAGATTCCGTCGACCAACTTTCTGATCCGGTTCTTCGGCATCGAAGCCGGTGATCTGCCCCGGCACGACGCGCTGGGAGACGCACTGCTGATCGGGCGGATCCTGAGCCGTCTGCTTGACGCATATCGGGAGAAGGGAATCGCCGATATCCGGATTACGGAGCCGCTGCGCGTGAAGAAAATGCGGCTGGAGCCGCTTGTGTAACCGTCGCGCACAAGGAGCGGCAGATCAAATCCGGCCTCCTTAAGGTCAAGTCCGTCCATGTTTTTCACGCGGATGGCTGTGCTATGATGGACCTGTGGACGGCCGAAGTCAGCGAAAGGTCGGATGCAGCATGAGTCGGACAGTCGATGGCGGCCGATCAGCCGGAAACGCACCCGCCGGACCAGGGGCACCGGGCTCCGTCAGCGCGGAGAAGGTGTCGGTGCGCGGCATTCTCCGGTTCTTCGTGCCGCTCGGCCTGGCCGCAAGCCTCGTCTCGCTGTCGCATGTCATCATCAACAGTACCTTGGCGCGTGCGCCGGATCCCGAATCGACGATCGCCGCCTATACGATCGCGATGAGCATCTTCACGATTACGGAACGGCCGGCCGTTTTCCTGCGGCAGACCTGTTCCGCGCTCGCGGCCGACCGGACGGGCTTCCGCTCCGTGGCCGTCGTGATGGTGTACGTGCTGCTGTTCACGCTCGGTTTCGGCACGCTGCTGTCCTATACGCCGCTCGGGCCCTGGGTGTTCCGGACGTTGTTCAACGCCGGCGAATCGCTGCTCGGCAGCACGCTCGGCAGCTACCGGATTCTGTTCCTGGTGACGGTGTTCTCGGCGATACGCTGCCTGTTCCACGGCATCATCATCCGAAACATGCAGACGAAGTGGCTGACGATCGGCATGATTGTGCGGCTGCTCGCCATGTACGGGCTGTCGCTCGCCTATCTGCATTCCGGTTGGACGATAGACGGGCGTGCGGGCGCGCTTATTTTTTTGACCGGAATGTTCGTGGAAGCGGCGGTCAGCGCCTGGGAAGGACGGCGCATTTACCGGCAGATGCCCGAGCGGCTGGCGCATTCGTCCATCCGGCGGGCGCGCGACGTGTTCCCGTTCTATCGTCCGCTCGTCATCACGTCGTTCATCTCGGTCATGCTGGCCCCCTCGATCAACGTGATGCTCGGCAAGACGGTGGACATCGAGCTGGCGATCGCGTCCTACTCGGTCGCGCTCAGCGTGCTGAACCTGGTGAACAGTTTCTTTACTTACGTGCACCAGATCGTGCTGAACTTCTACCGTCTGGACGCCGCGGCGGTTCGCCGCTTCGCGCTCGGCGCCAACCTGCTGCCGGCCGCCGTGGTCGCCTTGCTCGCCTGGACGCCGTTAGGGAAGGCGGCGTTCGGCGCGATCGTCGGGGCGGAGGGGCAGCTGCTCGACGCGAGCATTGAGGCGCTGCGCGTCTTTCTGCTGTTCGCGCTCGTCTTCCCGTGGGTGGATTATTTCAACGGACTGGCGATGCTGAACAAGAAGACGCGGTTCATGATGGGGTCGCAGACCGGCAACCTGGCGGTGACGATCGCGGCGCTGATCGTGCTGACCGCCGCCGTCCCGGGCTGGAACGGGATGGTCGGCGCGCTGGCGCAGTCCTGCGGCGTCGCGGCGGAACTCGCCGTGCTTGCCATGTTGATGCGCAGGTGGCAGCGGAGGCAATCGATTCGGGCGGATATCCCGGCTTGAATGACATCAGGAGGAGCAGCCATGAGACAAATTCGGGCTTTCGGTCCGCAGGATTTGCGGATGGTGGAAACGGAAGATCCGGTTCCGGGGACGGGCGAGGTTGTCGTCGACGTGATGGCGTGCGGTATTTGCGGCTCGGACAAGTGGTTCTGGTATGTGGAGGGGCCGCATCCGTACGTGGCCGGCCATGAAGCGGCGGGCGTCGTGTCGGCGGTCGGGCCGGGCGTGAGGGAGCTGCGCGTCGGCGACCGGGTCGCCGTCAACAATGTGCGGGGCTGCGGCGAATGCGAGGCATGCCGCGAGGAAGCGTATGTCCGCTGCACCGGGGGCCTCTCCCACATGGGATTCGGCTTCAGCGAGAAAATCGCCGTGCCGGAACGCAACTGCCTCAAGTTGCACGATGCGATCAGCTTTGAACAGGGCGCGCTCATTTTCGACAATTGGGGCACGCCGTACTCCGCGCTTGCCCGGACGAACATGAAAGCAGGTGACACCGTGCTCGTCACCGGCTGCGGTCCGATCGGCCTGGCGGCAGTCGGTCTGTGCCGCCAGCGCGGCGCCCGCGTCGCGGCCGTCGATGTGCTGCCCGCGCGCCTGGCGGCGGCGAAGCGCCAAGGGGCCGAATGGACGGGCGCTCCTGGGGACGGGCTCGCGGACGAGCTGTGCAGGTTCGCGGGCAAGGATGGGTTTGACTATGTCGTCGAATGCTCGGGCCATCCGTCCTCGTACGATCTCGGCTTCGAAGTCATCGGCATGGGCGGGACGATCGTCGTCGTGGGCGAGAAAGCGGAGATCCGGGTGAACTCCAGCCGGATCATCCACAAGCATCTTACGATCACCGGCTCGCTCTATTCAACGATGCCGGCCGGCCGCGCGGTGCAGGAACTGATGGTGCGGGGCGAGATCGATCCGATGGCGTTCGTCACCCACACGTTCAGGCTGGAGGAACTGCCTGAGAAATTCGGGGATGTCATCGAGGCGAAGGACGGGCTGATCAAGGCGGTCGTCGTCCGGTAAACGGCGGAATGGTTTTTCACGCGATATTTTTCACACACCACACCATATATTCGGAAGGGATGAAGCAGCATGCGATTGGGCGGACAAGTGTTTCCCGAGCGGAAGGAACCGGAATTGTGGGCGGCGGCCCATGCGGAAATGGGGTACCGCGCGGCCGTGTTCCCGGTGCGCCATGACGCAGGCGACGACGTGATCGACGCGTATGCGCGCGCCGCCCGAGAGGCCGGCCTCGTCATTGCCGAAGTCGGCGCCTGGAGCAACCCGATCAGCCCGGCCGAGAAGACGCGCCGCGAAGCGATCGAATACTGCAAGAACCAGCTCGCGCTTGCCGACCGCGTCGGCGCGCGGTGCTGCGTCAATATCGCCGGGTCCCGCAACGTGGAAAAATGGGACGGGCCGCACCCGGACAACTTCTCGGACGAGACGTTCGAGCTGATCGTCGAGACGGTGCGCGAGATCATCGACGCGGTGAATCCGACGCGCACGACGTTCGCGCTCGAGACGATGCCGTGGGTGTTCCCGGATTCGGCGGATTCGTATCTGGCGCTCATCAAGGCGATTGACCGGAAGGCGGTCTCCGTCCATTTCGACCCGGTCAACATGATTTCGAGCCCGCGCGTTTATTACCGGAACGGCGAGATGATCCGCGACTTCGTGAAGAAGCTCGGCGCGTACATCACGAACTGCCACGCGAAGGACATCCGTCTGGACACCCGGCTCACCGTCCATCTCGAAGAAGTTCTGCCGGGCACCGGCGCGCTTGATTACCGGGTGTTCCTGAGCGAAATCGCGAAGCTCGATCCGGATACGCCGATGATCGTCGAGCATCTGAAGACGGAAGAAGAATACCGGCAGGCGAGCGACTACATCCGGCGGACGGCGGCGGAACTGGGCATTGCGCTGTAAGCGGCCGGGCGGCCGCATGCATTGCGCGGACGATCGGGATTTGGAGGAGCAAGACCAGGCATGAGCGGGAACGCGCGGCGGAGAGCCGTTTTCTTCGATCTGGATGACACGTTGTACGACCAGCTGGAACCGTTCCGGACGGCCTTGCGGGTGTTCGGACCCGCGATCGGACGAATTTCGGAGGAGAACTTGTACCGCAGGTTCCGCCACCACAGCGACGCGCTGTGGGAACCCTATTGCGCGGGCAGGCTGCCTCTGGATGCGATGCGGGTCGAACGGATTCGGAGAGCGCTCGCCGAATTCGGGGTTGAAGCGGAAGAAGGCGATTGCCGCAAATTTCAGGAAGCGTACCAGGAAGGGCAGTACCGGATCCGGCTGCATCCCGGCGCGGAAGCGTGTCTCGGCGAGCTTGAGGCGGCCGGCTGTCTGCTCGGCGTCGTGACGAACGGCCCCGGCCCTCATCAGGCCCGGAAGCTCGAGGCGCTCGGCATCGAGCGGTTCATTCCGCGGACGCGCTGGTTCATCTCCGGCGAGATCGGGATTGCGAAGCCCGATCCGGCGCTGTTCGCCCACGTCAACCGGGTGACGGGGACGAGGCCGGAGACCAGCGTGCTGGTGGGCGACTCGCCGGTCAACGACGTCGAAGGAGCGGCGGGTGCGGGATGGCGCACCGTCTGGTTCAATGCCCGGGGAAGCGCGGCGGAGCCGCGGCCGGCAGCGGATTTGACCGCGGATGGTTTCACGGATCTGGCGCGGCGCATCCTCGGTCTGCTTGCGCAACCTCGACCGGAACGAGAATGAATATCCTACATTTGTCCATGTACGGCTGGCAACCCTCCATTTCTGTCCCGTGCCGGAAATGCCATAATGGTATCGGGAAAAGCCCGACAATTGTCACCATGGAGGCTGGACGATCATGGCCATTCAGTACGACGCATCCCGCCGTCTGTTCCATCTGCAGACGGATGACACCAGCTACGCCATCCAGATTGCGCATGGAGGCTATCTGGCCCATGTTTACTGGGGAGCGCGCGTGAGGGGACTCAAGCTGGACAAGCTGCTTGAGTTCAAGACCCGGGCGTCCTTCAGCCCGACGACGATCAAGGATATCCCCGAGCTCTCGCTGGATACGCTGCCGCAGGAATATCCGGGATACGGCACATCGGATTTCCGCCATCCGGCCTATCAGGTGAAATTCGCCGACGGTTCGACCGCTTCGGAACTGGTGTACGACAGCCACCGGATCGTGCCCGGCAAGCCGAAGCTGCCCGGACTGCCCGCGACCTACGTCGAGCGGGACGACGAAGCCGAGACGCTGGAGATCACGATGAAAGATCCGGCTTCCGGGCTTGCGGTCGTGCTCTCCTACACCGTCTTCGAGAAGTGGAACGCCATCGCCCGGTCGGCCCGCCTGATCAACAACGGCAGCACGGCGATCGAGGTGCAGCGGGCGCTCAGCATGAGCGTCGATTTCGCGCACGACCGGTATGACCTGCTGCAGTTGTCCGGCGCATGGGCGCGCGAGCGCTATGTGCACAGGCGGCCGCTCGTGCCGGGGCTGCAGGCGGTGGAGAGCCGGCGCGGTTCGAGCAGCCACGTGCAGAACCCGTTCGTCGCCCTGCTCGAGCGGGGCGCGGACGAAGACCATGGCGGCGTCTACGGCGTCAGCCTCGTGTACAGCGGCAATTTTACGGCCGGCGTCGAAGTGGACCAGTTCCACTCCCCGCGGCTGTTCATCGGCATCAATCCGTTCGACTTCGGCTGGCGGCTCGAGCCGGGCGAGTCGTTCCAGACGCCGGAAGCGGTGCTTGTCTTCTCGGCGGAAGGGCTCGGCGGCATGTCGCGCAAGTATCACGACTTATACCGCTCGCGCCTGTGCCGCGGCACGTTCCGCGACAAGACGCGTCCGATTCTCGTGAACAACTGGGAAGCGACGTACTTCAATTTCGACGCCGACAAGATCGAGGCGATCGCCCGCGCGGGCAAGGAGCTCGGCATCGAGCTGTTCGTGCTTGACGACGGCTGGTTCGGCAAGCGCGACAGTGACAATTCGTCGCTCGGCGACTGGTTCGTCGATCGGCGCAAACTGCCGAACGGTCTGGAAGACCTCGTCCAGCGCGTGCGCAATCTCGACATGCAGTTCGGCCTCTGGTTCGAGCCGGAGATGGTGTCGCCGGACAGCGAGTTGTACCGCGCGCATCCGGACTGGTGCCTGCACATCGAAGGGCGACGCCGCACCGAGGCGCGCCAGCAGCTCATTCTGGACCTGTCGCGCGAGGACGTGCAGGACTATATCGTGAAGACGATCTCCGGCATTCTCTCGAGCGCGCCGATCACCTATGTGAAATGGGATATGAACCGGAACATGACGGAGATCGGCTCGGCGAAGCTGCCGCCGGAGCGCCAACGGGAAACGGTGCATCGCTACATGCTCGGTTTGTACAGCGTGCTGGAGCGGATCACGTCGGAGTTTCCGCACGTGCTGTTCGAGAGCTGCTCGGGCGGCGGGGGACGTTTCGATCCGGGGATGCTCTACTACATGCCGCAGACGTGGACGAGCGACAACACGGACGCGATCTCGCGGCTCAAGATCCAGTACGGCACGAGCATCGTCTATCCGGTCAGCGCGATGGGCGCGCATGTGTCCGCCGTGCCGAATCATCAGGTCGGCCGGGTGACGCCGCTCGAGACGCGCGGCCACGTCGCTCTCTCCGGCAACTTCGGATACGAGCTGGATCTGACGAAGTTCACCGAAGAAGAGAAGGAGATCGTCAAGGCGCAGATCGCGCTGTACAAAGAAATCCGCCATCTCGTCCAGTTCGGCGACTTCTACCGGCTGCTCAGCCCGTTCGAAGGCAACGCGGCGGCCTGGATGTTCGTCGCGAAGGACAAACGGGAAGCGTTCGCCGTCTATGTGCAGATTCTGCAGGAACCGTATGCGCCGCTTGACCGTTTTCGGCTGAAGGGGCTCGATCCGAACCTCGATTATGAACTGGACCGGGACGGCCTGGTGTACGGCGGCGACGAGCTCATGAACGCCGGGATGCCGGTGCCGCAGTTCCACGGCGATTTCCGCAGCCGCGTCTACCGTCTGCGCGCGAAATAACGGCTGCTGGTGTGACAAAATCAGGTCATGCCGTTTGCCCTGCAACTTTTACGGCAACACTTTCGTCGAAAAGACGGAGGTGCTGAAATGACAACCAAGCGCAAAATCAGGTTGGTATTGCTGGCAGCCGCTCTGACGGCGGCGATGGCGATGACCGCATGCTCGGACAACAACGGCAATGCCGGCAACGGCGGCGCGCAAAACAACGGAACACCGCAGAATGAAGCGCCGCAGCAGGATAACGGCCAGACGGACGACGGGGGACAGACGGAACTGAAGGAAGGATCGGGCATTTATATCGGCCAGATCGATCCGCATTCGATCGAAATTGAAGTCGGCGGCACGCCGGTCGTGTTCCAGCTCGGTGAAGGCGTCGCGGACGTGCTCGAGGGCCTCAACCCGAACGATCCCGTCCAGTTCAAATATACGGAACAGCCCGTGGAAGGCGACGACACGCTGAAGGTGCTGACCATCACCGAACTTTCGCGCGCGGAAGGCGCGGGCGCCGGCGAAGATGCCGCCCGGCTTCCCGAGACGAAGGAGCTGGACGTCGAGCTGGAAGGCATGCCGGAGAAACGTGAAGCGACGAAAGCGGTCGGTTCCGGCTACGCCATTTACGTTTTCCCGCAATTCACCTTCGACCCGGAGACGAACCGGATGAGCATGAACGTCGATTCGAATTACCATGTCGATATCGAGAAGCTGCCGGCCGGCTATGATCCGGATGAAATCCGGAACGCGGGCGAAGCCTGGGTGAAAGAAGGCGCGGGAACGGTCGAGGAATGGACGGGCGACCGGATCTACAAGCAGATGCAGGGCGCTTCCCTGTACTTGACCGGTCAGAAGACCGGATTGACCCGGACGTTCGTCGTGAAGACGATCGACGGCGCGGATTATGCATTGAAGTTCAATCAGCCGCAGGGTGAAGCTTCGGAAGGATTTCTGCCGCTTGCCTTTGCGTCGGTGAATTCCATCGTGAACACGAGCCGTTAAAGAAACGGTTGTCAGGAATGCCGTTTCGCCTTGACGGACAAGGCGAAACGGCTTTTCCTGTGGCATACATACCTGGGAGGGACTCATGGCATGAGAACGATCAAGATCGGCATTATCGGCAGCGGCGGAATCGCGCGGGCGCACGTGGAAGCCTACAAGCAGCTCCCGTACGTCGAAGTGGCGGCGGTGGCGGATGTTGTGCCGGGACGGGCGAAGCAATTTGCCGAGGCGCAAGGGCTGGCGAACGCGGCGGCATTCGATTCGCATGATGAACTGCTCAAGCTGCCGCTTGACGGAGTCAGCATCTGCACGCCGAATGTCGCCCACTATCGGACGACGATCGATTCGCTGCGCGCCGGCAAGCATGTGCTGCTCGAAAAACCGATGTCGGTGACGCTCGCGGAAGCGGTGGATATGGTGGCCGCGCAGAAGGCGGCGGGCACGTTGCTGTCGATCGGTTTTCAGCCGCGCTACGATCCGAACATGAAGCTGCTCAGGGAGATCGTCCAGTCCGGACGTCTCGGCAATATCTACTATGTCGAAGTGGGCGGCGGACGCCGGAGGGGTATGCCGGGCGGCACGTTCATCCGCAAGGAGCTGGCCGGCGCCGGAGCGCTCGCGGACATCGGCTGCTATTCGTTGGACATGGCGCTGAACGCCCTCGGCCATCCGCGGCCGGTGACGGTGTCGGCGTACGCCTCGAACCTTTTCGGCCGGAACCCGAAGTATCATCCCGAAGCGGACAAGTTCGAGGTGGAAGATTTCGGCGTCGCGATGATCCGGTTCGAGAACGATCTGGTGCTGCAGTTCAAGATTTCCTGGGCCATGCACATGGACACGCTCGGTCCGACGCTCTTCCTCGGCACGGAAGCGGGATTGAAGGTGACGCCGTACGGCACCGGCCCGTGGTCGGGCGCCTGGGACGGCAAAATCGGCTCGATCACGCTCTATCACGATGAATTCGGCACCCATACCCATACGGAGATTCCGCTGATCGAGCACAAGACGAACCTGTTCTTCGAGAAGGTGCGCGATTTCGCCGAAGCGGTGCGGGACGGCAAGCCGGCGCCGATTCCGGGCGAGCAGATTCTGATTCAGCAGGCGATCATCGACGGCGTGCTCCGCTCCGCGGAAGCGAAGCGGGAAGTGGAGATCAAGCTGCCGGAGTAATTGAACACAGCGAAACGTCCGGATTTGTTATCCGGACGTTTTTTCTTTTGGATTGACATGAAGTCTGATCCGATTCACATGAACAAGTTGAACTGTTGATCATAAATGCTATTATTTAACATTGAACGTTCAGGAAACAGAAAGGGGGGGCCCCATGCGCAGAAACTTTCGATGGATGCAGTATAACACATTGCGCAATCAGATGTTGTTCGGATTTGTGCTGGTCATGGTTGCTGTCCTCAGCGTCGTGGCTCTGTCAACGTTTCAATCGGTATCCGCCCTGCTCAAGAACAATGCCAAGGTCAACATTCAGGATACGGCTGTACAGGCGAGCGGACGGCTGGAAGGCGTGCTGAAGCAGATTGACATGCTGTCGACGCAGGCGGCGACCGATGGTTACGTGCAGCAATTGCTGTTGAAAGAACATGAAGGTTTCACGACGACCTTTGCCGAACGGCAGAAACTGTCGCCGATCATCCACAGGATCCGGATGTATTCCAACGGGATCAAGTCCGTCGAATTGTACAATTTTGGAGGAAGAAAGATGTTTCCTCTGGACGGCAACTCGCTGCAGGACCGGATTGATGCGGATTCGATCGTACAAGCGGTGGAAAGCAGGGGAAGCCTTGTCTGGTTCGGCGTTGACCCGAACGACCGCGATGCGATTCTGGCGATTCGGCTCGTCAAACTGATCGACAGCAACTTTGCTCCCGGCGGATTCCTGCTCGTACGGATGAACCGCGATCTGTTTGAACTGAGGGATTTACAGCACGATGCGGAAGGCGAATATGAATTGCTTCTCGTGGATGCGGACAAGCGGCCGATCACATCCAGTCTGACGGATTTGGAAGAGGCTGCCGCGGAACGCATTGTCAACGATTTGAGCGGTACGATCAGATTGAACGGCAAGTTGTGGATGGTTGTCAAGCAAACGTCCGGCGTAACCGGCTGGACTCTGTACATCTTGACTCCCATCAGCCGCATTACGGAAGGCATTTCGGTTCTCCGTACGGCAATCATTATCCCGGCATTCCTCGGGTTCGTGCTGTATCTGCTGCTATCGCTGTTCCTGTCTGAAATCATTACCAAACCGATCAAGCAATTGAGGCGGACGATGCGGGAGACGCGGCTCGGTACGTTGAAGCCGGTCGAACATGTATCTTCGACGATCGAAATCCAGGAACTGAATCGGACGTACAACAGCATGGTGGAAGACCTCAACAATTTGATCCGGCTCGTCTACGAAAAGGAAATTTTGCAGAGCCGCGCGGAGTTGAAAGCGCTTCAAGCCCAGGTGAACCCGCATTTTCTGTTCAATACGATGGAAGTGCTGTATCGATCCCTGCGCCAGCGCGGGGATCGCGAATTGGCGGAGTTTGTCATTACATTGTCTGAATTTTTTCGATATACGATTTCGAGAAATCAACGCGACGAATGGGTTACGTTGGAAGAGGAGATCTCCCATATCGAGAAATATTTGCAGATCATGCGAAAACGGCTGGGCGTCAGATTGTCGTGGCAGATCCGTTTGCCGCAGCAGTTGGCCTGCGTTCCGATTCCCAAGCTTCTTGTTCAACCGATTGTGGAAAATGCGATCGTCCATGGCATTGAGGAGAAAATCGGTGAAGGCAAAGTTACCATTGCAGCTTGGCGCAAGACGAAGGAAGAGGAAATCATCATTGAAGTTGCCGACGACGGCGTCGGGATGAACGGACAGGCGCTTGAGGCGCTGTCAGGTTCCATACATACCGGTGACGTACCGTCCGCGAAAGGCTCAGGATTCGGTCTGGCCAATGTGGAGCGGCGGTTGAGATTGTCCTATCGTTATCCGCCCGGCACAAGCAGCATTCAAATCGACAGCCGCGAAGGCGAAGGAACCAGAGTGCGGATTACGATACCGCGAGAACGGAGGGAGACATGATGAAAGAAGCTACTGTGTTGATCGTGGAAGACGAACCGATGACGCGGGAAGGTTTGCGGAAGGCGCTGGAATCCTGGGGGGCCGGAAAATATCGGTTCGACGTCAAGGACAACGGCTTCGAAGCGCTGGAATATATCAGAAATCATGCGGACATCGAATTGCTGATTACGGACATTCGCATGCCGGGGATGAGCGGTCTGGATCTGGTGCAGGCGTTGAAGGAGAAGAAGCAGGGCGGGATTCCGCCGGTCATTCTCATTTCCGGATATGCGGAGTTTGAATATGCCCAGCGGGCCATTCATCTCGGAGTGGTGGAATATTTGCTGAAACCGGTCAGCGACTGCAAACTCATCGAAGCGGTGGAACGGGCTCTGGCCGACTATGAAAACCGGGTGCGCATCGGACTCATGGAGAAAATCATGGATCCGGTTTTGATCGATGCCAGCAGACAGCTCGGCGGCGCGGGCGATGCCGTTGCCGAAGCGGTGCGCTATATTGACGAGCATTTGCCGGAGCCGCTGAGATTGAAGGATATTGCGGACCAGGTCCATCTGAATCCGAGTTATTTCAGCGTACTGTTCAAGGAACAGATGGGGATTACATACAGCGACTACGTAACCCGGCGACGCATCCAGCGGGCGAAGGAACTGCTCGTGAAAACGAAATTGCCGATCGGAGATATCGCACAAAAGGTTGGTTACATCCACGTGAAATATTTCAACAAGATGTTCAAGGAGTATGAACACTGCACCCCCGGGGAGTACCGCAAACAAAATCAAACCTGGCCCGAACCTAAAAATATTTGGAAGTTTCCCTAATGACAGCGCCTTATTTCGGTCAAGTTTCGTCAGCTACAATCGACATGAAGGTAAGCGCATTCAACGAACGGTTGCCTTCAATTTCAGATGTCAGGGGGAAATCGCATGAAGAGAAAGACGTTGGCATTCATGCTGCTGTTCGCTGCACTGACATGGGTACTGGCTGCCTGCGGCGGCTCGGGCAAAGACAGCGGCGGCGGCAACGGATCGGGACCGGAAAATTCCGGCGCCAGTTCCGAAGCTTCAAGCAGAGAGACAAGCCCGGGCGGTGAAGTCACGCTGAATCTCATGCATCTGTGGCCGGAAGGCAGCAACTTCGCACAATACAAAATCGTTTCCTCGATCGTGGAGCAATTCCAGCAGGAGAACGAGAATATCAAAATTTCGGTCGAAGTTTTGGATAACGAACAATACAAAGACAAGCTGAAGGTACTTTCGGCTTCCAACAGCCTGCCCGACATCGGCTTCACCTGGGCGGCTGGTTTCATGGAACCGTATGTCAAAGGAAATGAATTCGCTCCGCTCAATGATTTGCTTGAAGGCGAATTGAAGGGGCAGTTCGTCGCGGGAACGACAGAAGGCTATACGTTCGACGGGACAACCTATGCGCTGCCGGTTGAACTTAACATTGTGCCGGTCTTCTACAACAAGGCCATCTTTGCCGAGTACGGGCTTGAAGTGCCGAAAACGTATGAGGACCTGAAAGAGATTATCCAGACGCTGAACAATAACGGCGTCAATCCGGTCGCGCTGGGCGGCAAGGATGCCTGGACCGCATCGTTCTGGTATATGTACTTTGCCGATCGTCTCGGCGGGGACAACCTGATGGATGAAGCTGTTGCCAATGAAGATTTCACGGCTCCGGAATTGCGCGAAGCCGCCGTTTACGCCCAAGAGCTTGTTGACATGAATGCGTTTCTGAAAGGTTTTGTCGGGTTGTCGAATGAGGAAGCGAAGGCCGAATTTATGAACGAAAATGCGGCGATGTATATGATGGGCGCGTGGGAAGTTCCCAACTATACGACGAACCCGGATGTGCCGCAAGAATTCAAGGATAAGATCGGATTCTTCAAATTCCCGGTGATGGAAGACGGCCGCGGCAATGTGAACAACTGGGTCGGCGGTCCGGGCGTCGGTCTGTTCGTCTCCGAAAATTCGAAGCACAAGGAAGAAGCCAAGAAATTCGTCAGCTACTTCGTCCAGAAATGGGGCGAGATTTCCGTATCCGAAGCGGGCGTCATTCCGGCGACGAAAGTCGATACGAACGCGGTCAGCCTCCCGCAAATGTACATCGATCTTCTGAACGAGCTCAACAATGCGAACAAAGTGACCCTCTATCTTGATGTACAGATGAAGCCCGTTGCTTCGGAAGAGCATCACAATCTGATCCAGGCGCTGTTCTCCAAAGACATCACGCCGGATGAATTCATCTCCCGGCAGGATGCGGTTCTGAAGGAAGGCAAGTAAGGCTCGGGTACTGAAGAACAGGGACGCGCGCCCGAATCGTACGGATGATGTACGGGAGGCGCGTCCTTTCCTTGTTTCATCCATGAAAGGGGAGCCACCTACGTGAACAAAGTCATGTCGAACAAGGCGGTCATTGCCCTGTACGTGCTGCCTTCGGTCCTGCTCATCTTGTCAATCGTTTATTTGCCGATTCTGTTTACCGGCTATTACGGTTTTTTCGACTGGAACGGCGTAAGCGACATGCAATTTACCGGTCTGGGCAATTACAAGAAATTGCTCCGGGATCAGCAGTTCTGGAATAGCGCGTGGCATTCGCTGTGGTTCGCGCTCATGTCGACACTCAGTCTGATCGCCTATTTGCTTGTGGCTTTGCTGCTGAGCGGCAAGCTGAGCGGCTCCAACCTGCTGCGCAAGATTTACCTCGTGCCGATGCTGCTGTCTTCAGTTGCCATCGCGCAGCTCTGGCTCAAGGTCTATCATCCTTCATCCGGCATTCTGAACACAATCCTTGAGTTCATCGGGGTGCAGAATACGCCGAACTGGCTGGCAGATCCCGACATCGTGCTGTGGGCGATATTCGTACCGATCCTGTGGCAGTACGCGGGTTTTTATATCTTGATCTACTATGCCGCGCTGAAAAACATACCGGAAGCGGTCATCGAGGCGGCGCGGATCGACGGCGCGAACCCGCTTGTCATCGCATGGCGGATCAAGGTTCCGCTGATCAGTGAAGTGATCAAAGTGACGGTCGTGCTCGCGGTTGTCGGTTCGCTGAAATATTTTGATCTGATCTATATCATGACAGGAGGCGGACCGAACCGGGCGAGCGAAGTGATGGCCTCCTATATGTATTCGAAGGCATTCAAATCATTTGATTTCGGATACGGGAGTTCCATCGGATTCAGTCTGTTGCTGATCTGCCTCGTCGCAACCTGGCTGATTCGGATGCTGACCGCTTCCCGGGACAAGATTCAATACGGCGGTTAAGGAGGACGTTCGATTGAATGATTAAGACCCGATTGATTATGGCGGCAACTTCCGTAGTTTTCGTCAACCGAACTGCCCCCCGGTTGGGAAGCAAGATCGGAAGAGGGATTCTGTACATCATTCTGATCGCCGCTGCCATTGTGCAGTTGCTGCCCCTCGTATGGCTGCTGCTGTTTTCGCTGAAGAATAATCAGGAAATCTTCAACTTGCCGCCGTTTGCTTTGCCCGAGCGATTCCGCTGGGAGAATTACAGCAATGTGTGGTCGCACGGCAAGATCGATACGTACTTTGTCAACAGCGTCATGGTGACGGCGTTGTCAGTGCTGCTGACGGTTCTGCTGGCGAGCTTCGCCACCTTCGCGCTGACCCGGATGAACTGGAAGTGGCGG
>Ga0065720_1020404_pt1 | contig 14787 bp, 13 predicted proteins | sample Thericmetagenome_FD_59107 | JGI IMG/M metagenome (GOLD analysis project Ga0065720, IMG submission 59107) | Thermophilic microbial communities from the Joint Bioenergy Institute, California, USA of rice/straw/compost enrichment - eDNA_2 v2... | ecosystem: Engineered > Solid waste > Grass >... | reverse complement strand
AACTACCCAAAAAAGTTCAACCTGGGAGAAAACATACCTGCCCAACTTTGCACGTCATTAATACAGCAACTCCCCGCCCCTGACCATCTTCTTGAACTCGTCATCAGGCTCAACAAACTGATATGCTTCTCCCCTTACCACACGATCAACCTCCTCACGGATAAACGGGTACACATCTCTCCACGCGTTTCTACCCATCCAGCAGTCCAGATGCCCGTACCCAGGCACCACTTTGCGGCGGTACTCTCCATCGGGAAAGATGTCGCACAACACCTCGTATGTACGTTCCGTAGCTTCAGGTGACAGGACATCACTGTCGCGGCCGTGGAACAGGAAAATCGGAATGCCCTTAAGCCGCCGAATGTTCTCCTCCGTGTCAAGCCGCTCGAAGTGCGGCGCGCCCGACATGACATGGCCGCCGTCATAACCCATGCGCATCAGTAGGTGCAGCATGGTCATGTTGACACCGCCGAAGAAGCGGTCGATCTGCCGGTGCGTGGCCTCATTAAGGTTTGCGTGGTTCCAACACCGGCCAAAGACGAAAGTCGTCCGATGACAGGACGCATTGTGGCACAGCTCGTGACGCGGCTGCGGGAACAGCCGCAGGAGCTGGTTCAGCACACGCTGCACGTACGGGTCGTTGCGAGGGTTAGAGGACGTGCTGCATGGGAACCAGTTACCCGCAATGGCGTGGTAGATGCGATCCAGCAACGGCAGTCCGCCGCCCTTGATCATGATCTTGACCGTGTTGGGAGGGGACCAGGTTGGGTGCATGAAGACCTGGCTGCAAGTGATGCCCAGAATCCAGTCGGCTGGGATCGTGCCGTCCAGCAGACCGCAGGCGAAGGCTACGCTGCCCATACAATGAGCGATAGTGTAGACCTTCTCCACGTTATAGTTCTCTCGGATATACTCGAGACAGGCTCTCAGGTCATGGCGGGTGTCGTAAGTTGTCCAGTGACTGCCGGGATGCATCAACTTGCTGATACGGTGGACGGTGACAAACACTCGGTAGCCGGCGCGACGGAAGTAGCTAACGGCGTTGTAAGGGATTGTGGGTAAGGCGAATATCTGGTGGTCGACCGACGCGCCAGGGATCATGAACAAGTTACGGATGTTGTCCCGGTCGTTATCGGGGTAGTGTGTTGGCTCCCACACATACATGCGAGTCTTGACCCCATCGGAGGACGTGATTTCGATGGTTTTGGAGTCTTCTGTATAATTGTTGATGAACTTGGGGGATGTCTGAAGAGGGTACTCCAACGGCATGAAAGGCGTCAGGAACTGCGACAATGACTTGCGTGTGAAGAAGGTCAAAAACTTAAGCGCACTATGTGTCTTGCTGAAGGCGTTGCTCCCCGTCGGCTTCAGGGTTGCGATCTGCGTCAAGAAGTCACTTGCCTCGATATGCATGATACCCTTTGCGATGGGTGCTCCTTGACGCCAGGCATCTTCATCGTCGAGGTCGGCACACATGCCGGGGACATGCTCACTGACGGTGACATAGAGCGTCGTGGTGGCCTTCCAGAACTCGGACGGGTCCAGAGCGACCGATGAGTCAACGACCTTGTAGCCGTGGAAATGATACTTCTTATCATTGATCCCCACGATGTCAAAGTCGTAAGTTAGATTCCGAGTGCCAGGCGCATGGTCACTAGAGATAAAGAGATTAAACTCTCCACGTTGAACCATGAACGGTGATCCAGGGATTGTTGGGCAGACAAATGTGCCTGTCACCATCCCCCGGTGCTGTGCGTGCTTGACCATATCTTCCATGTTATAAGCCTGTACGCTCAAGAAGATACGGGCACTTTCGCAGAGCGACTTGGCACGTCGGAATGCAAGTTCGTACGTGTCGCGGTTGTCCATGGTCAGCTTTGGATCGTAGTGGAGGTAACCAGACATGACCTCTGTATAGCCGAACCCGCTCGCCTGGATCTCATGGGCGTCACGGATGACCTGCTCAGTAAGCTGGAGCTTGCACTGTTCCTCTATATCGTGCGCCTCATCGTGTGCGTCCGGAAGACGAGACTCCCTTGGAGCACGCTGAGGCTCGCCAAAAAGATCAAGGATACCGTTCTTCTCTTCGCTGATGGTGAGCCCGTGAGAGATAGCCCAAGCCTCAACTGACCGCTCAGCCAGGGCAGCAATGGTTGCGAAAGGATTGGCTCCGAGGGCAGTGGGGATAACGGCTGCGTCAACGACTACAAGCCCATCATACACCTCCTTACCCTTGCCGGTGAAGACCTGGCCAACGTGGTTGGTCACGCCTGTCTTGCCAGTGTTGTCTCTAGACATACATGCTCCACTGTTTTTGGTCAATATCCGTCAGCTAGGAGCCAGGATCACACAAGAAATGGGGAAAATGGGATGATGGAAATGGTATTACATACCCAATAGGATGGACGGTGACCTGTTGGCCCAGCAGTTCATAGAATGGATTCTGAATGAATGTGCCACCCACAGCCTCGGTAGCTTTCTGAAGGATCTGATTCAGTTTTTTGACATGGTGACTCCTGGCAACACCGAGGAACTCGAGGACGGGCTTATCATCTTCAAGTCTTAGAACAGCTTGGTTGCCTGGATCTTATGTCAGCCTCTGTGGCTTCGCTTATGAATCTGCAAGTACTCAGATGTTCACCTACTGTCGTGCGACATAACAAGATAAACTTGTGTCCGTCCAGCAGCGCCTTTCTTGTAGTACGGACCAAAGACCCTACCTCCGTAGCGAGCCAGGGCTGCCTCAGTCCTTTTGAGAAGGTTCTCTTTGGGCTCTTTTTTGTTGGGCATGAGGTCGAGCATAGCCTGGAAGAAGTGCGCTAACGCATGAGGGACAGCGCCTTCTTCGATCACAAAGCCGTCCATCGGATTCTCGTGGCCCTCTCTGCAATCGATGACACTGGTGATGGTTGTGCCAACTGGCTGGTAGGGGTTGATACGTTCCTTGCCGATGGCGTTTACACGCTCATCAAGATTGTAGCTGCTATCAGTCAGCACGAATGTTTTCTCCTGCAGTTGCAATGGGTTTTCGTATACTTACCCGAAAGCCAGGATATCGCCATTCCCACTCATGTTCTGGCCTACCATGTCACTCATTGCCAGCCCAAAGGCCTTGCTTCGCAGCAAGATCTCAGTCGTGGCGATTGCGCCGGCGCCCAGGAACACGGCCTTCTTTGCCTTCACCCACAGAAGGTCGCCATGAAGGTTGGCCTTGAAGACACCCCTATTTCTGCCGTGCCAGGCAAAGTACACGCGCCACCCGCCCGCTGGGTCCTTTTCAACGTATCGCACCTCACACTCACAGAAGATTTCGGCACCCCAGTTCCAGGCATCGGCGATGTAGGTCACCAACGTTGTTGTCTTAGAACCGTCGTTGATGCCAGTAGTATCCTGGCCGGTAAGAGTTGAGGGAGACATCTCAACGCCACAGCTATTGCGACCGTTGCGGAAGCGCGTTGTCTGGCGCACACGCTTGAACTTGGCTTCCAGACCGAACTTCTCCTGAAGTAGAGCCTTTACGCTTTCGGCCTGCTTTCTGAACACCTTTGCTTTTAGCGGCTCTGGCCAATCAGCCGGGAACTCCTCCGGCTCCAAGACATCGGCTGCTTTTTTGTAATCTGTACCAGAGTAAGCATGTATCTCGAGGAGAAGTACTAGAATGTTAGAATAGACTTACATTTGTCTAGAACATCGGGATTGTCCCGGATCTCGGGAGGCCAGGCCTTCATTTGAAGCGTCTTCTTGTCAGCTTCCATAAACACATTAGCGTTTATAAGACTGGTTCCTCCAAGACCTAACCATTCACGTGGTCAGTCAGCATCTGTCCTTGTCAAGGGATACCCGAGGTCAAATGAACTCAGAAACTCACCATTCCCAACAACAGCACTCTGCCCTCTTCCCATGATCAGATGGTACATGCCAGTCGGGTCTCCTCCCTCCACGGGCAGGCCCTTCAGTGGTCCAGGAGCAAAAACGCCTGAGCAGTGCAGCTCACTGAACGCATCTAAAGAGCGTTCCGGGTACTCTCCGGGCCACCGTTCACGGCCACGTTCAAGCACACAAACGGATAGTCCAGTCCTAGCCATGCGGGACGCAGCAACACCGCCACCATAGCCTGAGCCAACAACCACAACATCATACGAAGTCCGCAACAATTCAACTGGTTTGGACAATCGAGGAAACTTCTTTTCCGGAGTACCCGGGGCGTAAGTCCGGCGTTTGCGCTGGGCATAGGAACCTTTAGCGTGAACGTCACACGAGGGACTTGGCTTTGAACTTTGCTGTCCTACATCACGGGGCTGGGAATCCTCATAGGAAGTGGCCGAAGGGGACTCTGGCGCTGGTGCTGGGCTAAACTGTCCGCTGCGCCCGGATTCGGAAGTGACAGGTGAAGTATCATGTGCAATTTCATCTGGGGCAGCGACCTTAATTGAGATCCCATTGACCTTTGCGTGGCTTGCAATGTCGCGATTCTCTGGCCCTCCATTGAGTATCAGAAAAGAAGAAGTGGGGGCTTTTGCCTGAACCCCTGCTGGGGTTTGACACGACAAAGTCTGTTCCATTGAATAAGGATAGGAATTAGTTATACGGACAGATGTACGAGACAACTTTCGAATAGCAAAAATGAAGGGAACAGAGCTGTTGAGACCTCGAGACGTCTCAGTGGGTGAATAAGGTGCGCAAGTAATAGGTGCTAGAGACTAGAAAGTCTAAAAATTGAGAACAGGGGATTGAGTCAATAATTAAAGACCTAGGGAACTACTAGTCTAAGCTGAACCAAGGAGGTGGAGGCAGACAACGGTGCTTCCCATGATCGCCTACGTACCCTACATATATACTACCTCCCTCTCTTCAATATGCTGCAGGGAGGGAGTCAGCCAAGCGATAGGCTCTTCCACGTTAGACGCCCAGCCTTGATCATCAGGCAAGAGGACCTGACCGTGACGAAGAATATCATTGCCGTATGCAGTCTGGAAGCCCAGTTTCGTGGTCACGATACGCTTAGCAGGGGGATGGTGTGCTGCGTAGTAACATCGCAACTGTGGCCAGGAACGGCCCCAACCGTGCCACCCCTCCACGCTTCCATCAAGGCGCTGGCATCAGCCCCACGGTCATGGAGTTCGAGGCTGGACATAGACGAAAATATTCTATTGCTTGTCTAAGAAGCTTTTATTGGCCAAATTACCAGGCCTAAGAATGCAAGCGTCTGCAAGTCTGCTGTTGGTTGTGGGATTGGGTGGAGCCCTCTCGTCTTTTTGGTCAGCGTGAAGAAGGCTGACTCCAGCATGCAGTAGTGCCGGATCACAACCGGCTGGAGAAATCACCGATTGGCACCGATTTGAGTCCATGTCAGATTGACGAAGCAAGATTACACTATTTCTTGCACGAGGCGCACACGGTGAATCAACTTGGCGCCAACGCAAGGAACAATGTATGTAAACTTTGTCCTCGTGCCTATCCGCAAGGGCGTGCAGAGTGCAGAGTGCAGACAGGATCCTGAGCCCCGAGCTTTCGGGCAACGCGTTGACTATGTGACCCCCGCGCGGCCTCCTATCAAGTGATGTCGTCGATCTCGTCGCCGTCGATACCCGTTGGAATCATCTGCCCGGGTCAAAGGGGCGCCATCACAAAGGCTGGCTAAACATAGACGTCCTGCTTGGATGGATGGTCCAACAAGATGCCTCGATCTGTATCCCCTCTCTGCAGGGACTCAGACATGGAAGGGTGGGCCATTGTTAGCCTTGGAAGTTGTGCTCGGTGTCTTCTTGGGTCGCGCACTGGAAGGCAAGGACGCCTGTCTGTCTCGTATATTGGCGATGACCAGGGTCTTTCTCTCGGCGTAGCTATTATTGGACGGGAAACGAACTTGAACCGGTACGGGGTAGGGGAGCCACCGATGATGCATGTACCAGTTTACCTACGCATATAAGTTTCTAACCGTTGCACCTAGCAGCAGCGTGGCAACCACTTCGCGCGAAAGCATATCTCGCGACGGCAGTAAGCATTAAGATAGCTTTATCTGACTGACAGACACCAGAGATAAGTACCTGAACTTTCTCTCCTTGGGCAACTGGAATGTTTTCAATGTCAAATGATCTGGGGAGGGACAACCGTCTCGGGTCTTGGAGAGAAATTCCCGAAAATGGCGAAAAAAAAGATTTCCTGGTGCTGGTGTTCTATTGGCTTGCGGCACCTCCGGGGGTGTGTTACACCGCCATCGATCAGGAGTTGTGCCCTTCGTCTCCCACTCCCTCCTGAGAATTGCGGGAGCTATGTACGTATGTTATGTGGTCGATCCTCAACTGCCATGTGTCTTGATATTTCGAGACAAAGCCACAGTTGTCTTTTAGCCTGGTTGCCCGGACCTGCCAGCCTTGCTGCATGTGAACAGCAAGCGTCGATAGACAGCGCAACAGTGGATAAGCTCCCAAGAACAGCCGCCACCAACAAATGCGATATTCGCCGAACCCTTGTCAATTCGGAAGAAAAGTCCCGGCATAGGGCTGTGGCTGGCGAGCGGTTGCTACTCATTTATCGTGACTCCGCGAGCTTCCAGAACAAGAAGTTTGACTACTGTAATTGGGCGTTTGGACCCGAGTATCTGCCAGCGCTAAGAATAAGACCTGTTGTCTAACCCGGAGAGAAGTTCTCAGCGGACGTATGACGGCGGGCAGTTGCAGCCGCGCGCTCGTCAGATATGCGTGGAACATGTGCAGCGCACCGTTGTTTAACGCTTGCAGCAACTTTAAAAGTTTCGCTTCTGGGTTCGCCTATCAAAATGCCATCCTTAACATGTTTTCTCAGCTGCAAAGGCCACGAGGAGCACACGGTCGCTGGATTGGTCCCCGAGAACTGAAAATGCCTTGTACATCTCGTTCCAAAGTTAATACACGGTGTCAAATGCCAGATGAAGCCACTCCAATCAACCGACGCACGTGGCGTGGATTGTTTCAGATTTCAGCTGGCCCGGACATCGAATGTGAGATGTGATAAAAGATGGCTGGTGAGAAAAATAAATAACGTCATCAAGCAACCCTAACCCTGATAGCAGCAGTGAGAGAGGAGGATTGTCGGGGCTCTCTGACCGTTGATTGGGGATAAGGGCCATCAACAACTCGGAGCACCTACCTGCCCCAGAAACAAAAGATTATCATTGGAAGGAGTTTGCCCAGGCTGTCAGATGATTCGCAAAAAGAATACCTTAACGGGTTTCCAGACCAGATCGAGACTCAATTCGAGTGCCTTGGACCATGGCACTGGCCAAGTCTAATGGTGATCGGAATGCTAGCATGCAATTTCCACAGTCTGCTGTGTCTTACGAGCTATCCATGTCACTCAATCCGAAAACTATCAAAACCACTTGGATGCAAGCTTTTCATGTTCATGCAAATGAAATTTCACTCAAAAAGTCTATCAACTACGGGCTACCCCGATCCGCCTCAGAACATATCCTTGGATTATGCTCGTTCAAGACCACCAGGGCCAGTCGAGAATAAGGAATAACCTCCGGGGAGAGGCACACCAGCGGCATCAACCAATCTCTCAAAAGTCATTCCAACATCATCGCTGCAGAGACGACCCGTAATGTACACCGCCGGCCAGCCCTGGGAATCATTATTCATGCGAAACACTTCTTCCGACCATCCAACTCCGAGCTGATGACAATGCTCAAAAGTCCCAAGAACGCCGAGTCCAAAAACCCAAAAAAATGCTTCTAAAATGGTGTTATCGAGAAGCGAAAAAAAAAAAAAAGGGAGCGCATTAAGAATGCGAAACCTTTTTCTGTGTGGCCAAGACGACACTGTCCCGTTCACCACCAGTCGCCGTGCTCGTGCATGGCCTGGGCAACCTTGAGGAACCCAGCAATGTTGCTGCCAGCGACCAGGCTGGGCAGCTCGCCTTCGCTAGCCTCGACGTACTCTTGGGCGGTCTTGAGGCCGAGCTCGAAGGCGTTCTTCATAATGTTCTTCAGCTTCTCATCGACCTCCTCCTTGGTCCAGGCCAGGCGCTGGCTGTTCTGGGCCATCTCAAGACCCGAGACAGCGACACCACCGCAGTTGGCAGCCTTGCCAGGCGCGTACCAGATGGCATTGCCCTTCTTCTCGCGGCGCTCGTTCTCGAAGACCTCAATGGCCTCGAGAGTGCAGCCCATGTTGGAGCCCTCGGCGATGAACTTGCAGCCGTTGGCAACAAGAGCCTCGGCCTCCTCCTTGCTGACCTCGTTTTGGGTGGCGCAAGGCAGAGCAATGTCGACCTGGCCGACGTGGACCCACGGGCGAACGCCCTCAATGTACCGGAGGTTGTCCTTGTGCTCGTACTCAGAGAGCGGCCTGCGCCTCTCCTTGAGCTTCATGATGGCCTCAATATCCTCGACGGTGACGCCCTTGTCGTCGACGGCAATCAGGGCACCCTTAGAGTCGGAGAGAGAGACGACGGTGGCACCGAGCTCAATGGCCTTGAGAGCGGCGTACTGGGCGACGTTGCCCGAGCCGGAGATGGCGACGCGCTTGCCCTCCCATCCGCCAGCGCCAGCGTACTCGAGCATGTGGGAGACGTAGTAAACGAGACCATAGCCGGTGGCCTCGGGGCGAATCAGGGAACCACCCCAGTCAAGACCCTTACCGGTGAGGACACCCTCGAACCGGTTGCGGTAGTGGCGGTAGGCGCCAAAGAGGTAGCCGATTTCCCGGCCGCCAACGCCGATGTCGCCGGCGGGGACATCAGTGTCGGCACCGATGTGGCGGGAGAGTTCGCGCATGAAGGCAACGCAGAAGCGACGGATTTCGTTGTCGCTCTTACCCTTGGGATCGAAGTCGGAACCACCCTTGCCACCGCCCATCATGAGGCCGGTGAGGGCGTTCTTGAAGATCTGCTCGAAACCGAGGAACTTCAAACTGTTTGCCGTTGTGTTAGCACTCCGGATCTTCTTCTTCCCGTCTCGCTCGGATCGGGCCGTTTCTTACATCGAGAGGTTGACAGAGGGGTGCAGACGCAGACCACCCTTGTAAGGGCCAAGGGCCGAGTTGAACTGCACGCGGTAGCCGCGGTTGACCTGGACATTGCCGTTGTCGTCCTCCCAGACAACACGGAACTGGATGACACGCTCAGGGACCGAGACGACCTTGAGAGCGGTGCGATACTGGGGGTACTTCTCGAACAGGGTGCTGTTCTCGAGGCACAGGGCGAGCTCTGTTGTCAGGGCAGTTTGATCAGTACTCAGTCGCACACAATGACGTCGAGTTGAGAAGACTGATGCTCACCCTTGTAGGCCTGCTCGAACTCGGGCTCGACGGGAAGGTTCGACATGTTGGCGATTGAGTTGGTAGAGAGTGTCGTGGTAATCTGTCAAACGAGATATATAGACTTGCTGGGTATCCGAGGCCGCTCGACTGTTTCCAGGGTCGTAGCGAGCAGATACTACGAAAGAGAGTGTGATGACGGTGAGAACGAAGGGAGAGAGAACCGACGGAGGGAAAGACCAGTTGGAATATATATAACCAGAGAAGGGCAGTCAACAGTGGGGGGGAGGGGGGGGGTTAGAGAGGCCGACCGGCGGCGACGACCCGAGATTGCGACGAGGAACGATGTTCCCCTGTCCCGACTCAGGGAATCCAGGTCGGTTCCAGCAAAACTTGGCTTTTCCTGCGCTGCGCGCCTCCCGCAGCTCGGTTTCACGAAGTTGGACGCTTGGATTGGACGATGGATGAAGGGTGGAACTGGGCTGGGCGGCGTAGCGGCGAGCTTGACTGACCCTCCGCACGAGGAGACCCTTGTCCGGGCACGAGTGGCCACGTTCTTGGCGAGGGTTTGCGCTAGGTCGCGCCGGTTTTCGCTGGCACGGCGTGGATGAACGGCACAACGGCCATCCACCACTGCATCAACATCCCACGCGCGTGGGAATTTCACGGCCAGCAGCGCCGTGGTGCTCTGATACATTTCACCGTCATCTGTTTACCGCCGTTGCGCAGTCTGCCTCATGTTGATGATGGGTCTCGCGATTTTCTGACATCCCACGGCCACATCAGCGGCTTTGGGAAATTGCCTCTTGGGGGCAAAGGACGTCATCGCGGGCGGCGTCAGAACAGGCTCACCTGTCAGCGCTATCAGCACCCTGCTGCCGCGCTTATCGATAAGATTGGGAGGAAATGATTGGCGGCAAACAGTCGAAAGTTTCCAAACTCGGCCAGCCCGTCGTGGGTCCGTCTCATGAATTTGGCGAGGGCCCTGTCTCTCAACAGGGCCCCCGTCAACCCCATCAAGCGGGTGTTTGTTCGCCTGCCGACCGGTCCCCGGACCGTCGCACGTTCGGGTTACAGTGGGTTGGGGGTTCCACGGTCCCCTGGCAAGTTGGCCACATCCTTATCACGACGACATGATTGGCCGCCTTTTTCATGTTGGATAATTCGCACATGGGAGCGATTCGGCGGGGTCAAACGGGAGCTAATCCCGAGCAGCGGATTCCCGCAGGGTGTGGGGTCTACGACGACAACGAAGGCGGGTCTGGAGGGTCTGAAGGGTTTGGAGGGACCATGAAAGGATAGTGGAGGGTCTGGAAATGGAAAGGCTGTGGCAGGGTACCAGAGAGTGCCAGAGACGCGTCACATATTTTGGTATCTCACCCGGCTTGTTTTCGCGACCCTCCGACTTCGCTGCCTCTTACTCATGCGTTTCCCTCCGGCTAGTTCCGCTTTAGGCAGTTAATGGCGGGGGTACCTGGAAACACGACGGCCTTTCGGACGGTGTTTGGCCTTTTCCAGATGTCCTATCGATGCTTTGTTGTACACGATGCTAACTGGTAATTGTTTCGCAGCGTCTTTTGCGAAACCGGGCCGTCTCATTTCGGGGGTCAGCTCGGTGTGAAGCCGCTGCTCAGCCCTACCGTGCCCGAACATGGCCGGCGCTGGCGGGTCCTCTTTCATTTGCGAAAAAAAAAAAAGTCCCTCAGCAAAACTCAGAAATGCCTGATGCTCTGCTCAGCGCGGGATGTAGTCCCTTTAACGTCATGATCACCAACCTCGCTGGCGTTGTGATAAAAAGACGGGCATCTCCCATCGCTCTGAGGGACAGAGATGGGCGTGGAACGGTATACCTCGGCCGGAGAAGCTCGAGCCGTGCGGTCTGCATCGCAGCTCATTGCCGTTACGGCGCACAACAGCACCTTGTACAGGCGCTAGCTACAGTCGTCAGCCGTGGGGTTGATGTAACCTGGCACGTCCCCGCAGCTGCACGGTACCCAGTCGCGCAGCATGGCCTGCATGCTACTGGGTCGACTGGAGCTGATGACAAGTCGTTATGCAACAATGGGAATTTTGTACGTAAGACGTTCAAGTTAGAGTGAATATGTTATTCAAATCAAGAAGGCAAGCATGTGCTCTCAAGAACAGGCTGGTCAACCTCTCAGATTCTCGCCATCAACGCCGTTTTTCGACTTTCATCAACATCGCCGGACTGTCAGTGTCGCCAGAAGAGAGAGGGTTCGGTTCTGCGACCCTCGTCCACGTGCTGGGAAGGTTCCAACGCTCTGGAGAGGCCCTTGGCGCGCTAAAAATGCAGGGTCCCGCGCCCCAAGATAACCTTATCTCGCGGGCGCGGCATGTCACTCCCAAACGGTCGAGCAGCCATGTTTTCTATCAACCGCCAGTCAGTCCCCGACCAATCTTCGTTCTCGGTTGGCAGCGTCTTTCTCATGTCGCACCCTCTCTTCCCGCAAGCCCGCCGCCGCTAGGGGGGTGAACCGGCCACCTGGTCGAGCAGATGGCTGACCACATGGCAATGTCACTCCGCTCGGCGCTCCCGTCACGATGGGATAGCCGATCAGATGGAGATTGTGTTTGGGAGGGCCAAGACGGAGCAAGCCCACCTTGTGCCCAACAACCCAGCAGGGATGGCTTCGTGGGCATTGTCCCGGTGGCTTGGTACGATCTTGTGGGCTATGCACTTTGTACGTCTCGGCCCATGGATAGAGGAGGAGCACGTAGGTACGTACCTACATTACATTGGGCCCGTAGGGCACCTTGTGAATCGGGGACATCCGGGCACAGAACAGTCCTTGGGGTGTTTCGGATCGGCTTCGGAGGAGAGCCGTGTGCTTGTCCCAACTGCCTACTGCGCAAACCTCAAATCCGTGGAGCTTGTATCTTTGATGCCCCGTCCGCCGAGAATCGGATTTGCTACCCCACGGGCCGAGATTGTGACTCGGCGGTAACCGTTTCGGCCCGACGTGCGGGTGGTTCCGGATTGAGAGCATGTGTCTGTGATTTGCCGTTTTTGGGGACTGAGGATGATGATGAAGTTCTGCATCTTTTGTGTCGCGTAGGCTGCGGCCTTCCCCCGCCGGAATTTGAAGTTTGGGATTTCCTGGCTGGAAGGTATTCCAGTGCATCTTTCTTTGATTCTTATATCTGCAGTAGGTGCTTGGAAATCTGGATTTTGGGAGCTTGGTCACAAAAGGTAGAAGTAAAAAAAAGGCCCCCATCTACACGGGCAAAACGTAAGAAAGTGACTCCATTGCACGACAAGAATACGTTAACAGATACAAGTTTTCGAGTCTTGGCCTTGGCGTGGGTCTGAATGTCTGAGCTGGGTCCGGGATGCTTTGGTTTATTCGTGACGCATTAGTATTGCCGGTTGGACAACATCAGAGATGCCAGCAGCGAGACCAAGGTCTAGATGTGAAAAATGACTTTTTTCCTATACGGTTTCCCCCTTCCCCCTTGGGTCCTGGCTGTAGGCTATCAATCAAACCCTCTAATACATGAGCAACTCTACAAAAGAGCACTACGGTACTACTTCTGTTGGGAGATGGGCATTGAAAGGCAGCTTTCCCGGAGTCTGTATCAGGTGTTCAAGTGTGCCGACCAGCAGCGAAGGTTACAATATAAGTCTTCAAAATATCCTCTTATGGGTATATCTCTCCCATACTAGACCAGAAACATAACCAAACCTGTCCAACATAATATCTAGGTAGGTATCATTTGATGATACAAAGAAGCGAAGCAGACAGCATGAAGTAAAGTCAACATATGAAATGATATAAACAGCGGCTTCCATTCAACTCCATCTTTCTCCTCTCTTCATCATATACCCCGACAAAGCCTCCACGTTTACGAGACCTGCATGATCATCGGTCCAGCAACAATAATGTCATCAGTCAAGACACCGTTGAGCGGGCCAGCGCTAGCCAAGTTGACATAGACAATGCCAGCCAGACCTTGAGGCACCACGCAGCCTGTCTCCTGGTTGAACTCAGTGAAGGCCGTGCCGCCGGGAATGCCTCCCGCAGTGAAAGCGCAGTGCGTCGCCCCAGCCGCCGCATCACTTTGCAGCTGCACGGTCGAGCCGGCCGTCACAGCCTGCGCGTTCTGGCCTGGCGCCATCGTCAGCGTCGGGAAGGCCTCCAGAACGAGGTTGCTGCCGTCCGGGCAGGAGGTAATGAAGGGCGCGGCAAGCGAGAAGACCTGTCGTGGGGAGAGAGGGGTGTCGAAGGCCTGGGGCACGGCGACGGCGCCGGTAGCGGCCCGGACGAAGGTCTGGTGCCGGGCTTCGACGGTCAAGATCGAGCCGGCGGTCGTGAGGATCGAGCCGTCCGAGACGAGGGCCGCTGCGCCGAGGTAGGCGGAGACGCCGACGTTTTCGAGGACTGCCGCGGTCGCGACCATAGAGGCGGCATCGGTGAAGCCGAAGTTGTACGTGCATGGCTGGACGGGCTGCACGCCGGCTTGGGCTATGGCGCTCTGCAGGAGGATGACGTGCTCCTCTTCTGTCTTGCCGATCTTGAGAAGATCCTCGATCTGCCGCTGGTTGAGACCAAGAGCCTGGAACTCGGTGGCCGGAATCTGGGCGAAGCCTTGTTGATAAAAGGTGGCCTCGAGCCATTCAAGGGTAAGCGCGCTTGGTATTAGTGTTAGTCTATGTCATGCAACTCAGGGGGAACTCGATGAGTCTGGCATGGAAACTCACAATTGCAGGATGTCAATATCTGTCAGCCCAGCTGCTGCTGCGGCCTCATTCTGACGTTTGGCCAACTCCCACAGCTTGAGTTGATTCTTTGTGAGTTTGGGAGCAGCGGGCAAGGCTGATGTGAGGGCAACCAGGCCTGCCACGATGGTGCCGAAAGTTTTTCTAAGGGACGGCATTCTGACTGATATGTGTTGCAATATATCGAATATTAAAGCTACTGGATAGGAGACCAAGTTTCTCTTTTCTCCTCCCGTTCTGAGACCCGGAGTTGCCTGTGTGCTTGTCGAAAGGAAAACGAAAGCGTCGAGTACCAAGCGCCTGGCTGGACCAAGAGTCGACGTCAAAGACCTGCCCTGGGCGAAGTCTATTACAAAAGTATTAACAATAGGCAAAACAAGGCACCGTGAATTGTCGAATCAAATTTGATGACAGAAAGAAAGACAGACAAATTTGAGCTGCTTAAGCAAAGAGAGAACGAAAGCAGACCAGTGCTTTTTTTGCGAAACAGAAACACCGGGCGACGGGGGTTTAAGGATGGAGAGAAAAAGAGAGGATTGAAGAGCAAAAGAGCACACAACCTCGGGGGAATCCCAGACAAGATGTATACATAAGCACGAAACAGACAACCCCTGGCAGGGTAGTAGGAGGGAGCACGGGATGACAAAACCGCCAAGAGCTCAACTACCACTCCGCGCCGTCACCGCCGAAGCAAAGCCCGCGCGGCTGCTGGACGTTCCGGGATCCGCACCAGCATCCAGCATTTCCGGGGCTTGGGGTTGGATTGAAAGGGGGGGGGGGCGGCAGATATGGGGAAACGAGGGGCAAGCA
>Ga0065720_1000381_pt1 | contig 14787 bp, 10 predicted proteins | sample Thericmetagenome_FD_59107 | JGI IMG/M metagenome (GOLD analysis project Ga0065720, IMG submission 59107) | Thermophilic microbial communities from the Joint Bioenergy Institute, California, USA of rice/straw/compost enrichment - eDNA_2 v2... | ecosystem: Engineered > Solid waste > Grass >... | reverse complement strand
TTGCGCAATTCGAATGACGATTCACATTCGCCAGTTCGCTGGCGNTCTGCGCTCATGAGCACCCGGTCGTGCCGCCGCAGGTGTCGCACTTCATGCAGGTGCCGTTGCGGACGAGCGTGAAGTTGCCGCATTCGGGGCAGGCTTCGCCTTCGTAGCCCTTCATGCGGGCTTCGGCGCGGCGGTCGGCGAGGGAGCGGTCCTTGCCCGTCTCCGGCTGGGCGGGTGCGGCGAAACCGAGGCGGGACATCTCCTGCTCGCTCAGGGGCTCCTCGTCCTCCTCGAAGGCGGGCTCGCCCTTGAGCGCCGTTGCCCCCGCGAGGGAGACGACCGTCGAGCTGCGGCCGGCCGTCGGCGCGGGGCGGCTGTCGCCGCCGCCGGCGATGGTGAGGAAGTTCGTCGCCCGTCCGCGCACGAAGCCGCGCGAGATGACCTGCGGGGCCGGCGCCTGCGGGGCAGGGGCCTTGCCCTGGTCCACGCCGCCGCCGAGCACGTCGTGGCCGATCTCGCCCGGGTCGACGTGGGCGAGGTCATGGCGCCCGAGGTAGGAGATGGCGAGCTCGCGGAACACGTAGTCGAGGATCGANGTCGCGTTCTTGATCGACTGGTTGCCCTGCACGAAGCCGGCCGGCTCGAAGCGCGTGAAGGTGAAGGCCTCCACATATTCCTCGAGCGGCACGCCATACTGCAGGCCGAGCGAGACCGCGATGGCGAAGTTGTTCATCATCGCCCGAAAGGCCGCGCCCTCCTTGTGCATGTCGATGAAGATCTCGCCGAGGCGCCCGTCAGCATATTCGCCGGTGTGGAGATAGACCTTGTGGCCGCCGACGATGGCCTTCTGGGTGTAGCCGGTGCGCCTGTCAGGCAGCTTCTCGCGCTCGCGCACGCGCTCGACGCGCTCGATGACCTTCTCGACGATCTTCTCGGCCACGTGGGTGGTCCGCGCCGCCGGGGCCTGGGCGAGGAACGCCTCCACCGCATCTTCCTCGTCATCGTCCTCATCGGCGATGAGGGCGGCGTTGAGCGGCTGCGACAGCTTGGAGCCGTCGCGGTAGAGGGCGTTTGCCTTCAGCCCGAGCCGCCAGGAGAGCAGGTAGGCGTTCTTGCAGTCCTCCACCGTGGCGTCGTTCGGCATGTTGATGGTCTTGGAGATCGCGCCCGAAATGAAGGGCTGCGCCGCCGCCATCATGCGGATGTGGCTCTCGACCGAGAGGTAGCGCTTGCCGATGCGGCCGCAGGGATTGGCGCAGTCGAAGACCGGATAGTGCTCCTCCTTGAGATGCGGCGCGCCCTCGAGCGTCATCGCACCGCAGACGTGGATGTTGGCGGCCTCGATCTCGGCCTTGGAGAAGCCGAGGAAGGGCAGCAGCTCGAAGGACGGGTCGTTCAGCTTCTCGGCCGGCACCTTGAGAGTGTCGCGCAGAAAATCCTCGCCCAGCGTCCACTTGTTGAAGACAAACTTGATGTCGAAGGCCGACTTCAGGCTCGCCTCGATGGCGGCGATCTTCTCGTCGGTGAAGCCCTTGGCCCGCAGTGAGGTGTGGTTGATGCCCGGCGCCTGGGCAAGCGAGCCGTGGCCAACGGCGTAGGCCTCGATCTCGGCGATCTGGGCTTCGGAATAGCCCAGCACGCGCAGGGCGTCCGGTACGGCGCGGTTGATGATCTTGAAGTAGCCGCCGCCGGCGAGCTTCTTGAACTTCACGAGCGCGAAGTCAGGCTCGATGCCGGTCGTGTCGCAGTCCATCACGAGGCCGATCGTCCCCGTGGGGGCNATCACCGTGGCCTGCGCGTTGCGGTAGCCGTGCTGCTCGCCCAGCTCGAGCGCCTTGTCCCAGGCGTGCTTGGCGCGCGCCACGAACTCCTCGCCCTGGGGCAGCTTCTCGCAGGAGGCGTGGTCGAGCGGCACCGGGGGCGTCGACAGCTTCTCGTAGCCCTCGGTCTTGCCGTAGGCGGCGCGGCGGTGGTTGCGGATGACGCGCAGCATGTGCTGGGCGTTCTTCCTGTAGCCGGGGAAGGGGCCAAGCTCGCTCGCCATCTCGGCCGAGGTGGCGTAGGCCACGCCCGTCATGATGGCCGTGAGCGCACCGGCGATGGCGCGGCCTTCATCGGAATCGTAGGGCAGGCCCATCGTCATCAGGAGGCCGCCGATGTTGGCATAGCCGAGGCCGAGCGTGCGGAACTCGTAGGACAGCTCGGCGATCTCCTTCGACGGGAACTGCGCCATCAGCACCGAAATCTCGAGCACGATGGTCCACAGCCGGCAGGCGTGCTCGTAAGCNGCGATGTCGAAGCGGCGCGACGCACGGTCATAGAACTGCAAGAGGTTCGCCGAGGCGAGGTTGCAGGCCGTGTCGTCGAGGAACATGTACTCCGAGCACGGGTTCGAGGCGCGGATCGGCCCCGAGGCCGGGCAGGTGTGCCAGTCGTTGATGGTGGTGTGGAACTGGATGCCCGGATCGGCGCAGGCCCAGGCGGCGTAGCCGATCTTCTCCCACAGGTCGCGGGCCTTCACGGTCTTCGTGACGCGGCCGGTGAGGCGCGCCTTCAGCTCCCAGTCGCCGTCGGCCTCGACGGCCTTCAGGAAGGCGTCATCGACGCGCACCGAGTTGTTGGAATTCTGGCCGGAGACCGTGGCATAGGCCTCCGAATCCCAGTCGGTGTCGTAGGTCTCGAAGTCGATGTCCTTGTAGCCCTGGCGGGCGAACTGGATGACGCGCTTGATGTAGTTGTCCGGCACCATGGCGCGGCGGGCGAGCTTGATCTCGCGCTTGAGCGCCGGGTTCTTCTCGGGATCGAAGCAGGCGTCGCCCTCGGCCTCGCAGTTCACGCAGGCCTTCATCAGCGCCTTCATGTGCTTCTTGACGATCTTGGAGCCGGTGACCAGGCTCGCGACCTTCTGCTCCTCCTTCACCTTCCAGTCGATGTAGGCCTCGATGTCGGGATGGTCGATGTCGACCACCACCATCTTGGCCGCGCGGCGCGTGGTGCCGCCGGACTTGATGGCCCCGGCCGCCCGGTCGCCGATCTTGAGGAAGGACATGAGGCCGGAGGATTTGCCGCCGCCCGAGAGCTTCTCGCCCTCACCGCGCAGGGCCGAGAAGTTGGTGCCGGTGCCCGAGCCGTACTTGAACAGGCGCGCCTCACGCACCCACAGGTCCATGATGCCGCCCTCGTTGACGAGGTCGTCCTTCACGGACTGGATGAAGCACGCGTGCGGCTGCGGGCGCTCGTAGGCCGACTTGGACTTCACCACCCGGCCCGTCGTGTGGTCGACATAATAGTGGCCCTGGCTCGGCCCATCGATGCCGTAGGCCCAGTGCAGGCCCGTGTTGAACCACTGCGGCGAATTGGGCGCCACCATCTGGTTGGCGAGCATGTAGCGCAGCTCGTCGAAGAAGGCGGAGGCGTCCTCCTCGCTGGAGAAATAGCCGCCCTTCCAGCCCCAGTAGGTCCAGCAGCCGGCGAGGCGATCGAACACCTGGGTGGACGAGGTCTCGGAGCCGTAGCGCTCGTTTTCGGGCAGGGCGGCGAGGGCCTCCTCGTCCGGCACGGACCGCCAGAGGAAGGAGGGAACGTCGTTCTCCTCCACCGTTCTTGAGGCGTGCGGGCACGCCGGCCTTGCGGAAATACTTCTGGGCGAGGACGTCCGTGGCCACCTGGCTCCAGGACGCGGGCACGCTGATACCCTCGAGGCGGAAGACGACGGAGCCGTCCGGATTGCGGATCTCGCTGGTCGCGAGCCGGAACTCGATTGTCGAGTAGGGAGATTGGCCCGCCTTCGTGTACCGCCGCTCGATCCGCATTGTCGTCATCCCCATGAGCCGGGCAGAATCTGCCCGCGAAGCCGCCAACCGGCGGCTCCCACCCGCAGCTCTGTTTGTTGCCTCTAGAACATCCGGGGCAGGCTCCGCCTGCCTCGCTCGTGAACCGCCGCCAGCGACCGCATGCCCCACAAGGACAAGAACCGCCCCAGGGACGCCCTCACGACGCCGCCCGGCTGCCTCGCTACCCATCCGCGGGCACTCTTCAGGACCGCTGANAGCCCCGTGCGGCGCCGCCGCGACGTAAGGTTTAACCTAGTGCCAGAACGCCATATCCGTCAAGAAATGGTGCCGGCCCAAATGGGCGCCCCCTATATCTTGTGACGAGATGTGAACAGTGGGGAAGGCCCCCAAGGGCGCTGCATAAGTATCGAAAATTCTAGCAGGATTTGCGAGCCGTTGAAGTGTCGCTTGAACGAGCGGGCCGGTTCAGGGGCTCCACGCCGGTGCATGGCGGGGCCCGCCGAAATGCACCTCGCAGGTGGTGGTCCGGCAGGGCCTACAAGGGCTGATTGTCCGATGGTCGAGGCACCAGGGGCGCTGAAAGCGGTGCTGGCCAAGGGGCGAATCGGATTTGCCCGCCGGGCGGGCGAGGGAGCCGGCCACGCAGGAGCCGGCAATGATCGCGACGAATTGGCAGGACTGGGGCCCCTTGACGCCCTTCGCGCCGCCGAACGGCGATTCTCTTTCGGTGCTGCGGCAAGGCGCAGCTGGACATCAGGCGAGGAGGCAGTCATATTCGCGCGCGATTTCGCTGCGTCGCACCAGCGGCCGCAGCCCATGCAACGAGAGTCAGCCTTGAAGAACTTCCTGCTTCAGTTCTTTACCTGGTGGAGCGGCCAGACGCTGGGCACGCGCTTCTACACCTGGCGCAACGGTGAGTTTGTCGGCGAGGACGAGTTCGGCAACAAGTACTATCGCACCCGCGGCGGCAGGAAGGATCCGGCCCTCGGCATCGAGCGGCGCTGGGTCATCTACAACGGCGAGGCCGAGGCTTCGATGACGCCGCCTGGCTGGAACGGCTGGCTGCACCACACGGTGGACGTGCCGCCGACGCAGGAGGATTACAAGCCCCGCGAGTGGCAGAAGCCGCACCGCCCCAACTACACCGGCACGCCGAAGGCCTACCGTCCCGCCGGCTCGACTCTGGCGAGCGGCCGCCGGCCGCAGGCCACCGGCGACTATCAGGCGTGGTCGCCGGGCAGCTGAGCCGGCGCCTCATTGCGACGGAAACCGACGGGGCCGCGATGCGGCCCCTTTTCGTTTCGCCGGCAGCCCTGCTGTCTTTTCTGCGTCTGCGCCCTTTTTCCACCATGCCTGCCATGTTAACCGGAACGCGGCGCTGGGTTGCTGTGGCGCCGGCCGGCATGTCCGGGATCATGCGAACGAGGCTTGGTTGATGCGCTTGGCTGTGCCCCTTCTTTCCGCCCTGGTGCTGAGCACACTGGCCGTCTCGCAGGCCAGCGCGGACAAGATCCGCAATCCGACGGCCATCTTCTCCGGGCTCGACAAGGTGACCGGACGCATCGTCTCGTTCGAGGTCGCGATCGACGAGACGGTCCAGTTCGGCGCCCTGCAGCTCACGCCGCGCGTCTGCTACACCCGGCCCGAGACGGAGACGCCGAATACCACCGCCTTCATCGAGGTGGATGAGGTGACGGTGAACAACGAGTACCACCGCATCTTCACGGGCTGGGTGTTCGCCGCTTCGCCCGGCCTGCACGGCATCGAGCATCCGGTCTACGACATCTGGCTCACGGGATGCAGCGGCGGGACCGAGATCATCCCCGACCCCAAGCCCGCGCAGCCTGCGGCGAACGGCGGCTGAGGCGGCCGGCCGGCGCCTAGCGGGCCGCCGAAACGATGTAGCGGCCGTCCCTGTGGGCGTCGACGGGGAGAGCGTCCCAGTCGGCCGGCGTGGCTATGCTCTTCTGCAACATCTGCAGATAGGTCTTCTTCGGCACCTCGGTGGCGCCGAACTGGCGCAGATGCTCGGTGACGAACTGCGTGTCGAGCAGGGTGAAGCCACCCCGGCGCAGGCGGGCGACGAGGTGGACGAGCGCCACCTTCGAGGCGTCGCGCTCGCGGTGGAACATGCTCTCGCCGAAGAAGGCGCCGCCGAGTGCCACGCCATAGAGGCCGCCGACGAGCCTGCCGCCGTCCCACACCTCGACGGTGTGGCAGTGGCCGAGGTCGAAGAGTTCCCCGTAGAGCGTTCTGATCTTCTGGTTGATCCAGGTCCGCTCGCGCCCCGGCGCGGCTTCGGCGCAGCCTGCGATCACCGCATCGAAGGCGCTGTCGATGCGAATCTCGAAACGGCCCGACGCAACGGTCCGCGCCAGGCGACGCGGCAGGTGGAAGCCGTCGAGCGGCAGGATGCCGCGCTCACGCGGCTCGACCCAGAAGAGCCCCGGCTCGTCGGCGCTCTCGGCCATGGGGAAGAGGCCGCAGGCGTAGGCTTTGAGCAGAAGCCCCGTCGTGATCTCGCCGCTGCGCCCACCTTCGCTCATCGGTTCGGCGTCCGCTATTCCGCCGCCTCGTCATAGGCCGGGCGGTCGGCCGGCATCTCCTCGGGCAATCCCGCGAGCAGCGCCAGCAGCGCCCGGTCATGCAGCAGCACTATGCGCTCCTTTGGCTTCAGCCAGGCCACAGCATCGTTGATCGAGCGGGCATCGACAAGCTTGGCCTGCGCCAGCGCACGCTCGGCCTCGATCATGCCGCGCGGGCGCGGCTCGGCCGGCGGCAGCATCGCCTCGTGCGCCGCGCGCAGGACCGGGTCGGCATGGATGGCGCGCAGGCCATCGGCCTCGTCGAATCCGTGGGCCGCGAACTCCTTCGTAAGCGCGGCCGCGCGCAGGGCGATCGGCGGCGGGGCGGCTTCCTCCGGCGTGAGCAGGAGGCCCCACCGCTTGAGGGCGAGGCCCGCCGCCAGCGTGCCGCTGAGCCACGAGAGCGGTATGGCGAGCACGAGGCCGAGAATCGTCGGCGACATCCAGGCGAACAGCGACGTGGAAATCAGGAAGGCGGAGACGCCAGTGATGATGCCGAGCAGGACATGCATGCGGTGGCGCCGCACGATGTCGCGAAAGGGAACCGAGCCGTCGTCGCGCCGCTGCGGCTGCCAGCCGGTGTCGCGCCCGGCCAGGATCTGGAAGACCGCCCCGGACTGGATGAGCATCATCATCGGGGCGAGCATCGCCGAGAGCACGATCTCGATCAGCGCCGAGAGCACGAGCCGGAGGCCGCCGCCGCTCGGCCGCCGGATCGAGCCGCGCAGCAGGGCGAGGATGAGGCCGAAGAGCTTCGGCGCCAGCAACACGGCCATGGTCAGCGCGAAGAGCGCGAGCGCCCGCTCGGCGTCGAAGCGCGGCCAGATAGGAGACAGGGCGAACTCGCTCGTGAAATACTCCGGCTTCACGTAGCGCGTCTGCAGCACGAGGACGAGACCGACCACGAGCTGCATGAGCCAGAAGGGCGAGGCGAGGTAGGACATGATGCCGGTGGCGAAATGCTGCCGGCTGGCGAGTTTCAGTCCCCGTGCGCCGATGACGCGTATGTGCTGNAGGTTGCCCTGACACCAGCGGCGGTCCCGCGCGGCCACGTCGATGAGGGAGGGCGGGCTTTCCTCGTAGCTGCCCTGGAGGTCCGGCAGCATGTAGACCGACCAGCCGGCGCGCCGGATCAGTGCCGCCTCGACGAAGTCGTGGCTGAGGATGTGACCGCCGAACGGCGGCTTGCCCGGCAGGTCCGGCAGGCCACAGTGGGCCGCAAAGGCGGCGGTGCGGATGATGGCGTTGTGGCCCCAGTAGTTGCCGTCACGGCCCATCCAGACGGCGAGTCCCTTGGCAATGACGGGGCCATAGATGCGCGCCGCGAATTGCTGCAGGCGGGCGAACAGCGTGTTGCGGTTGATGACGAGCGGCAGGCTCTGGATGATGCCGGCGTCGGGGTCCGCCTCCATCGCCGCCGCGAGCCGCACGATGCAGTCGCCGGTCATCAGGCTGTCGGCATCGAGCACCAGCATATGATCGTAGCGGGCGCCCCAGCGCGTCACGAAGTCCGCGATGTTGCCGGCCTTGCGGTGGGTGTTCTTCGGACGGTGGCGATAATAGAGGCGGGCATTGGGGGCCAAGGCGCTGGCGCAGTGCCAGGAAGGCCCGCTCCTCCGCGATCCACACGTCGGGGTTGGTGGTGTCGGAGAGGATGAAATAGTCGAAATGGTCGCCGAATCCGGTTTCCTCAACGGATTCCCGGATGGCCGCGACCGCGGCGAAGACCCGCGCGGTGGACTCGTTGTAGATCGGCATCACGACGGCGGTGCGTCGCGTGAGCGCCGTGGGCTTCGGCGGGACCTGCCGGCTGAAGAGCAGGGCGAGAAAGCCGACGACCGCCGAGCTGAAGGCCAGCGCGATCCACGAGAAGTTGACGGAGAAGAGCGCAACCAGCACCCACTGCAGCACCGTGGTGCGGCTGACGGACACGACCTGCACCATCTCCCACACGCCGTAGGCGGTCACGGCCGCTCCGCCGCCGAAGACGGCGAGCCGCGCGAGCCAGGGCACGGGAAAGGGCTTCGTCGGCTGGCGCCGCTCGGTCCGCGGGTCGAAACGCCGCAGGGACTGGGTCGGCATCGCGAGCGGTGCCTCGGGCGGCATCGCGTCCGGGATGGGCGTCATCAGGCGTGGATCGGCGTGGTCCGTCATGGCGTCCAACGATATAGCCACGTCTCGCTCGCAGCCTTGCCGGCCGCCTCAAGCAGCAGGCGCAACTCGGAAGCCGTCTCGTTTCCCGGATCGAGCTCGAAGGTCACACGCAGTGTGCGCCTTTCGGGGTAAGACCACAATCTGAGATCGTGGATCTGGCCCGGCGTAGCCGAAAGAGACGGCTTTATTTCGACAATTGCGGCAGGGTCTGCCAGGCGCTCGCCGACGAAATCGATGGCGAAGCGCCGCCGGTTGCCGGAGCTGCCCCGGCCGGCGCGGGTGTTGGCGACGATGGCGAGCGGCGGGCGCTCCGGCGGCGTCCAGCACCAGTAGAGGCGGTAGGAGATGTTCGCCTCCACGCCGGCCTTGTAGGGCGCGGCCGGGCGCCAGTAGGCGATGACGTTGTCGTTCCGGTCCGAATCCGTGGGCACCTCGATGAGCTGCACGTTGCCCTTGCCCCACTCCCCGAAGGGCTCGAGCCAAAGGCTGGGGCGCAGCTCGAAGCGGCGCACGTCGTCCTGAAAGGCCGAGAAATCGCGGTCGCGCTGTAACAGGCCGAAGCCGCGCGGATTGTCGTCGATGAAGGCGGAGATCTGCAGCGTCTCCGGGTTCGACAGCGGGCGCCATATCCACTCGCCGCGGCCGTTGAGGATCTGCAGACCCTTGGCCTCGTAGGCGGCGACGCGCACGTCGTCGGCCGCCCCGTCATTGGGTCCGAAGACGTAGGTGGCGTTCATGGGACCGATGCCGACGTGGTCGAGGTTGGTGCGCGGGAACAGCGCCACCTCCACGTCCGTGATCGTCATGTCGCCGGGGCGCAGCGTGAAGCGCACCGCGCCGGCAGCGCTCGGCGCATCGAGAAGTGCGTGCATGGCGAGACTGTCGGACCCCGGCGCCGGCCGCTCGATCCAGAAGGCGCGGAACAGCGGAAACTCCTCGCCGCGTGCATCGGCGGGCTGCAGCGCCAGCGTGCGGGCCGTGACGCCGTAGTTCTGGCCGGAGGCGATGGCGCGGAAGAAGGTTCCGCCCTGAAAGACGGCAACCTCGCGCTTGGGCTCGCGCCCGGAGCCGAAGAACACCTTGAAGCCGGAGAAGTCGAGGTTGCCGACGTCCGCCGGCGGCTGCCGGTTGCCGAAGGAGAAGCGCCCCGGGTCGTAGACCACCCGGCGGATGATGCCGTCCTCGACGACGTAGATCGTCACGGCATTCGTGTAGATGAACCCGCGGTGCAGCGGCTCGATGGAGAAGCTGCGGCCCTCGCCGGCCCACACCCGCGCCGTCTCGTGCAGGCGGATAGTTGAATAGTCCTCGAAGGAGAGGTTGGCGAACGCGTCGGGCAGATTCGTCGGCGGCGGGACATAGTCCTTGCGCGCGATGGTGCTCGCCACCTCCGCCACGTGGGCGGCGTGGAACGGCTTACCTTCGGAGAGGACGGCCTCGATCGCGACCTGCGGAAAGGACTTGTCCTGGGCGAAGGCGGGCCTTCCCGGCAGGCCGAGCGCCACCCCGCCCGCAAGGCCGAGGCCGAGACGCAGCGCCTCCCGGCGATCGAGACGGAGTGCGGACGCGACGGAGCCGGAGGGGGTAGGCGATTCGTTCAGCACTTTGGCAGTCAACTCGGCCTATCGGTCAATTCGGAGTGCTGGCGCGGGCTTCTATCACGCTTTCTTTGCCAGCGGCGAAATTTCATAGAGTCGCGAACAGCTTCCATGTCGGACGCAAGCACCTTTGACAGTGGCAACGATTTGCGGTCGTAAAGAGGCCGAAATTTGGACGCTGTCCGCGGGGAAAAAGCGGATGAGACGCGGGAGAGGACATTGGTGAACGCATCGAATCCGGCGGCGGCCCGTCGCTGCCTCGTCGTCGTGCTGGCTGCGGGCGAGGGCAAGCGCATGCAGTCGCATAAGCCCAAGGTTCTCCATGCGCTGGCCGGGCGTAGCCTTCTCGCCCATGTGCTCCATGCCGTCTCGGCCGCCGGGGCTGATGCGGTATCCGTCGTCGTCGGCCCGGGCCGGGACGACGTGGCGGCCGAGGCGCGCCGCGTGCGCCCGGACGCCACGGTGTACGTGCAGGCCGAGCGTCTCGGCACCGCCCATGCTGTGCTGGCGGCGCGCGAGGAGATCGCGCGGGGCTATGACGATGTCATCGTCGCCTTCGCCGATACGCCGCTCGTCACGGCCGAGACCTTCTGCCGCCTGCGGGCGGAGCTCGCCCGCGGGGCGGCCGTCGCCGTGCTCGGCTTCGAGGCGTCCGACCCCAACGGCTACGGGCGCCTCATCGTCGAGNGCGACGATCTCCTCGCCATCCGCGAGCACAAGGACGCGACGGAGGAGGAGCGGCGCATCCCCCTGTGCAACGCCGGCCTGATGGCGCTCGCAGGCAGCGAGGCGCTCGCGCTGCTCGAGGCGATCGGCCAGGACAATGCCCAGCGTGAGTTCTACCTGACCGACGCCGTGGCGGTGGCGCGCGCCCGCGGCCTCACGACCCATGTCGTGGTTGCCGATGAGGCGGAGGTGCAGGGCATCAACGACCGCGTGCAGCTTGCGCAGGCCGAGGCAACGCTGCAGTCGCGCCTGCGCCTTGCCGCCATGCGCGAGGGCGCGACGCTGCAGGCGCCGGAGACGGTCTTCCTCAGCGCCGACACGCGTCTTGGCCGCGACGTGGTGGTGGAGCCACACGTTGTCTTCGGGCCGGGCGTGACGGTGGAGGACGGGGCCGTNATCCATNCCTTCTCGCATCTGGAAGGCGCGCGTATCCGCGCCGGCGCCTCCGTAGGCCCCTATGCCCGCCTGCGTCCGGGCGCCGACNTCGGTGAAGGGGCGCGCGTGGGNAATTTCGTNGAGATCAAGAACGCGACGCTCGGGGCGGGCGCCAAGGCCAATCACCTGAGCTACCTGGGCGATGCAACGATCGGCGCCAAGGTCAACATCGGCGCCGGAACCATCACCTGCAACTACGACGGCTTCCGCAAGCACCGTACCGAGATCGGCGCAGGTGCTTTTGTCGGTTCCAACTCCTCCCTCGTTGCGCCGGTCGTGATCGGGGAGGGAGCCTTCATCGGGTCGGGCTCCGTGGTGACGATGGACGTGCCGGCGGACGCGCTCGCCGTGGGCCGCGCGCGGCAGGTCACCAAGGATGGCTGGGCACAGAAATTCCGCGAAACGTTTAGTGACGCTTCTACCAAAAAGAGCGAATGACGGGCATGCTTGGCTGAAGCCCGACGTCACAAACGGATATCGAACGTGATTTGAACCTGCGCGCCGCGATCGTATACCACGTCGTCCCGTCTGGGTCGGCGACACGACTGTTCCGGCCTTTTCGGGGAGTAGAACATCCATGTGCGGCATCGTGGGAATACTCGGACGGCAGCCGGCTGCTCCGCTCGTGGTCGATGCGCTGAAGCGTCTCGAATACCGCGGCTACGACTCCGCTGGCGTCGCCACCCTCGAGAACGGGCGGCTGGAGCGTCGCCGGGCCGAGGGCAAGCTGCGCAACCTGGAGGAGAAGCTGGCCCGCTCGCCTCTGTCGGGCCCGATCGGCATCGGCCACACCCGCTGGGCGACGCACGGGCGCCCCAACGAGACCAACGCGCACCCTCACGCGACGGACCGCCTCGCCGTGGTCCACAACGGCATCATCGAGAACTTCCGCACGCTCAAGGAAGAGCTGCAGGCCGAGGGTGTCGTCTTCGAGACCGAGACCGACACGGAGGTTGTCGCCCAGCTCGTGACGCGCGAGATGCGGGCGGGCAGGGGCCCGGTCGACGCCGTTGCCGCCGTCCTGCCGCGGCTGAGGGGCGCATTCGCGCTCGCCTTCCTCTTCGCGGGCGAGGAGGACCTGCTCATCGGTGCCCGCCACGGGGCGCCGCTAGCCATCGGCTACGGCGACGGCGAGATGTACCTTGGCTCGGATGCGCTGGCGCTGGCCCCGCTCACGGACGAGATCTGCTACCTTGAGGACGGCGACTGGGTGGTGCTGTCCCATCAGGGTGCCGTCATCCGCGACATGTCGGGCAAGGTCGTGCAGCGTGAGCGCCAGCGCTTCGCGCCGGGCGCCTTCATCGCCGACAAAGGCAACCACCGCCATTTCATGGCCAAGGAGATCCATGAGCAGCCCGAGGTTGTGGGGCGCACCATTGCCCACTACGTCGATCTCGCGGCCGGCCGGATCAAGATGCCGGCGGAGCTCGACGTTGATTTCCGCAAGGTGAACCGCCTCGTCATTTCCGCCTGCGGCACGGCCTATTACGCCGGGCTCGTCGCTCGCTANTGGTTCGAGCGGCTGGCGCGCCTGCCGGTGGAGATCGACGTCGCCTCCGAGTTCCGCTACCGCGAGACGCCGCTCTTCGAGACGGATCTGGCGCTGTTCATCTCGCAGTCGGGCGAGACCGCCGATACGCTTGCCTCGCTGCGCTATGCAAGGGCGAGCGGTGCCAAGGTCCTGTCCGTCGTCAATGTGCCGACCTCCACCATCGCCCGTGAAAGCACGGCGGTCCTGCCCACGCTCGCCGGCCCGGAGATCGGCGTGGCGTCGACCAAGGCCTTCACGTGCCAGCTCGCCGTCCTGCTGGCCCTGGCCATCGCCGCCGGGCGCGCGCGGGGTACGCTGAGCGAGCGGGACGAGGAGGGGCTCGTCTCTGCTCTCGTCTCGGTGCCGGGGCTGATGGCCGAGGCACTGAAGAGCGAGCCCGAGATCGAGGGCTTGGCGCGCGAGCTGTCAAAGGCGCGCGACGTGCTCTATCTCGGCCGCGGCATGGCCTATCCGCTCGCGCTTGAGGGGGCGTTGAAGCTCAAGGAAATCTCCTACATCCATGCCGAGGGCTACGCCGCTGGCGAACTCAAGCATGGTCCCATCGCCCTCATCGACGAGACGGTGCCCGTCATCGTGCTGGCGCCGAACGACGCCGTGTTCGAGAAGACCGTGTCGAACATGCAGGAGGTGGCGGNGCGCGGCGGGCGCATCATCCTCGTCGGCGAGGACGAATGCGGGCACGCGAGGCGGCTGTGGACACGATGGCCACCATCGCCATGCCCGCGATGAACCCGATCATCGCACCCATGGTCTACGCCGTCCCGGCGCAGCTGATCGCCTATCACACGGCGCTCTTCATGGGGAAGGACGTGGACCAGCCGCGCAACCTCGCCAAATCCGTCACCGTCGAGTGAGGCAGCGGGCGGGGCCCGTCGCTCACGATTCTGCGATGGGCTCCGGCCGCGTCACGATATAGACCGCCACCGCGATGAAGCACGCGGCGGCCGCGATGCGGCCGATCAGCGGTGCGGCAGAGGCTAGTACCAGGCCGTAGCTGGCGACGAGGCTGAGGCAGGCGATCCACTTCACCCGGCGCGGGATGGAGCCGTTGGCGCGCCATGCGCGGACGGAGGGCCCGAGATAGCGGTGCTCGAGCAGCCATTGCTCGAAGCGCGGCGAGGATCTGGCGAAGCAGGCCGCCGCGAGGATGAGGAAGACTGTGCCCGGCAGCAGCGGCATGACGAGGCCGACTGCACCAACGGGGACGAAGAGGCAGCCGAGACCGAGATAGACGAGGCGCACGGCCGGCGAGCGGGGCGCAATGCGGCGCTCCGCACGGGTCGCTTCGCCTGGGCGGTCCTCTCNGCTCGTCCTGTCTTCCACGGCCCCTTCCGTTGCGAGCCGACCGGGTGCCGGTCGCGGGTTGGCATGCTTGCAAGGAAAATGGCAAAGGCCCATCAATTGTGGAAGGGCTCCGCGGCGGTGGTGCGGCCGCATGACACGCCCGGGCAAGCCTTGCAGGGCAGGTTGAGCGGATGGACGACAGACANACACATCCGGAAGAGGGAGGCGCCATNCCGACGGCGCACCAGATCGCCCANGAGGTGGCCGCTTCGGCGGTGGGGCCGCAGACAGCCGGCTCGCGCGTGAGAAACTACTTCCTGACGGGCGTCGTTGTCGCCGGGCCGCTCGCCATCACCGCCTACATCGTCACGTGGATCATCGGCCTCATCGACGGCTGGGTGAAGCCGCTCATTCCCGCGGCCTACCTGCCGGACACCTATCTGCCCTTCGCCATCCCCGGATTCGGGCTGGTGGTGGCCTTCGTCGGTCTGACGCTGCTCGGTTTCCTGACGGCCTGTCGGTCACGCCGTACACCCGGCGGGCCATCGACCGCGGCACGGCCGGGGCGTTCGTGGCGGCCGTCCGGGCACGCTGACGACCGGTGGTCCCGCAACGCCGGATGCCCACGACGTTCCCCTCGACTCGACCCGCGGTGACCCGGGTCATCGATC
>Ga0065720_1020402_pt1 | contig 14795 bp, 12 predicted proteins | sample Thericmetagenome_FD_59107 | JGI IMG/M metagenome (GOLD analysis project Ga0065720, IMG submission 59107) | Thermophilic microbial communities from the Joint Bioenergy Institute, California, USA of rice/straw/compost enrichment - eDNA_2 v2... | ecosystem: Engineered > Solid waste > Grass >... | reverse complement strand
GAGGAGGATAATTTGAGTTAGTCTGTTCTGATTAAATCTATGCATACATTTAATTCAAATTCAATTAGAACGCCATTTAGATGTCAAAAGTGACGATTTCCTCAATGTTCTCACCCAACATGGAAACTTTGGGAACTAGATAGCAAGTCGATCAATATTCGCCTGGTAGTCTCAGATTGTTGAAAAATTCAAGGACTCTTGGACTTTTTTCAAAAAGAGCATAATCTGAACATCCGAATCACAAAGGTTTAAATCCAGAGTGAAGACCCTAGGCAATCTGTGGAGGACACTCAAGGCATGCCTCATACGATTTATCTCCTTTACAATATGAAATTTTACAGGAAAAACTGGTCAGAAAAGATGAAGGTCGTCGGGTAAGAGAAGTAGGACTTTTTTCTAGAAAATCGAATTTCTATTAGGGTTAGATCAGAAATCATATTCGGGAAGGGCTTTTCTTAGTCGGGTAAGGCTTAGATGAACATTGGGAATGATCTCACAAGAATTATTAAGTTAGTTACTAGGAGTTAGTAGGTTACGAAAAGGCACTATACTAGAAAATGGGAGTGTTAAAGCCTAACTGCAAACCTACAGACATAAAATTTTGCATGAGTAAGCCCTTTATTTGGCTCATTATTGTACGATTGATTAAGATTTAAGTCAGGCCAAGAATGAATATTAAATCACAAACCCCCTTGAAGTGGACTTATATGGTCCAAACCTCCAATCTAGAGAAGATCCCTATATATAAAGACATTTGATGAGGTCTTAACCCTGAGACAGTCCTTTTGGCTGTCCGAAGTAAGTGTAGAACAAATAAATGTGGTTTCAAAGATTCTAGAGTGATCTTTAAATACAGCGGCAGTGCCGACATACGAAATTTGAGTTAGTAACAGAGAAACAACTGGTTAGTTAACACAAGAGAAATAAAGATTTATTTCTTATCCCTAGGAGAATTTTTAGCTTGCTGTAACAGGTTAGTGATCCTGGGAGTGGCATATTGGATAGGAATTCCATATTGCTGAAGTCCGTCGCCAAGTAATTGGCCGTGTGCAGTTATACTAGAATAAAAGGGCTGTTGGAAGATGCTGTTTGTAGGGACATAGTCCGCCTTGTTTAATTCTTTTATGGACTCGATCATTTTCCCTCTAAGAGGCTCTAAGGCGGCAATTATTCTTGTATAGAAACTGATCCATTCTTCAAAGAAGGCTCCATTCTTCTTACAGAATTCCAAGAGTTTCTCATAGCGTGTTAATATGTTAAATTTGATATTTGAGTATAATTTCCGCAAGCAAACTGGGCACATCTCCAAAGGCTTATTGCTGGACTCCTTCATGTGGTTGGACCCATTCATTATGCAGTTGTAATAAATACAATGCTTTAGTCCAAACATATGCCCTATTTCATGTACCATCACCTATCATTTTATCATTCTCCTGATCTTGAATACCTTGCACGCCTTAAATATCACTTCATCCCAGTCAATTTGTCTAGGAATTCTGCTCTTCAGAATCTTTTCACTATATCTAGCCAAGGAGAAGACTCCTGTTCTATTCTGCAGAGAGGCCAACCCATAAACTATCAGTCAATTTTTCGGTATTATGACTTACCAAAGCTTGTATCTTCATTGGGATAAAGATCAGTCATCAATACTCCTATAATGCAATACGCATCTTTAGGTATTATCTTCTCTAAGTATTTTAAAATATGGCTAGCGTTGTATTGTATGCCATATTTTTGGTGAGATCTCACCTCGATATTCCCCTCAACTATGTTGAAAGGTGGCCGAGATTTCACAGCCATGCCAGGAAAATAGCATGCAACAAATTTTATTAAGACATCTAACAGGTCAGTATTCATGTTTTTTTCACAAGGCTGGATATAGATGGTGTAATTTTCTGGGGATTTCATATTGATAAGAGATTTCTTATATTGTGTGTAAGTTTGGCCCGTTTCTAAATTTTCATCGAGCCATTCTCCTTCTTTTGGCTCTGAAATCGGATCAAAGAAGGGAAGAATTGCTCGAAATATCTTTTTCGTATTACGCATGTCTCCAAAGCTCCCTATCGCGGCCCGCCTATGCTTTTCGTCAGGAACCACGAAGCTCTGACTCTCTTCCATGGCGTCTAAATTTTATTTTATGAGTTACAAAACCCCTAGAAAATACCTAGATTCCCATTCTGGTCCGATTGAGCCTTCAGTCACACTATATCATGCTTATCTCTTTATCTAGGTCATTCTTTGTTCCCTTATTGTTCTGATTGTTTCTCAATTATATCTTATCCTTCATGAAAATAGATTCTTAGGCTATTGTGTGTTCTTTAATTCAAATGAGGAGTCTTGTATAAATGCAAAGAATCAGCACTGTCAGAAGGTTTTCTTTCTTTCCATAACAACTATTTTCGCAATTTGAATACTCAATAAATTAATTAAGATGAAAAAGCGAGTTATCCTCAAATTTTCCTTCTATGCTTATCTCTATCAGTTCAAGCTCAGACACATCAAGTACCTCCATAAATGTCGAATATATGGCCCAACATTTCTTTCATTCATGAAGCTTCTCCCCAAATTCAAAGTTCTATACAAAATGAATTCCTGGATCAATTCCCAAAAAGATGCCTCCTTCTTCTTCAAGCATTTGAAGCCTCTAGGAAAAACCCTCAATAGCCTGCATGTAGATGCCGATAATTTAGAAATGGCAGATTACTACAAAGCCCTTCGCTCTCTAATAATGATAAAAAATCTTAATTTTGTCCCTATCAACAGAAATGGAACCAAGCTCATTGCCTCGACCTACAAGCTGAGCAGTCTTAGACTTTTCTTTGATTCTAGCCAAACTCTTAACGAATACCAGTACTCAGTAATGAAGAGAATGATAAAGAATATCCAGGATATTCAAATCACTTATTTTGAACCTCATCAGCTTAAGGACAGCCAAGTCTCAAATTTCCTACAGGACTTCTCATACTCCAAAAAGATTCAGGGAATAGACCTCCGAATGCTCTCCAGCAGAACTAATTCACTTTTGCTACAAGGACTTTCCGACTTCAACTGGTTAAAACTCTCCCAGCTTCGAATTTCCGCCTCTGTAAAGCTGATCCTAAACCACCTTTTCCAAAAAGTCGAGCTCCTCAAAAACCTTCAGTATCTGGATCTAAGGTTTTTGTTGCCTGACTTGATCTTTGAAGAGGACTATGCTAGAGGAAAATTCGACTCTTTGAAGAAACTGAGAGAGCTAACCGGCCTAAAGAAGCTCTATATGATGACAAGTGGGATTAGAGTCTCACAACGCACCCAAAGATTGATCTATGATCATGTCAAATTCCCTGAGAACTTAGAAGACCTGGCCCTAGATTTTCTAATTCCTCCTGATTATGAAGAAAAGCTACGTCTGCTAACTATTTCTCTCACAGAGATCAAAAACCTTAAGGCTTTGAGGCTCTATGCCCAGCTACAGGAAGCCCTGGACCCTCATACTTTTTCTTTCTTGGTAAATATGATCAATCCTCACAGGAACCTGGAGGTTTTAGACCTTCAGCTGAACCAAAGAGGAATGCATATAGGATCAGATCACTTTGAATTTCCTGCTTTTATTGAAGGGATTCGTGATTTAGTATCTTTAAAATATTTGAATATTGGGGCGCCTTTCTTGTATGTGCAGGGATATGAGGAAAATCTAAAGGATTGTTTGGACCACAATGTGCTCCAACATCTCCAAGAAATTGAACTCCAATTCAATGGAAAGGCAATAGGAAATACGACTTTTCTGAACTTCGCAAAGTCTCTTAACTTGGGCATCTTCAAAACTTTCAAGTTAAGAACTCTTGAGGTGATCAGCGTTAATGGACTGCTGAAGTTCAAGAGAGCTTTGAGAAAAATGGTGAATATTGAGGAGTTGGCTTTTCGACTCGAAGTTAAAGATATGACCTCGGAAGTTCTGAAAGACTTCATGGAATTTATTATGGATACTCCTTATTTGGCCAGATTGGCTATTGAGTTCCCTGGGTTTGAATATAGGCAACAGATGAATAAGGAGTTAAGGATGATGGTAATGAGCCATAAAAGAATTCATGAGCTCTCGATAGAGCATGCATATGGGGAGGTCCTGATAAATTCTAATGAGAAAGAAGCTGAAGTCTTTGAGACCATAATTCTTTGATCTATTCGTCTCTTTGTTGTGTCATTATTTCTTTATTAACAGCATGTAAGACATATATAAGGATAATTTCATGAAAATAATGTAATACATTAGTTAACAAGCATCAATTCTAGCTCAAAAACTTTAAATATAAAGCTAATAAAGACTGTAAAGGAAGTTAAGATCTAGTTTTGGTTATAAACTGCTGGACTAGAAACAGATCATGGTAAATTTTCTCCTTTTTGCCCACTTCTGCACAGGGAACTAGCACCTTCTTCTAAAAACAATTAATAAAAGTCTTGTCAAGGTACCTCTTCGTTAGGTTTTAGCTTCTTTGAATTCAAGTAGATTTGGATTCCATTATTATCCACAGTAAATGTAAAAATTTTATTCGTCTTGATCTTCCAGACAATATTCTCAGCTCGTAAGTCAATCAGAAAGATCCGTTCAGCAGTTATCCACAAGCAAAGGTTCATTGTTATAGGCTGATTAGATTCCCCTTTGGTAGTGCTTTTGAAGTAGTGGGAAACAACGTTAGTCTGGAGAGAATATTTCTCACGATTTTTCCTTAGTAGCATAGCCTGGACCCTAGCATCCAAGCCATTGTATTCTTGGAAGATTCTCTCCTGACCATAGAAGACTCTTGGATCTCTCATTCTTGTTGCGCGTCTTTCAGACGGAGTGACTACATGCTTTGTGAATCCTTCTGTGGCATTCTTAATTCCATCCACAATACCAATAGTTGGCTTTAACATGAGACTCTTTGCCCCTTGGAACACTCCCTTCATAAGGCCGTGAAATCCTCCTTTTTTAGCTCCTTCAATAGGTTTATCAATGGAATCTATCAATAAATGACCTTTTTTCGGAATATACCTTTAATTCCTTCGAGGAAACCCTTGCTAACACTGTCAATCACCTTAGAAGAGTACTTCTCTTTCTTTACTTGGATTTCTTGGTTCTCCTTTTCCCTCTCTTGGATATATTCTTGGTCCTAAGAGGTAAATAAAAAGTCATTATGGGGTACTCCTGTGAGCAGAGTCAAGAGATTTCCCCAAGAATTTGCTCCAGCAAAGGCCGTGTGGAAGGCATCTTTAAATTCAAAAGGCCATTCTGGCCTCGCTTTGTCAACAATCTCACTGAGAAGACTATCAGTCTTTCCATAGAAGCGATTTATTTCTAAGGCTTGGAGTTTCAGAGGAGTTTTCTCTAGTGTGAGAAGAGAATTTGCCAGGACCTTCAAGAAGTCTGGGACTTTGATATCAGCCCCAAGCTCAATGTTTCTTACTGTCAGGAACAGGGCAATATTGCTCAGCGAGAACTTCTCAATGAAAATGAAATTTGACAAAGTTGATCTAGGCTCCTGAAGCTGCCATGTAAAGTTATTGTTCTTATTTTTCTAGAAATTAGTCCCTAAATTCTTCATGTTTACCTTGATTTTATCTGAGACTAGCAAGCTACGGGCAGCATCAGCTCTTTCCTTGAGAATGGTCTTGTTTAGTATCTGGACAAGATCTTTATAGAACTCCCAAACAATAAAAGGGAATTTCTTTTCTAGACATAAATTGCACTCTCCTATCCTCAAGCTCAAGTTTTTTATGAAGGTAATCTAATGAATTAGAGACTTTTTATTTTTTTGTTACGTCTGTCGGCGTTTTCTTGTTTTGAATTTCGCAAAGAACTTCAATAAAGGAATTTCCAGCTTTCACCTCTTGTTCAGGGAAGATCACAACAGGGTATGACACTGGCTCCAGGGAATTATTTTCCAATTGTAGGCTTTCTGTTTTAGCCAGGATAGAAGTAACTCCTCTTTGACGATTTATTTCAAGCGATAATGGCCTGATTCCTAGGTAGGCCAGTTCAAATTTCGCAGGGCCTTCAGTCGAGATTATAGAGAGTCCAAACTGTTTGATTGACACTGTGAGAATAAGATGCGTCTTTTCAGGTGGTATTTCATCTTCAAATGGCATCTTTGAGAATTTGACGACTCTTTGTCTGCCATGAAGGAAGACTCCATAGAAGACATCATAGCTTTTGTGCTTGAAATAGACTTTTCCTTTCTGCTGGCGGTTAATTAGATCGATATCTGGAGTTAATTCTGTGGAAAGTTCCCCATCAGACATCAGATGAACGATCATCTTGGTTCCACTAACTGGATTGAACCATGCGAATGGACTGCTGGTATCCCTCTTGATCACGAAGTTCATACCTGCATATCCAGCTTGAGCGATATTTAGGTCCACATCAGGAAGGTAGTTCTTTATCAAAATCGAAGTTTCAGCTCTGTCTTGCTCCTCCAGGGTCATATAAGTGATTCCCTCCTCTGTTGTTACACTAAGATTGAAGAAGCGCCGCTGAGATCTGTCCGTTGTATAGCAAAGAAACTGAGTATCTCCTGGACTTGAAACGTCTATAATACCTGACTCTCTCCAAAGAGTCTGGCCTATCTCAGGCCCGGCTGTCATCTGAACTACAATTCTTTTCCTAAAAGTATGAGAAATGGATGAGAAAGGTCTTACGCGGCAGTCTTGGAGACAAAATGGAAGGGCTGTTTGTCGTCAGGTTTGATTTTGATTTTGTTATTTGAGTTGTTTTGCTGGTAGGCAACGATTGTATGCTTGGTCTTGTTGTAAAAGACATATCTGGGTAATATGAGAATTACTTTGGTCTTTAGGTTTTCAGCACCAGCTATTTGATTAGATGAATGTCAGAATAAAATAAAAGTACCAATGGGTTCAGGGATGACTTTGACTAGCACATTGAAGACTCTGTTCTGGCCATCAATTAGATCTACTTCCTGTATTCCTGGTTTTCTAACTTTAATTTTGTCAGATAAGATAGAATTATTTCCTGGAGCTTTTAGCTTGATTCCTGTGATGTCTGAGAACAAGGCAACCTCGCGTCCATCTTCAAGGTTCAGAGAAAAGGCTGGTTCAATATCAGTAGCCTCGATCATTGCTGAAACTAAGAGCTTTTCATTTGTTTCGTTGATTATACAGGTTTTAGCAGCAATAATAAAAGAATTGGGAGGACCTCTTCTGATAGTCGGGTTATGGATCTTGAGGAGAGACTTATTGTTTTTGACTTCAAAGTGCAACTCCTGATGGGAGTCTTTGATGGGGTGGAGGATAAAGTTATTAGAGGTGAAGTTTTCTATTGAGACTGTCATAGAAATATCGGATTGTGCACCAAAAGCAATAAGAGGAAATTGCTCATAGCTAGCCAATTTCTGTGTGATTGTGTCTGTATTTGGCCCGTGAACAGCAGTAATATTAAGAGTTATTGGACATGGAAGGCTATTTGTTATTGTAATAAGGGGTTCGAATCCAATAATGGAGTATAAGTCAAATTTCTTATGAGTGATTATCGCATGGATATCCCCGATTTTTACTTCGGAGCCATGAAGCATGGGGAGGGCCTTAGCGAGGAAGGTAGCATAGTCTTTTCTATCATCTCCCAAGCCTAAATGCATTGATAATTGTGAATGGAGCTTGTCCACTGGGATGCCAATGGATTCATTTGGTAGTAGTTTGAGGTATGTGGGTTCTGAGGCATGATGGATTTGAACAAATAAAGGAACTTCAACATGACTTTCTAGGATCATTGGGGAACTAATACGGATTATCTTTTTATGGTGTTGGGGATAGACATTGGAGATTATTGGAAGCCCCTCTCCCACCTCTGCGATCTTCTGGACTCCATGCTGATGGACATCGAAGCTTTCAACTTCAATTGACTCCTCAGGAGAGAGATTAATTACAAGGGAGACTCTCATTCGATATAATACACTCTGGGTGAGAATTTCATCCACTGAATGCTCAACTAAGAGATCTTTCTTCTGGTTGGGTTCAAGATGCAGCTCTTTGATAGTAGATGTGTGGAGGTCCTCTTTAGGTTTGATAATAATCGGGTAGCCAGTATCATTCCAAATCTGATAACGAGAGACACCAGTATCCACTTTATCAGATACTTTGCCCGCAGTAACTAAGGGCTTTGCTTTCCTTTCAGGTGAGAGAAGCTCTTTTTCTTCTTTCATTCTTTTAATGTCGTCGATCCAGCTCTCAGCAGTAGTAAAAAGGAGTTCGAGCTACAATTGTAAACAAGATTTAAAAAAATACCATTTCATCGGAGATGTTGATATTTAACGGGATTTCTGGTGTCAGAAGATCAACTTTTAAGGTGTCATGTCGGGCATGATGGAATTCAAACCAAAAATTCACTGCCCATTTTTCAACGATGGGTTCCCAGAGTCCAGCATTCATGTTGAAGAAATGAGATGAAAATTCAAACAAATTACTCCCTTCAGATTGGTCTGGGCCCAAGTCGAAAGTCAGCTCTGAAGGATTAGGATGCAATGTGATATCCAGAATAGGAATCCCTAAATCCTTATGGTCCTTAATACCTCTCTAAACCATAAGCTATATTATGATATATCTTACCAAGTGGATTCCGTTGTGCTTCACTGTTAGAACTGTGCCTGTAGCGGGCTTATTTTGAGGTCTTTCCCTGTGTAGACTCTTCAAAAATTCAAAGCAAGCAGGCAGCTGGCTCAACTTGAAGGCTAGAAGAGGATTGATATAAAACAAAGCCTTTCCAGCTTCGAGATAACAGTTCAGGTTCTTGGTTGACTCACTTTCTTCATTCGATTTTGCGATAGTGATGTTGCTTTTTAATTGGAAGTTGCTAATAAGATTATAGAGAGATTTCGTCTGATCAACAGGCAGGTACAATTTTTCCCTATTTCTTAGGTAAGTCTCCAAAGAATCGAAATAGTCCATTCTAATACCCTCAGAATCAATATTCCAGGTATCTGAGACTCCCGAAAGATCAGACTGAGTACTCAGTCCAATTTTATCAAAGAACAGGGCCCAGCCATCTGTCTCTAATAGACTTGCAGGGTTCATTGGGACAGTTACAGCAGCCTGCAAGAGATTTGAAGTAAAGGTTAGGACTGTCTGGATATTAGGTTTCTTAAGAGAAGGAGCCCTAGTAAGCAGTGGGGAATCGAAAATCTTATCACTATGGCCCTTTGTAAAGCTGATCTCGATTTCGTCGTCTTTAGGAGGGGCAATGGCCTTTATTAGCTCTGATATTTGAGGAATCACAGAAATTTCGAAGTTACATCCTTCTAGATTCAGCTCTATGAATCTGTGATGGTCCTGGAACTTTTTATTTAAGTTCAGAGTGATAATGTTCCTGTGGTCATAATCGTTAAGTCTCTTGATAAAGTGATTAGCCATCTGGTGGTTCTTTGTTGTATAGAAGAATTCAAGATCAAAAACAGCGATATTACTCTTGAAGTTCTCTAAATTCTTATGGTCGATGAAATCAAAATCTAGTTTTATATTTCTCATTTCAAGGCAAAAATGCTGAGATCTCGTATCAGGGAAGAACACAACCCCAGCCTCTTTCAATTTTGCACTTATTGTGAGCCCAAAGCCGGTCACACTCTTGTCTTTAGTCATTTTCTTTGAAGCCAGCATGAAACTCTGATAAAATTCTTCGAACTTTTCTTCTTCTTTCTGGGTATCTTCTGGTTGGACTTGAGTCTCTTCAGCTTGCCAGAATCCAAAAAGGCCCTTTTTAGACTTTCCCTTTTTCTGGGTGCTAATCTTTTTCAGCTTATTGATCTCAAGAACAGCTTCCCTTGTTGCCTCAATTATGCCCATACTGGGAATTATTACTAGTGCCCTGTAAATCATCTGAGAGTCACGATCCCCTTTATGTGCCTGAAGTACTTCCTCCCATTTAAAACGAGGTTTGGAGGTACAATAGTTCTCATAGAATTTCACTAAAGAATTTGTATAGGCTTTTTTCTCTGCTAAAAGCTCTTCCTCTGATAGCTCTTCCGTTAGGTGAACCTTACTTTTTTGAGCTTTGGCTTTAAGTTCCTTGCTAAATTCGATGATCTGCCTAAGTTGATGGTTATTCAGGATTATTTTGATAGGCTCCAAGCTAATATCCAATTTATATTTTGGTTCAATCTCATTCACAGAAGTATCTACTGTCTTGATGGTAAGTCTGCTATCAAATGAAAAATCGAAGAGGGGATGGGCTTCAGGGTTCTTTTTGTCTCCTCTCATTATGTAATCCCTGAGATATATTTTCCTATACGAGTCTTTGCAGTCATTGTCGCTTATCAGAAAGGCCTCTTCCTCTTCTGAATTCCAATAAACCACAAAATCCTTCAAAGTAATATTCTTCAGTAAATCCCTATTCAAATTTTTCTGCTGAGTTCTATCGAAGAAATCAGGCTCGCCTTGCTCGTTTATTGTATATACACTCAACTTATTTAGGGTGAAACCAGCAGAGTATTTTTTCTTTAAGTCTTCGAGCCTTATGTGAATATTCTTAACCCTGACCTAAGAATTTTTAGAAAATAGAGAGAAGCTACCTGAATATTATCAAGGATAAGTAATTTGTAGTAAGTAAATAGTCCCTCTGATTTTTTCTCGGGTTTCGAAGCTTCATTAGGGTTTATTGAGACAAATTCCGTGACTCTATCAAGTAGCTTCATCTTTTCCTCTACAATATCGACTTCCTTGATATCTTCATTTGGTTCAATCAGGACTAAAAAATCTTCAAGGCATAACTCTATGGGCTGCTTAAAGCCTTTCAACCAAGGAATATTCATCTCCAAGTTGCCAATATTTGAGTAAACAATGCGAAAAGGTGCTCCAAGCTTACTTAACATGCTTGGATTCAAGGAAATATCCTTCAAAGAGACTTTTCCTTTGAGGAAGTTTGCCTTTAGAGTTTCTCTGTCTATGCCTTGGATAAAGTCTCCCACGAAGGAGGGAAGTATGAATTGCAGAAGTTTTTCCATAAGGAAATAAAATTAATTCGTATTGTGTTCTAGCTATTTGTTTTAGCTCATTCGGAAAGACATTCGAATTAGAAGTTTAATTAAGCTATTTTATCTCTATTTAAGCCTTCCAAGCAAAAATACCAAATACAACCAGACTCTCTATAGAACACTCAACGCATCTCTAGCATCTCATCTTATCAAACCTCTTTAACGACTTTTTTGAGATAAGTCATTTATTAATTTACAATATCATTCGTCACGAATTTAATTTCTTGCTTATTAGTAATATCCCAAGTTCTAGGAAATTATGAGGAAGGCCCTTATATATAATCATTTTGATGTTTATATTGTGTGTACTCCTACTATCGACAAATCTTCTTGTCTCATCAAAATGAGCATCAATCTCCTAATATCTCTTAAAGGCATGGAAAGTTCCGAAGTTAATACTTTGAAAGAAGACCTGAAATGATGTAAGAAAGTCCGAAACACTCCATCTTTCCTTCTTGAGAAGTTTAAATCTAAGTTCAATATATTTTCAAAAAATTTACTAAAAAAAATTTTTCTGTAAATTTGATTGATTTATTCATGATCATAGTCAATGATCGTCTATTATAAATCCCACACATTTATGAAAAACCTGAGCATTTAATCACTTTGTGCATGTTTGACAAGCGAGACTTAATAATCCGCTACCTCAAAAACTAAAGAAATCAGGTCCTCCTCAATGAGAAATAATGCTCCAATATAGCGAATTATGAGGATATATGGGTTCAAGGAGGTGAGGCTACAGGGTTTGATTATAGGGGACAAGAAATTAATATCTGTAAGTTTTGGATCAAGACTAATAGGGATTATGAATCTTAGAATTTGCAATAAATAATTTTCATCTTTAAAAAAACCATGCAAAGCTTAGTTATACTTTTTCTCATTCTCTTCACAGCTTCTGGTAGTGACACTTCTGCTCAAGATAACTTCTATGAATTTCTGAATGCAGTATATGACGAATATGGACTTCCTAGACCTTGGAGATTTGCCGAGTGTTTTAATGAGACCACTTCGGAGTACTTTTTCCAGTGGATTTTCAGGGTCTATGACACCTCCATGGCCTTAACAAAAGGAAACTATACCGAATATCATGCTGCCTTTATGCGTATCATGCAAATTCATGAGAATGTTATGTATGCATTTGAATGTGCTTCTCAAACAGAGGACTTTTATGACTTCCTAATGGTAATTAGATTCCCTATCCATGTTGGGGAAGGCTTTTTTACCATAGCTCATCACTTGAACTTATTCTTTTCTGCAGATCCTTGGGAAATGATGAGACTCCTTGGGGAGCCCTTGAAACTGATAAAGGAGAATAAATTTGATGAGGCAGGAAGGCTCTTCGCAAACAATATCTACAATATACCTCCTAAGATCACTGATCAGCTTAGTGGTGTCTCTGCCTGGCTTAATGGTGTCTTCCTGGCTGTAGGACTCCAAGGGCCATCAAAGGTTAGGGATGGGCTACTATCAGCAACAAGGCATACGAAGATTGGGTATATCTATGATCTGTATTACAATTGGGGGCAGCTTGTAGGTGAAGTCCCTGTAGAGGTTGGGTTTAATATGACTGAAGTCTATTTAGCTGGCCCTGGAAAACTACTTTATGGACTAGTTGATGAAAAAGACTGGGAACTTATCTGGAATAATGATGATATGGAAAAATTAAGAAATAAGTATGGATTCGATGTGAATCCCTACAATTCGAAGTTCATCAAGTCTTTGAAAGAGTTTTCTGATCAGAACAAAGAGCACCAAGCAAAATGCTGGAGTAGCTTTGGCAATCTGGCTGCTGATTGGAATTCTAATGCCTACCTGGAAGATGGAGTTGCATTAGGTAAACTGCTAGACGATATTGTTAAGGCGAAAAGCCTACCCATCGATAAATAAATGGAAGCATATGTGTGTACTGAGGTTTATGCATCTATTATAGATAGGATATGTTTGTATGTGGTTGAAATGACGGTTTGAGAGAGAGGTTCTTCTGTAAGGAAAATAGACTATTAATAAAAACTGTATTTCTGTTGTCTTATGTCGGGTTCGCGACGATAATTTTATTTAAACTTGACCATGCAGCACATTTTACAGTACATGCTGCCATCAATCCTAGGGGACTACATCCTGGGCATTGACAAGAAGAAGATAAGGACAAGCTTCTTCTCAGGTCGAGTCTCCCTAAAAGAAGTAACCCTCAATCCTGAATTATTAGAGCATCTAAATTTGCCAATTCGGCATGTCTTTTCCCACATTGGCAACCTTGAAGTCAAAATCCCCTGGATGAAGAAAATGAAAGAGCCTCTAGAAATCTCCCTTGAGAATATGTTGCTTCTGCTTGAGCCAACAGACTCCATGCCAGATTACAATATCATCGAGGAAAGATTAAAGTTTCTAGACAATTTAACAAAGGAATGCCTTAATAAACTAGCTCTAATAGATCAGACTAAGAAGAAAAAGAAGAAACGAAGCTCAATGTCCTATTACAAAGCCCTTATCTTGGATAATCTAAAGGTAGTCTTATTCTTAGTAAGTTTACGTGTTAGCTCAAAATCAAGAACATTCACATCCGACTTGAGAATAGAGATAAGGGCTATTCATTCGGCCTTACCCTTGATCAGGTCAACCTTCAGACTATTAATGAAAAAGGAGAACCTGAGTTTCTTGATCGAACTCTAGAGCAAAATAAGCTCAAAGACCTAAACAAGGAGATCATTGTCAAAGGTCTGAGTGTATACTGGAACTCGGTTGAGAAACCTAACTGTTTTGTCAGCCAGAAGGATTGTAAAGATGAGAATAGAAAGAAATTTCTAACTAACTATATCCTAAAGGCCGGGATTTCTCCCGAGATACAGTATATTGTGAATTTATCTCTTTCAGTCAGCCTGAATGTGAAGAAAATTCTGGCTATACAGGATAATAGCAAGGAATCCAGAGTCACAGCCGATTTGAGAATAGAACCGTTCATAGTTACAGTCAATAGAGAGCAGGTCAATCAAATGATAGGTTTAATAGACGAATTTACCGCAATAAAGAGAAGAAGACAGAACAAGTATGATATCCCGGTCCTCTTCAATGAGGAAATAACCCAGAAGACTAAGCTATATGAGAAAACTATCAAGGCCATTATTCTTGACTGCGATGGGCCTGTAAGCTGGGACATAGATAGTAAGGGAAAGAAGAAAGAGGAGGTGGAACTCTTAAGCAAGTTCCTAATGGTGTTGCCTGCAGATGTCTTTTGTGAGGCTAGTAAGCGGGCGATTTTGGAAGCTGAAAAGGAGAAAAGGCTGAAGAAAGAGAAAGATGAGAAGAAAAAGAAGAAAAAGAAAGGGTTCTTTGGTCTTTGGAAACGGAAAACAGTCAAGGATACTGAATCCTTGGAGGAAATTGTGAAGCTTGAGGAGTTCTTTGACTCTCTTATTCAGGAAAGCTTCCTTAATGAAGAAAAGGGGAATTCAAAGGGAATAACCAGCAGATTCAATATTCATCTAAGTGAAACGGCTGTTAATTTTGTTCATGGGAAGTCCAATAAGTCAGTTCTTGTTTCCATTAAAGAAACTATCTCGACTGTAGAAACAGCCGAACTTGAAGATTATGACCAAATAAAGTTCTGGCTGTCGATTAGAGATATAGAAACAATTTACTCTATAACAAATTCTTTCAATGAGGAGCCTGCTAAATATCCGATTCTGAGGAGAATAAATGCTTCTGAGAAGCCATTGTTAAACTTGGATTTCTTAATAAGAACTTCTGAGGACAAACCATATTATATTACTCATGCGGATATCCAGAGCTTCGAGTTTGTATTCAGGGCTG
>Ga0065720_1003597_pt1 | contig 14798 bp, 7 predicted proteins | sample Thericmetagenome_FD_59107 | JGI IMG/M metagenome (GOLD analysis project Ga0065720, IMG submission 59107) | Thermophilic microbial communities from the Joint Bioenergy Institute, California, USA of rice/straw/compost enrichment - eDNA_2 v2... | ecosystem: Engineered > Solid waste > Grass >... | reverse complement strand
GAATAGAGGGTTGTTTCGAGGAATGTCTAACAAAGCTTGGAACCTCAAAGACCAACCTTATTCGATCTGTATCGGGTGATGGCATAGCTCAGGAACTGGATCTCCTGGCAACCGAACTTCGAGAGTGTCAGAGGAGAATCCGCTTGACAGGCCTTTGGCCAGAACTTCTTGATGAGTTCTCCTCCCTTCTGGCTTCTTACCAGGACAAGGTCAAACTTCGAAGTCAGTATGATTTCAATTCTTACACTCAGGCTCTCACTTCTTTACTTCAACAGCTGAGAGAAATCAGTAATCTGTTCGTTCAAAGTGTAGAGTCATACCCTCCTGGTTCTCACACAAGTGTATCTCCCTATGTCAAGACCCAGATACACAATCCCTCCTCTCTCCAGGATTTAGTGAACTTAAAAGCAACAGAAATATTCCCTGACTTCTCAAAGTACTCCAAATTTTTCCAACAGTCTGTATGCAAGCTCATGTTGTTAGCATACCAAAGATATTTTCTGAATGGAGATCACCCTCGTTTTTCCTACAACAAGAGCGCTAATATCTTTATAGCTTCTTTCTCTGGCTATGTCCGCCTTTATCGGATTCAATCCGGCAGAGCTTTGCTGCTTCGTTCCTATATGCTCCTAATGAACATCGATCTTGACTATGATATTTATCCCAATTCTTTGTTAATACTTGAAGGAGGGCACCAGAAGACTACCTTGACTAATCTCTTTAATAAGAAGATAGTCCAAACCAAGTTATTTCCTGGAAAAATAATCAAAGCCGCTAGATATGTCATGTCCGAACAGTCTTATTGTCTCCTGACACGAACTGAGGTCATCATTGGGAAGGTCCTTAAAGATGGCAAACTAGGAACCATAAACAGGACTGTCAACAACCTTATTACTCCAAATTCTCATCTTCATTCTGTCCAATTGAAAGGAACAGTTCTCATCTTCCGAGAAAGGATTTTTGATTTGGATTTCCAGCCTATAGATTCTACTAAGATCATCGAACTCAAGGAAGAGGATCCCAACAGAATGATGACTAGGACAGAGATGATAGAAGGCCCTTTTCAACTTCCTCTCCAAGAGCTTTATATTCATCCTGTAATCAGAGTCCTCTACATCATGAGCATGGACGATGGTCAAATTAAGACAGTGTTTCAACATTATTAGACTCATTCTTTGAATATTTGTGTTAATCCTCTATTGTTATATTCTCCAGTTTTGTATCCATACTGACTATAGTAATAGTTAGTACATTCTTTGTCCCACAAATTACGTGGATCTGATCCTAAGAACCCTCTTAATCTTTCTCATTGACTGTAGTTACCTTTTCTTCAATCGTATTACCTCTCTTGGACCTTTGACTTTCAAGAGTCTTGAAACAGTATTCTTTAGGGCTGGTGACTGGCTCTCTTCTGCTATTCTTAGTTTCTAGTGAAGAAATTGCTGTAATAGAAGTTTTCAAAGATTTTTTCCATATATCTAGCTGATTTCACTTCCTTTTGGTATGAGATAGATGCTTATGGCAGAACAGCCATATGAGGACTTTAGAAATACTATTTCGGAGTTTGTTTTGTGGAGATAGGGATTCGGATATTTGGGTTCTCAAGATTAAACCATGAAATTAATTAGCCAATTTTTATAATAACATACCCAAGACATAATAATCATAGAAGTGAAATAACAGAATTCGCTTTGTTGATTTATGTGATCCATCAGAAGCTATTGCAGAGATGGTGTCATTTCTAAGATTTTGACAAGGATCTATATTACTAAATAACAGGACATAAAGTCTTAAAAAGCCAAACCAGATCTTTAAATCAACTTTCCTGGGCAGTGAATATGAAATATTAAGAATTTCACATATGAAAAGCGTCGAAAAGCTTAGCAGTAATGGTTTAGAAAATTTGCGATAATCTAAACAATGACATTCTCATTATTGACTAATTTCTAACTCAAATATAGAGAACCAATGATGTAAAGAAAAGGAGCTTTCTTTGAATCATTGAGTATCTTTAAGAAATTATTTCTTTATGAGGTAAATATTTTGGGTTCAATTGTATGGTATATTATGGAGTTAAGCAATTCCTTATGCATCGTTAATATCTTAAGAATTTTTCAAGGAAAATATACTTAAAAAATTTACAAAGGTGTGGAATAGAGTCCTTGGATAACTTGTTTATAATACTCTCTTGCAGGAGCTCTCTTAAGCTTGAAGGAAGGTGTGCAGAGATCAAGGAGGACAAATGACTTAGGCTCAAGGTAGAGTTTCTTGACTTGTTCGAAGCCATAAAGCTTGGCAGCTTCACCAATCTTAGTGATATCCTTCAAAACAGCGTCAACAATTTGCTTGTTCTGGCAGATTTCTTCAAAAGTTCCATTGATTCCGAGCTCTGCAGCTAAGTTCATTACAATTTCTTTATTAGGAACAGCCACTCCGATCAGATAGGTCTGGAAGGAGTCACCATGAACAAAGATTTCAGCAATGTACTTAGATCTCAAGTAGATATTTTCAATCTTTTCAGGGGCAACATATTCTCCTTGAGCAAGCTTGAAGATATGCTTCTTTCTGTCGATGATTTTAAGAGCTCCATCAGGTTGAATTTGACCAACATCGCCAGTATGGAACCATCCATCCTGGTCAATAGCTTCTGCGGTAAGTTGAGGGGCCTTGAAGTATCCCTTGAAGACCAAAGGTCCTCTGATACAAATTTCACCTCTTGGCATAAGCTCTCCGTGAGGGCCCTTATCGGTGGATCTGTAGTTCATATCAGGGATATCAACAAGCTTGAGTTCGCAGGCTGAGAAGGGTCCTCCGACGTGTCCACTTTGAGGATCATCAGATCTTTGGAGGAAAATAGCGGAGATGGTTTCAGTGAGTCCATATCCTTGGTTAATGGGGCAGCAGAAGGCAATTCTGAGGAAATCATGAACATCAGGGGCTAAAGGAGCGCCACCAGTGAAGATGAATCTGACCTTTCCTCCGAGGGCAGCCTTCATCTTATTGAAAACAAGAGCATCATACAAGGCATGGGTAACGGTACCATCCTTTTTGAGGTTTTCAAGCTTTGTCTTGATGGCCTTTTCGACTAAACTCTTTTTCATACTGTCAGCGGGAATCTTTTCCAATTGTTCCTTGATGGCGTCATAGAATCTGTTAAGGACTCTTGGGACGGCAGTCAACATGGTGGGTTGGAAATCAGCTATTTCATCTTTTAGTTTGGTGATATCTCCAGTGAAGAAGCCAACGACCATACCTCTGGAGAATGCAACATTGATGAACATTCTTTCGAGGACGTGGGCAAGGGGCAAGAAAGAGAATGATCTGTCTCCGGGTCCCATAACATTTAAGTTCAAGAAAGGAAGTTCTTCACATGCAGCAACCTCAGCAACAACATTTCCATGAGAAATCATAGCAGCCTTAGGGAGATCGGTGGTACCAGAGGTGTAGCAGAAAGTATACATGGTCATATCATGAACCTTAGGAAACTCAACGAACTTTTCTCCATGGGGAAGGAAGTCAGCATAATGCCATAGTCTGATATTAAGTTCCTTAGCCTTAGCCTTAAGCTCTTCCTTGAAGTTATCGAAGGCGATGATATTCTTGAGACTAGCAAATCTTTTAGTCTCCACTCCCTTCAAGAGCTTCTCCACCTTGTCACCAGCACAAAAGACTGTCTGGACTTCAGTCTGGTCGAAAACAAACTTCAGAGCTTCTTCTCCAAGGGTGTCATATAAAGGGAGAGAGGTAATACCGTAAAGGGAGCAAGCGATATCAACCTGGATCCATTCCTCTCTGTTCTTGGCATATAGAGCCACAAATCTATAGTCAACACCTTGTTCTTGGTAAATGGGGGCAAGGTCAAGATTGAAGATGGCTGACCCCACTTTCTTGGAGATTTCGAAGGTCTCATTGTAAGTTCTATAACGATAACCGTCAAAAGTACCATCTGCCTTGAAAGTACGAGTTCCAGTCATCTTCAGATCACCATAGGTCTCGAAGATTCTGAGGTACATTTGTTGGAGATTTCTGACATCTTGCCATCTTTCATGGAAATGATCGAGGAGTTTTCCAGTCCAGTTAGGGTTACGGTAAACTGGTGTCTCACCCTTTGGTTCAGTGTATGACTCAATAGGGATACTGTAGAGTCTTTCGCCTTCACGACTGTGATTGCAGCCCATTTAGATATGATTAAATAAATTTATAATATAAGCAGAATCTGGAGCCTTAAGCTGTGATTTTAGCCCTGTTACAAATTTTTCTTAAAGAAAGCCACTGACCCTTTTTAACAGAAGCTAGGTCAGGCCAGTAGCATCGCCAGGCCATACAAAGAATAAGCCCTAACCAAGAAAATGGCCTCAAAATATTTACTTTAAAGTATGATCTGTACAGAATTCAGATGCTTAGATTCTCTGTCAGCTTCGTGTCTGACAGGGTTAGAGAATTTTCTTCTAGAAGGTTAACTTACATCTGGAGTGACATGTTATTAAAATTAAGTATGTAATTTCTCACTTAATAAACACAAAAATACATTAAAATCAAATACGTACATTACGTAAGACCTAATAGGCTTAATAAATACTAGTAAGGTTATTATCATTTCTCTAGATTAGGTGGCTCGTAAGCACCCCCGCTTTCCTTATAATCAAGCCAGAGCTCCAGCCACTCAATGTTATTCTTATTAAGGTGCCATCTGAGGCCCTTCTTTTTATACTCACAATTCTCCGCTTCTAAGAACTCTCGGAGAAGATTCGCTGTCTTTTTCCTTGTTCTTTCAATGCTGCTGGTGTGAATGTTATAACTGCACGTCATGATCAAAAGAGAGGATATAAAGAGAGCGCCACCTGTGACAAATTGTACATAATTAAAAGGATGGATATATAAAGAAAGAATTGAGCAAATTGCACCTATAACAGCTAACAGACCCCAGAAAGCGAGAGCAGAAACTGGGAATCTCTTTGAATTCTGCCTTAGGAGCTCAAAGTTATTCGTCTTTTTGTAAAGCTGGATCATGAAATACCTTAAATCTTCCTTTGATAGAAGATTATCAGTCATTTTTGAATCATATTCAGATTCATCATATTCATAAGTCTCTGGATTCAGTCTGAAGACAATTCTGGTGTCAATGGTCACAATTATCGGGTTAAGGATCTTCCTTAGTGCCATTTGGTCTTTGCTGTATGTATTTTAAATTTATTTCCCCGAGAAACTATTTCAGCTATGCTCTTATAAGACTCAAAGAAATCATTTCTTCTGTTAACAGGAAGCATTCTACTGTTTATATTGATTGTGATGACTGAGCAGGTTTATTCAATCAGTCTCGACGGATGGAATTCGTGGGTTACTTTTGTGGAATAAATCATCTTAACGAAGGTTATATCTTTTCTCACAGTTGGATTAACAGAAAAGGTTTAGAATCCAGAAAAACTCTAAAATTCCTTTAATTGAGAGCTAGAAATGATTTTTATCAATTCTAAATATAATCTAATCAAGCTTAATGTTTCTTAATCGAGCTACTCAATCTTCAAGACTCTGTAGATACTTCTCTACTGAGTTAGCATATTCCTGGAGGGAAACACCTCATGTTCCACAGATTCTGAACACTAAGGATCTCAATGACAGACTTGCGAGACAATTGAAACAATTTCTCTCCAAAAATAAGAGTAAGTAATTTAGAGGTACTGTTCCATATGTTAGGATCACACCACCCCAATCCTGCTTTCACATTCCTTACAACCAATGATAAACCAAATCTTAGATCATACATAAAGATGGCAGCCAACTTAAGTCAGAACCTAGGAGTCGACTTTCATTTATTGGAACTTCCCAGTTCTTGTGAAGCTTCTGATATTGCTATTGAAATAGAAAGACTCAATGGTGACCATAACATCAATGGTATCATCATCGGAGTAAGCCTCCATTTCGTTTATAACCGCTAGCTGCCACTACCAATGCATTTAAAGCCTAATTTGTTTGATTTAATCAATCAAGTTAAACCTCAGAAAGATATTGATGGAATGACCGATTACAACATCTCTGCTTTAATTAACAAGAGGTCAAATCCTTTCTTTATCTCAAGTACTGGTCTGGCTGTGATGAAAATTTTGAATGAAACAGGAATTCGTCTGGCTGGGAAAAAATGCGCATTGCTGAATAAAGGAAGCAGAAGTGTGGGAATCCCCCTCCAGTGTTTACTTGAAGCAAACGACGTAGAGGTAACCCGTTGCGACTCAAATTCAGATCTCGAAAGTATTATCAGAGAATCTGATATTGTTATCGCAGCCCTGGGGAAACACAATTTGATTAAAGGAGAGTGGATAAAGCCCGGATCAGTTGTCATAGACCTAGGGACTAACTTTTTAGAAGTGAATAATAAAATCAGAATGGTAGGAGATATTCCTTTTCAGGAGGTAAAATTTAAATAGCTTGAGTATTATTGTTAGGCTAAAAGAAAGGCGAAATTGATTACTCCTACACCTGGAGGGGTCGGGCCGGTCACAGCCATGATGTTGGTTCAAAATACTGTTCGTTCCTGGGCAAATATCTTGAATATTCCTTTCGAATTATCTTAAGAACACCTTCTTTGTCAACTTCCTTTTCTCCTATATTATTTGAGTAATAAAATACAGTCTTACTTCTTTGTCTATAGTTAAATGTAAACGTGAATCTAAAATAATTCTATATGACTAAGTAAAATGTTTATTCTGGAGAATTTAAGGAAGTTCTAAAGCACGATCTCATTTAGATTCTCTGCTATCTTTTAATTTCCTAGAGATTGGCTACCATCTAGATTGCCGAAAGATTCAAAAAGTAAAAATAAGACCCTCTTTATGGACCGTATGTTAGAAAAAATAAGTTAGAAAGCAGACTTGCTTAACATGGTCATTATTTATAGGTTTATTGGATTATTTAAGGAATTATACTGTTGTTGTCATACCTTGCATAAATAATTCATGATGGGGATAAGATTAAGGATTTCTTGATGTTAATTATCTCAGTAGATGAAAAATATTAAGATCTCAATAGAGACCTATGCAAGTAGTATGGCGAGCTGAATTAATGCTTTTACGAAGAGCAATAAACCCTATAATTAGATTGAAACCTTTCCTGAATGTAGCTGATAACTATGATGATAACTATTCAGCTAAATAAACGACCCCTCATTTTTATAGAGAGCAGCTGTAATAATTTATTTTCTCTCCTTCAAAATCCTTAGAGTGGAGACTCTAACCGGTCTTTATTCAGTTTCCTTTTTGTGCATTGGTTTTTATGGAACCTCTCATCAGACTCTTGGCTATCTGCTCATTTAAATTCTAGACTTTTAATTAAATTACCAATCAATTCATATCAAATAAAGTCTTTGAGATATATAAACCTTCAACTTTGTCCTAGAGGAAGGCCAAAAGAGTGCTGGGGATCTGACTAGAGACAAAGTGTGGTGCCTGAATGTGGGAGAGAATTTCCTCATCTAAACCTCTAAACCCACGAGTTTTGCTATCAAATTCAGAGACTCTTATTGGCAAGAACTGAGTTTTTAGAGAAGATGTAGGAAGAATTTTACTTTCTGATTTGACGCCTAATGCGTCACTAAATCACGTTGGAAACGTCATTTGGACAATTTTTTGCCTATTAATCATTTTAAGGCCAATTAACTTATCGTAGAAGTTAGATTGAATTTTAGAAAACCTAATTAACATTGATTAATATGGGCTGCAATCAGAGTAACGACATCTATAGCCTCTACAGCATTCCTATTGAGTCATACAACGAACCAAAGGGTGAAACACCAATTTACCGTAACCCCACCTGGACTGGAAAACTCCTGGAGGGTTTCCAGAGGAGATGGCAAGAAGTAAAAAATCTCCAACAAATGTACCTCAAAGTCTTCGAAGCCTATGGCAATAGAAAGATGACTGGAACTCGTACTTTCAAGGCAGACGGTAGCTTCGACTGCTATCGTTATAAAACCTACAATGAGAACTTCGAAATCTCCAAGAAAGTAGGTTCAGCCGTCTTCAATCTTGACCTTGCCCCCATTTACCAAGAACAAGGTGTTGACTATAGATTCATAGCTCTATATGCCAAGAACAGAGAGGAATGGATGCAGGTTGATATTGCTTGCTCCCTTTACGGTATCACCTCTCTCCCCTTATATGATACCCTTGGAGAAGAAGCTCTGAAGTTTGTTTTCGACCAGACAGAAGTCCAGACAGTCTTCTGTGCTGGTGATAAGGTCGAGAAGCTCTTGAAGGGAGTGGAGACTAAAAGATTTGCTAGTCTCAAGAACATCGTCGCCTTTGATAACTTCAAGGAAGAGCTTAAGGCTAAGGCTCAGGAACTTAATGTCAGAGTTATTACTTATCCTGACCTCCTTGTCCAAGGTGAGAAGTTTGTTGAATTCCCCAAGGTTCATGAAATGACTATGTACACTTTCTGTTATACTTCTGGTACCACTGATCTTCCAAAAGCGGTTATGATTTCTCATGGAAATGTTATTGCTGAGATAGCAACCTGTGAAGAACTCCCAGATTTCAACTTAGACGTTATCGGACCTGGAGACAGAGCCTTCTCCTACTTGCCTCTTGCTCATGTCCTAGAAAGAATGCTCATCAATATTGAATTTTCTAGAGGTGCAGTTGTAGGCTTTTTCACTGGAGATATCAGCAAGCTCAAGGATGAATTAGCCGACTTCCAACCCACCATGTTGACTGCTGTCCCAAGAGTCCTTAACAGATTTTATGATGCCATTAAAGCACAATTGGAACAGATCCCAGCTGACAGTATGAAAAAGCGTCTAGTTGATAAAGCTATCCAAACTAAGCTGAAAAATCTCAAAAAGGATGGAACATTAACACACAAGCTGTATGACGCTCTTGTCTTCAACAAGATGAAGGCTGCCATCGGAGGAAAGATGAAATATATCTTCACTGGTGGTGCTCCTCTCTCTCCTGATGTCCACGACTTCCTTAGAATCGCCTTCTGCTGCCCTATTAATCAAGGTTATGGCCTTACTGAGACCATTGCTGCTATCTTCATCCAAAGATCGACTGACCCTCAAAGTGGACATGTCGGAGGTCCTTTCGCTGCATGCGAATTTAAGCTTGTTGATATTCCTGATATGAACTACAGAGCTACCGACAAGGGTCCCAACGGAGAACTCATGCCAAGAGGTGAAATTTGCATCAGAGGATCCCTTGTCTTCAAGGGATATTTCAAGGACCCTAAACAAACCTCTGAGGCTATTGATCAAGATGGATGGTTCCATACTGGTGATGTTGGTCAAATTCAACCCGATGGAGCTCTTAAAATCATCGACAGAAAGAAGCATATCTTCAAGCTTGCTCAAGGAGAGTACGTCGCTCCTGAGAAGATTGAAAACATCTACTTGAGATCCAAGTACATCGCTGAAATCTTTGTCTATGGTGACTCTTTCCAAACTTATCTTGTTGGAATTGCTGTTCCCAACAAGGATAATCTTTTGAAGTTGGCTGAAGAGCTCGGAATTAAAGGAACTTATGAAGAAATCTGCCAGAACAAGCAGATTGTTGATGCTGTTTTGAAGGATATCACCACAATTGGTCAGGGTGCTAAGCTCTACGGCTTCGAACAAGTCAAGAAGCTCCACATTGAACCCACATCATTTATTCTTCTCGGCTTGTGTACCCCTTCTTTCAAGCTTAAGAGAGCCCCTGCTAGGGACTACTATAAACAGATTATCACAGGACTCTATTCCACTCCTCTATAAGTTGTGTATGTTTAAATGATTCAAAGTATGAGAGTCTTTAGAGTTAATGATATTTGTCTCCTTAACTCAGTAATCCATGTTACAAATTAACCTGGACCAATTTCCTTAAATCAACCAAATCTCAATGATTTTATTGGAAGTTTAAGTTAATTGAAAAAGCATTCAATGCTCAATCTTACTCATGTAAGGTTTTTGATTCTGTACTCTAAGTCATAAGGGCTGTACTAAGTAGCTTAATCAGAGACTTTTTATTCCAGAACGAAAAGAATTTGATTGAGCTTGGTCATTAAAACATTCGTATGAAAATTTTAGAGCCTCTCATAGAGTGCTTGCACAATAGAAGATTCTAAAGTCCCCAAGTGGATATATATGCTCAAAAGGATAGTGTATTAATTTTGTTTTATCTCTCCATAATATTCTAGAACTTTTGATTTAATGGCTTTCTGATACAGATTTACGCACTGATGCATCCTGATAGCCCTAAACATGCTCCTATCTTCGGCTCCAAGCCTTCCTGAAGTAAGAACAATTATCAAAGAATGCTTGTCTTCAAGACTTCTAATTAGAATCGAAGCAGAGTGCATTCTCGAAATTTCCCTTCATAGCTTGGAATCACAGTTGTTTGATATCCTCCAAGTCATGAGGAATTCTTCTCTGTTCAATTCTCTTCTTAAACGTTTGTTCAGTATGACATATTATTTACATTCCATGCATTCTCGAGAGAGTCTCTGGAAAGATTGGCCCAACAAAGCACAATTTATAGTGATAGTCAGAATCATGGACTCAGCTCAGGCCTGGAGTTCATTAATCATTGAGAATAAATTATTGATTGAGTTAGCAAATAAAATTTATCAATGCAAATGAATGCTTTCGAGGCCCTCAAAGATAAGTATTTTAACTTTTTGAGACCAGCGAATGGAACTCTCAGCCCCACAGACCAAATTAAAGCACATCATCAGAATATCTTTCACTTTTTCGCAATTGCCATGGGCTATTTAACCAGAGTTGGCATTTACTGTTTCGTAACAAGCTATACCTTCGACATCTTGTTCTTTGATACCATTTACCACTGTATCATGACTTGGGCTCTAATGAAGGATTTAGCCACCAGGAAATACCACAGAGCTGTTGTAACTCTTTATCTGCTCTTTCTTGGGCCTCTAATGATGAAGTTATCCGGCTTGCCATCTGGAATTTTCAACATGCTTTCCATAATGGTCTGTATGCTGTGCTTTTTTACTTTCAGAACTCTGAAGGTTGCTGTATTTTTCTTGGCTGTTGAATGTTTCAAAGTTTATTTTATATATAGGCCTCATATGGAGCAGCTTATCACCCTGTCTTCCAAGGAAGAGCTAATCGACTTAATCCAAAAAGAAGCCTTGCTAACAACTCTCGCTCTGCCTGTAATCTTTGCAATCTTTAGTATGATTTTCATAAGCCTTGAGTCTAGCACCGCTGAGATGGTCAAATTAACGAAGGAATTAGAAGCGTCCAAACAAACCCTCAATCAGAAAGAACTCTTTATTTTATCCCTTTCACATGAAGTCCGTAATCCTTTGAACTCTATCCTCGGAAATACTGAGCTAGCATTTGAAGAAGCAACAGATCCCTCCCTGAAGCAGAAAATCTATAATATCAAGATATGTGGAGAACTGTTGCTAAGTCTGATCAATAATGTCCTAGATATAGGGAAAGCTGATGTTGGAAATATTGAGATATGTCCTTCTGAATGTGACATTTATGCTCTTATTAATAAGATATGGAGCACATTCAAGGAGGTAATTAAGAATAAGGGCTTGAAACCTGTGCTGGAGATTGGAACTAAACTTCCTAAATATCTTCTAATTGACCCTCATAGGATGGCGCAGGTTCTATTTAATATCATTTCAAATGCTATCAAATTTACAGAAAAGGGAACTATTAAAATGAGAGTCTCCTGGAAACCTGGAGAGCCCGATAGGGATCTAATCGATATCGAAGAGAGTGTCACCTTTATTCCTTCTGAAGAGGCAGCGATTAAGAGTTCTCCTGTGAGATATTCAATAAGAGGGACGCCTTCAGAAAGAATTAGTTCTTACCGTGAGGTCAAATATCATAGCTTCCAATACCAGGAAGAGAAAGAACAAGTTTATTTCGGTGTGCTAGAAGGACACCTCATAATTGAAATAACTGATTCCGGAATTGGACTTTCTGAAGAGGACCAGAAGAAACTTTTCAACAAGTTTATACAGACTTCCCAGTCTCAGAGCTCCAGACTAGGAACAGGTCTTGGCCTTTGGATTACCAAGAAGATCTGTGACAAAATGGGAGCCCAAATAGACATAAAAAGCGAACTTGGAAGGGGAACAACCTTTACAATTACCATGAAATGCCAGCCCAAGACAACAAGGATTTCCACTGCTAAAGGTCTGACTCTCACTAAGAGTTCTATCCAAATAACATCATATCCAAGGATAATGGTTGTGGAAGATAATTTGTTTAATTTACAAGTATTACTAATGTATATACAGCCTCTTGAAGTAAAAATTGTCAAAGAAGCACTCAATGGACTAGAAGCTGTAGAATTCTATGAGAAATGTCTTCAAATGAAAACACCACTCCATTTAATAACCATGGACCTAGAAATGCCCATTATGGATGGCAAGAGAGCTTGCATAAAAATTAGAGAACTTGAAGAAGACTACAGAGCCAGTCCATGTACAATCATTATCGTTTCGGGGAATAGTATGGAATCCGTGATAGCAGAATGTCTGGACCCTAATGGAAAGATCAGGGCGAAGCATTTTATAAGGAAGCCGCTAAAGAAAGCGGAGATCCAAGATATAATTAGTTCATATTCATCAAATGATATGAATTGCACAGCTAAACTCCCTAAAACGGCCCTAATTGTAGATGACGACCCTTTCAATTTGACTGTAACGAGCCAGATGGTTCAGAGACTGGGGGTTAATATTTTATTGGCGAAGAATGGAAGGGAAGCTATTGAGGTCTATCTCAAAAGGGCCCAAGATATTGGTTTTATCCTAATGGATTGCGAGATGCAGGTGATGAATGGTATTGATGCAACAAGAGAAATTATTAGAATTCAAAAAGAAAAAAAGCTACGGAAAGTTCGTATTTATGGAGTCTCTGGGCATACTTATGCTGGATTTGAAAAAGAGTGCATTGAGGCAGGCATGGAGAAGCTGATTGTAAAACCAATTTTGACTGCACAAATTGCAGATATATTAACAAGAGAAAACTAGCTTTCTCTGTTGTCTTTATTTCATGTGATTGTTTTGGAGATTATAGTTAGCTTCATCTTCCAAGTACTCCTGTTCTTGTTTAATTAAATTTCAATAGCAGCTTATGCTTTATCAAGCAAGAGCAAAAATTTTTTGTGCTCGATTTAGCTTTCCGATAATAAACCTAACTTAGTTCCTTCTATAAAAGTACAAATAAGCATGACTGAAGGAAGACAATGTCAGGTTTAGAGAAATTTAGAAGAAAACAAGCTGTCATTAATTTCGGGGACAATAGGTTAAACAATATGAAACACTCCAAAGACAAGCTTCTTGATTTAAAACCCCGATTTAAGATATCATTAATGATCAATTGGATCTACAAAATTCATAAAGAAGGTCATCCAGGTGGAAACTACAGTCCTTTATTTAAATCAAGCAATTTCCTTTATACTAGAAAGAAAAATAAAATTTAGCAAAATGATTTCTTTTGTAGAACTTCAAAACAAATATCTTAGGTTTTTAAGGCCAGGCGATAGTGTGTTGAGTCCTGAAGAACAGATCAAAGCACACTACTTCAATACATTTCTTTTTATCTCAAATATCTTGTTCATATTGGGACAGCTAATCATCTTTTACTTCACCTCTTACTACAACTTTCTCGCTTTGCTTTTTGATTGCCTCTCTCATCTTGTGATTATTACCTGCTTGCTTAAGGACCTTTCTCATCAAAGATACCACAAAACTGTTGCAATCTTTTACTATTTGTTCGTAGGACCAATCCTGCTGAAAATGGTAAAAGTATCTTTGTGGTTTGTCAACAGCCTTTCAATTTTCAACTGCTTGATGACATTTTTTACATTCAAAACAATGAAGCCAAGACTCATCATACTAATAGTTGAGTGGTATAAGATATATTTTGTTTATGGGTATGAAATCAAAAATTTGATAATTGAGAGCTCCAAAGAAGAACTAATAGAATCCTTTCAAAAAGAATGTATTCAAGCAGCTGTTGCACTCCTTATTATCTTTTTCATCTATAGCATGCACTCTATAAGCGGTGAATCCTGCATGAATGAGATCATCAAATTAACGAAGGAATTACAAGCCTCAAAACAGACCCTCAATCAAAGAGAACTTTTTATTCTATCACTCTCACATGAAGTTCGTAATCCTTTGAACTCTATCCTTGGAAATACTGAATTAGCCTTTGAAGAAGCAACAGATCCCTCCCTGAAGCAGAAAATCTATAATATCAAGATATGTGGAGAACTGTTGCTAAGTCTGATCAATAATGTCCTGGATATAGGGAAAGCTGATGCTGGGAATATTGAGATCTGTCCTTCAGAGTGTGAAATAAACACCTTAATAAATAAACTATGGATCACATTCAGGGGAATTATTAGGAACAGGGGCTTGAAACCTGTGCTAGAGATTGGGACTAAGCTTCCTAGATATTTGTTGGTCGATCCTCAGAGACTGACACAAATCTTGTTTAACCTCATTTCAAATGCTATCAAATTTACAGAAAGAGGATCTATTAGATTGAGAGTTACTTGGCAACCTCTCCTTGATGACAATAAGGATCTGTTTGATATTGATGAAAGCATGACTTTCATACCTTCAGAAGAATTCTACTCAAAGAATGCCCCAACCAGAGCTTCTTTTACAGCTTCCCCTAGTGAAAGAATTAATTTTTGCCAAGATATTAACTACTATAGTTTTGCTGAGTCTTCTTTGGATCATATCTACTCAAAGCTTTCAGAAGGACACCTTCTCTTTGAAGTAATAGATACTGGCATTGGAATCTCTCAAGAAACTCAAGCTAATTTATT
>Ga0065720_1020401_pt1 | contig 14802 bp, 12 predicted proteins | sample Thericmetagenome_FD_59107 | JGI IMG/M metagenome (GOLD analysis project Ga0065720, IMG submission 59107) | Thermophilic microbial communities from the Joint Bioenergy Institute, California, USA of rice/straw/compost enrichment - eDNA_2 v2... | ecosystem: Engineered > Solid waste > Grass >... | reverse complement strand
GGGGGGGGGGAAGGGGAAATGAAGGATGGGCACCGAATGATAGGAGAATGCACTGTTGTGTATCGACAGGCGGATAGAGGGCGCATCACAGCCCTGCATTGCATCGCAGCGCATTGCATATCTCGAGAAGATGACAAAACCTAGTTGATGGCTAATCTGTCTCCACGAGAAGAGGGGTACGTGGTTGGTCTCTTTTGTCTTGTTTAGGGAAAGACGAACAGAGGTCTCGGTGGTCTTACGCTGGTTAAGTGGTTGGTTGACCATTTCTGGATGAGAAACGGGCTAGTTTTTGTTTTTGGGAGTTAGGTTGGTAAAGGGGCGTTGGGGCACGGTGTTTGTTGGCTATTGTCCTTTTATTCCTCTTCAGGTCTTGTGTTTACTCCTGTATAGCATATTACCACTGCCTACCACTAGTTATTACTCCTCCAACTGGTCCATCCTTCTGTTGCTGTTGTTCTTGTGCTGCATGTTCTGTGGGTCTGCCTTCATGTCTAGGTTTTGCTCATATTCATGCCCAACACCAAGTTCCAACGCCATCGATTCTTAGGATCCCTTTCTGGATGAGGGACAACCCAATAGTACGGGGGGTTGACTCCATTGCCACCATTCACCCAATGAATATTTGAACTCGACATGAATCTAAGCCCCTTACCTTCTCCAGTGGCCCAGTCGAAACCAATTTTTGTAGTTTTCCGCGGACTTCTATTCTGCTTGCTGCTGATTTAGTCTGGAAAAGCGCAAGTTCTTGTCCATGGCTCACGCTGCATTTTCGTCGATCCTCCATCGTGAATATTTCACTAATGATTTGATTTCTCCCTTCTCATGTACAGAACAGAAAAATAAAATCTGCCACCCCTACCGACGTCATTGACAGCACTCCTTCCCACATTCTTGACTCAGGTTGTTGACCCTTGCCTCTTGGAGTGAGTTGACCATGACAGGTCAAGCTATCCAAGGTGGCTGACACCTCTTCACCTGTGAGAGGTGTACCTTCTAAAGAATATTTTTGGATTGGGCAACCCAAGCATGTGGCCCTGTGGGTAGAGCTGTTGCATCACAGGCAACTGCTCTGAGAAGCAATCCATCCATATCTTCCTTTCCCATTTTTCCATACGCAGGGAGACCAAAACGGCAATGATAGAGGGGAAAGGGATGTACGACGGAGTTGATTGGGTGTACTGAACACCTGGTCTCTTGACTCCGCTCTTAAGGCCGTTTATCATTAGATTTATCAAGTGAGCCTTTGTCTCGCAGCTGTGATAAAAAAAAAAAAAGAGCCAGACTCATAATTAGAAGTATCGCTATCCCATGCAGTGGTGGACGGGCCTTCTTGGAACTGCAGCTTGTAACAGTCCATTGCCACGCAAACGCCACGCGACATTTCCTCACTACCTGAACACTAGTAGGGGGCTTCCGCCAAAGAGGGGGTTTGGTCACAATCTGCTCGACGGTCTCTCTCAGAGAAGCCAGGTCACGGGTGTCACATTTGGATAAAACATCCATGGTGAGCCAGCGCTTCGCAACTGTCATGCTTATTGAAAACTTCTACTTACTCAAGGACGCTTATACTAGCTGTATGTACGAGTGTTCTCGAACCGGTGTGTTGTCGTGAGTATAAAGTACACTACGGATAGTTGCTTGTCTCCTCCCTGTAAACTGAGTGGTAGCAGCATCGGATAGCAGTAGCTGTCGGAGAGAATACCTGTTACCAGCTCTTCTTGGCAGCGAAGCCAAGAACTTGGGTGTGACTTGTGGCTTGCCTAGCTGTTGGCATGTTTTGCCTTGATTCCAAGCCATCTGCGGGGGATGGACTTGAGGAGCAGCATCACAGGCCAGAAAGGGCCCAGAATAAGCAGCAGCCAGGGTTGTGATGCAGCAACGATCGAACGATTTTGCTGCTTCTTTTCGGCGCTTCGCATGTAGCGGCTTCAAAACATGGGAACTTATCAGCCACCACGCGCTCGCCAAGTAAACGACGCTCTTAAGCATATCCTACAGATACACTGTATGTAGCCATCGACAATCCCTCGGTTAGCTATCTTTTTCCGTCTAGGTATTTTCCAGAGGTTAATCTTTGCTTTTGCAACCATGCAGGCCTGTGCCTGCAGCTTTTCTTGAGGGAGCCGCCAAGGCAAACGCGAGACAATTCGTGCAACGGCTGGAAAACGGCGCCAGCCTCGGCCAACAGGCAGTGGCCCAAGCTTTTTCCTCACGAGCGTTTTGAGATAGAATCCTGTTCCACTCTCCCCGCTCTAACCACATCACCCACCCGCTTAGCGAGTATCACGGCTGCGGTCTGTTGGTAAAGAAATCTTGGGGATCTTCACCAGTCAAGAACAACGATGGATACCTCAGCAATCTCCGTTTCCTGATTAGAGAAAACAAGAATCACATGTGAATACAAACTTTGACCTCAGTTCCATCTCCAGATGAGAAGAGTTATGTTGACCAGCTGAAATAGGAGTTTGTCTGGAAATTAGTAGATAGGATCCCAAGACTTGATCTTGCTCCTCTGCCACGGGGTGATCCGCCTGCTAACTACCGAGCAGAAAGAAAGGCACCTCGGCATAGGAATGTGTTGCTTTCACAAGTAAGAATAGTCCACACCACCAGGATCTGTCACTGTGAAGACAAGGACTCAAAAGTTGCTCGATGCGGTGGCAACCTATCACTGAAGCGGGATGCTAGCGTTCCATGATCTGCGGGATCAGCACTCAATATGTCGCTGATTCCAGATCTCAAAGAGGCATCTTGGTTGCTGCATCCGGCAGGATTCTTTTCCGTCATGTGGGGTGACATACGATCTTGGGGTTGCCGGTTCGGGGACCGACTGCTACCCAGCCAAACTCGTCAGCTCATTGTGATATGTGCACTACACAATTGACTTTCTAGCCTTCCCAGAGGATTGGAACTTCCGGTAAGGTACATTTGTGCTGAAAAAAGAAGTTGCCCCGAAGAGTGGGTTTGGCCCAGTCTACACCATCTTTGCCCAATCTTCAATTCCAAGTCCTCAGCCGAATTCTAACCCTTCCAGAATTGCATCCGTTCCAAAAAAAAAAAAAAAACATTGTGTGATCAAGATAATATGCTGCCTTTCAAACTCAAATGAGTAGAGCAGCAAGATTAGCCTGAAAAAGGTCATGAAAACCAAATGATTGGTCTGTCGACCATCTAATATGCCACCGACGCGAACCAGTGGTAATGCCAAGCTAGGGCACATGTGTAACATTCCCTGAATCGTCAGAATACCGGTTGTCTGGGACTATTTGGCATCGGAGATCCGAGACTGATCTTTGGGCGCTGAAAGAAGCGAGGCTTCGCCACCCTTACTACCTTACCTTGGAACAGCCTTGGAACAGTGCTGTCAGTTCAACGTCAACTGTTGGTACCGAGGAGTGCCAAATCAGTCGTTTTATCAAATGAGATACGATAATTTGGTATCTTTGGCTGTGAATCACAGATGGTCTGGGCACAGAATCGGGCCGCCCATGTCGTTAGCAGGTTGTGTGGTTGCATGCGCCAGTAATGGAAGAGTCACATAGTGTCAATTGCAAGCCTCGAGACCCCCCCTCCCCCTCTCCGGGATCCCGATACCGTAGGGAGCTTCTAGTGCCTACACTCAGTTACCTGCTCCAGCTCTTAACGTTCCTCTGCTTGCGTAGAAACCTCATCCTCATGGGACAAACGGCCCAGGTTCCCGTTCCAGATCGTGAGCAGGTATGCGAACTTGGGAGGACTTCCAGACTAGTAAGTTACAGTAGCTATGGGAAATGGTATGTTATATGCAACTTCAATGACCTACCGAGGAAAGATAAGGATGCTTCTCGTTGACGATGCCTGACTAGGGCGTATGTACTTTACAAAAGCATTGTTTGGATTAAGTCTGTGCATACAGTTTGGTTGACTGTCCTATAGTTCAACGGTTTGGTCATGGTATAACCCCAGGTGTGTGCATATAATTCGGACTAAAGGACTCGCGCAGTTCAATCTGGATCCTGAAAAGGCATTTGATGTCCACATATGAGGCTGCCGAAATTGATCATCCTTACTGTGATTATTCAGTCAATAACTGGAGAGGCGTCTTAGATGCCCAATAGCATGGACGGGATATCCGCAGTGGTTGTAATGAAATTAACTCTCGTGAGATCCGTTTCCGAAACTCATAATGCTCTACAGCTAAAGGTATGAATATGTCAACAAGCCGTCACAGTTCCCAGACAGCAAGGTTGCTCCGAGCCAGCCCTAGAAGGAAGCTCAAAGACTCAGGGTTACACTAGGATCAGTCAAACCTTCGGTACCCGAGATCGATAATGACACCTTATACCCAGACTATGGCAGCCTAAGACGTTCGAACCGACCTGAATATTGACTTCTTTGAAGCTGTAAGATAGAGTAATCGCTTGGTAATCTTCGTTGCTGCGCAAGATCCAGCGCCGGTGGGGTTTGAGTAAGAGCTGGGGTCTAAACTGTCATGTTGTTACTCTTTACTTTTTCCAACACCAAAAAGGAACCGTCAGCTCCATCTAACGGGCCGCCAACTCTATGATTTATGTTTGTCCGGAACAAAAATTGCCTCGACAACTGAATCTTGTCTTTAATGAGCGATACTTCGATCTTTGTCTTTAATAAGCCTACCCTTGACCAGACATCGCCAAAAACGCGTATTTTAGAGAACTGATCCGTAGTACATCAGCCTGCTTGCGGAATACACTAGCAGTTTGCTAGCCAACGATGTAATTGATGACGGCTCAATGGTTTGAATCTTCATGAAGAGCATCGTCCTACGTAAGGTCGCGTGTCTTGTAGATCTGCTTGCGATGATCGACAGGCCGCAAACTCTATTCTTCCCGGGAAAACTGTCTGGGTTACATCAGTGGTGGGTCAAATGCAGCTGATACTTTGTTGACGAACATAGTGAACTGCTCGGGAACGGAAACGCGATTCCAGATCTTGGCGTCACTGCCGTCAAAATGCCCACTCAAACGACCTTCGCCCACAGAGGGTCAGCGAGTCTTTTGCCATGAGGAACGAATGCAGAATGTGCGCTGATGTCTTGGTTGCATGTGAAAACCGATGAAAAAGCGAACATGCACCATGGATAAGCCCAAGACGTGCTGCCGTCGAGAAATGGAGTGTATGTACTAAGGTACTGTCAAAGATATGCCTTCTCTCACTTCTTGCCGCGTGATTTCGTGCGCTGCGGTTTGGAATGTTTGGTGCAGCGAGGATATCGGTCGGACACTGACGTCGTAACGTTCCGATGAGCTGTTCGGAGGCGGTGGTGGCGGCTCCGCCATGGTTGTCACGAAGCTGCCGGTATGCGTCCGAAATAGGAAGCTGGTTTGCGCTCTTGACAAGTAGCAGCGCGGGATTGTCCCGAGCCCAAAACGTCAAAACGTCCGTCGATCAAGAGCCATTCCAAAAGGGGAACAATGTTCAGGCATGGTGCTAAGCGAGGGACGCTAAGGAACGCCACGTCGATCGCCCGTAACGATGGGTAGACTTCAATTGGAAGACCACCGGTATTGCGTGCAGGGGAAGAAGCTCGACTGTGACCTTGGAATCCAAAGCACGAGAGCACATGCTGTGCAACGTCGCCCTCGAGGCACAAACTGTTGTAGCCTTGGGTTATATAACATCCATCATATAGGGCAAGCAATTAAAGAGCGTCCGAGGTACAGCCGCAGTTGCCCACACAAGACGCGCAACGTGCAGCCACAGTTGTGAAAAGGGACGCTGGAAGCTGTGGGTGTCATCGGTCACAAGGCCCGTTCGTCGATAAATCAATGATATATCGTCGCTAACAAATACTCCTGGCACAAGTAGGCTCGTGCAGAGTGCCCGAGGCTGAACCACTATGGGTCTCGTAAAACAACCAGCGAGTTGAGAGAGGGAATTGCCAGCATGTGCTTCCGATCAGCACATGCTGCTAGCGGGGGAGCAGCAATTGGCGAAATTAATGACATTAGGGCTCGCCGAGATCAGCCACGATGCGGGCTCTACATTAAAGATGAAGGAGCAAGCTCTGTAGTACTTGAATACAGTGTATTACTCAGCATTGCGCAACCTACAAGTCCACGGATTACCCCGCGTCGACAACGGGCCGGCCTTGCGGCTAAGGTTTGAAGCCAGGGCCCTGTGCCGCACGTTGCCGCAGATATGGTCGAGAAAATCAGCCTGCAACCAGGCTTTTCGTCGGCTGGGCGTAGCTCTCCCGAAAAGGGAATATGAAAGCTTCCAAACTGCAGGAAGCATCTGGAGAACGAATGCTGGTAATGACCATATGCTCTGTAACACCACCTAGTGTATGTACAAACCTGAAGACTGTTTGTGTGGCGTTGCTGTGGCTGGTAAATGGTCGCCCATTCAGAGCGGCTGAGAGGCCCACAGCGACCTAATAAAGTGACCAATGGGAGAGATGCCATCTCTTGCTGCTACACCCCACATCGACTTCGTCTCAAATCATGTGTGTTCTTTTTTCCTGACCGGAGGTGGGGGACACGGTACTGGGACGACCTGGGCTATCATCTTTAAGCAACAACACCTGGTATCGCGTCAAACCTCACTATAAAGCTTTTCGCCGCTAAGTTGCAAGTCGAGGAGTAATTCTGGACTTAAGGTGCACATATTCTTGTATGCGCAGGTACCCAAACCGCTACCGAGAGCAACTGGTCTCTCGGCACGTTCCATTCGTAATATTCAGGCCAGCTATTCTTTTCTCATAGTAAGTATAGGACCTATTAGGCTAAGCCTTCTAACTCATATAGGTACCCGAGCAGTCGGGAGAACTGCCAAATTTGTACAGCCATGATTATTGATGAGATGAACTCGCGTAAATTGGATCTTGTCGTTCTATAAGCAGCAGTTATTTGAAGCGCTTGGTGGAAGATGTTTGTGACTTCGGGTTCTTGAACTAAATTAGGTAATCACAGTCGTTCCGACTCTACAATTCTGAGAGCAATGATATCAAAATCTCGTTTTGATTCTATTAGTCGAGCTATATCTCAATGATAGGACGACAGCAGTATGATGTTGGGTATTGATGACAATTTACAAGGTATTCAAGACTTCATCAACTGATAAATTATCATCCCATCCTCTATACTCATAACTTGTTGAAGACCAGTTTGTACTGAACCAAGGTTATGGCACATATCTGGCGGGATGGGCTTCTCACCCTCCACACTTGTTCCAGTGTCCAGCTAGCACAGAAACCAAAGTGTTCCAAGCACATCGGGCGCACTAAGATGTCAAAAGATCTTCCTGCAAGCCCCTGCAACATGTCAAACATAGGTTCAGACGGGGATAACTCGTTCCGTGCCCACCCGAGTCTAATCCATGTCTCGCATCTCTCGACTTCAGACCCCTGAACCCCGTGGCCAGGTAAATTTAATCAGCCTTGGATGCACTTCTAAGTCAAAGACAATCGCAAGATGATCTCATAAGATTACACAGCCTTGTTTCCGAGATCCGCCCTGGTGTTTCCTGGGGAACATGGGATGTTAAAGCTCCGATGATTGTTTCTCCACAAATACATGCCAGATGAAGCCACTTGCAGAGACCCTCTTTCTGCATCTTAGTAGTGATTATGCCAAAGTATCTCTCTCGCGACCGTCAACGGCTGTTTCAAAAGTCATCGTGGTTGCCGCCAAAGATTGTAGGATATCCCCGAAGTTGTCCCTTCAAGCATTACGGATCTCTACCATGGCAAACTTAACTGAAGTAGTCAAAGCATTTGACGTGCACCAGGTTAGGTCAAACATCTACGCAGAAAAAGCAGATCATATTTGGCAGGGCTGGCTTCAAACAATTTGCTGATCGTCGATAGGGAATGCTCAACTTCCGTGGTATGTCAATAGCTGACTTATTGGGAAATAGGGAAGCAACATGGTAGTTTGTACTGTAGCCCAAACCACGTTAGAGAGTGCTCGGCTAAGTAGTCCCTCCAAACAGTAGGTAGTCATGGCCAAACCGCTTCTGAGACGGACGTTTTTCTCTCGCAGCAATGACATGGGGAGCCTGGAGGGCACAATAGACTCGGCAAGCCAAAGTATACACGACCTCGATCAGCGGGGTTGTAGGATATCGCAAGGCGCCAATAGTAACTAGGTGGCAAGCGACACAATTGTAGACCTCTGTTTCATGTCAATCATAAGAGCTGCGAAGATCAAGAAATACAGCAACGGCATAAGACCAGCTCAAATATCCGGTTACAGCATCTCATCCCCTGAAAGCTCGGCGGCGTTGCATCGTCTCAAGTTTCAATGTCCGTGTGTCGTGAATTGCTCACAGGGGGTCTCAGGGTTGCAGACCAGGGCGCGATGGTACCTTCGGGTCCTTACCGAGCCGTAGAACACCCTCCATGCCAAGCCTTGAACCTTTTGGTTCCGTTGCATCTCCAGGTTTTGGAGCTGGCCCGTGCCTGCAGACGGCCAGCATTTCAGCAGCGATAAAGTTTTGACTTCTAGTTTGATGTGATGCGAATCCCTCAATAATTTTCCGCAAATTGCGCTGGTATACTTGTACAAGCAGAAGATTAGAAACAGAGAGTACCCGTGATTGAATGATAGGCGGTGATAAGTAGTGACTCCCGCTGGAACAGGCAAGGAGGCATGTATATAGATATCTGCCTAGTTATGAATTCAATTGCCAACGACCTACTGTCCGTCCATGGGATGGTAAAGCTTGCGTATGCTTGAGCAATGAGTTCTTGCGGCTCTTAACTATTTGAAGTTTAGTTGATCAGCGTACAAGCACGTATCCAAAGCATAGCAACAGGGTACGGTAAGCAGACCTGTCTGGGAGCCCATGTCTGCTGTCTGCAGTGTACTTCATGGGTCGAACGTGGCTCGTCTGGAGCCACAAGAACATGCAGACTTACAGTAGCCCCAGCTAACTGGAATCAATAGCTACAGCACATGCTCTGTACTTATTCCGCATCAAAGGAGCAGGACACTGCACGTAGCGATAGGGCTTGACATTGGGCCCAGGCAGCGCATCAGGACGATCGTCGACACACCCAGAGTCAGAGCCAGCGATAATAGGGATGTTATACGTCCAATCAGGTAACCTTGGGAGTTTGGGCCGAAGTTCGTTAACTGCCATGCGCTGGGGGGGTGCGCCATAGGAATCGAGGAGGGAGGGGCCCCGGGAGGGGGTGTGGCTCCCCATGGGCTGCGATCCCTGGCCTAACACAGCATCCCGGGCTCTGAAGTCAGACCCACCGATTTTGTGACAACACAGTGGCCGGCAGCCTTGTTCCGGGGATGACCGTGCGGATTTGTGTGGATTTCCGCTTGATCGCCTAGCCAATTCCCCATGAATGTTCTTCGGGAGATCTGATAGTACAAAAACACCCTGGTTCCCCCCGCCCCATGCCATCCGGCTGCTAACAAGCTTCTTTGCTGATGCACACTGCTTAAATACTTATTCTGTCACATCCCTCCTCCCGATCACCAGATCGGTTCCTTGAATCTCAACTCTCTTCGTCTAGGCCAACCTAAACCCCCAACCCCAACCATTCAAGCCCAAGCAATTCAGCTTCAGATACATCGAGGTCCTTTGCCTTGACCCAACTACGATAGCATCGGTCGTGTGGGATAGTTGCTGGCTACTGTCTCCCCGAAAAATTCGGCCAGAAGGATTCAATATGGCGAGCTCTACAGTTACAACTCACTTCGCCCATTCTCCGCCGCAAAATGTCCATTATGGCTACGTGTCTCCCCCTTCACCGCCGATGGATGACACAACATCCAAGTGTTCGCTTCCCTCTATTTCCAACCTGCTCGGCCTGGCAGACCAAGGCTCTCCCACTTCCGAAACCTCTCTGCAATCACAGCAACAGCAACAACAACAACAACAGCAGCAGCAGCAGCAATGTACGAGACTGCCATTATGGTTCTTGTGATGTTCAGCTGCTAACAAGACGGACTCAGCACAAACATCAAAGCCTGAGACACGACCTGGCTCGACCGGTTATGGGGGAGTCACAGCTCCAGCATTACCGGTGCCCAAGACAGCCTTCCCTCCAAGTCCACCCCTGACTTCGGACTCTTCTTTTGATAACTTCAATCCTCCATCTGCTCGCCCTCTGAGCCAAGTATCGAATGGGTCAAGCTATTATTTTGAGACGACGCCGCCTCTCCAACTGGATCACCCCGAGTCCCGACAGATGCCTTCCTCTGCTACCGCGCCTCCCTCCCGTGTCTCGGTTCAGAGCTCCGCGTATCAACCCCATTACACTGGTCCGACCTATCTCGGTCAACCAGCAATGACTTCTTATTACCCGCCCCCGCAGCCTCCTGTTTCTGCTCTTTACTACCAGCGGCCACTTCCCCAGGTAGGTTTTCCTTGCCATTGGTTCCTTCTTAGTTCAGCTAACCCAAACTCTTTAGAACTTCCCACCACCGCTTTCCATGCCCATGACTCTTGCACCTACGGCGGCTGCTGGTGCAGCCAACCCATGGCAACACCACCACTACCTTGCACCATCATCGACAGCATCCTACCCGCAGAGCCAGGACCGGTACATCTGCCCAACATGCAACAAGGCCTTTTCTCGTCCCAGCTCTCTGCGCATCCACAGCCACTCGCATACAGGCGAAAAGCCCTTCAAGTGCCCCTTTCCTGGATGTGGCAAGGCCTTCAGTGTACGCAGCAATATGAAACGTCACGAACGTGGCTGCCACAACTACGACAGCGGGAGCACCCATAGCAGGAGTAGCAGCGTCGGCAGCAGCCTCAGCACTAGCCTTGGCATCGGCAGGCCGTAAGCCTTCTTGTGTGCTATAATAGCGTGTTCCTCCCCTTCCAAGTCCGACGGACTGTTCGATCATATATAGACCTCTCGCAGCAGCACGTCCTGTGACCCTGGTGGTACAGGAGTGCTTGCCAATTACAACTGCAACGGCAACTAGTCTTAGTTCCTAATTGTTCTATTTTGGGGGCGGTGTTTCAAATTGCTTAGGAAGAGAGATACCCACGATACAAACTACACTACAGCCGGCACTGTTTCAGGAACGGCGCATGGGGAAAGAGAGGATAAGATTTTCGGGTCTGGTGATAAAAGAGGGCTTTAAGCACAGTGGTAACAGAGAAAGTGAGCATCACAATCTTGGGAACGGTTTTGGTTAGCATTCTCGAAGAAGGGCATTCTCATTCGTTAACTCTATGGCTCCTAGCTATACCCCAATGGTTTTGCTTCTCTCGCCGCTCTCACTATCGCATAATGTGTAGATGTTACATGTTATAGGACCAAACGTTCACTAAGTTCCTCATTTCTTAACAAGATTTGAAATTCAACAAGAAATCCTTCCGAAGTGACGGAGTTGCCACCTATCTTTGATTCCCCCATAGGTCAGCCGCCTGCGTGTTTTAACATTAATACAAGTAAGACATCGACTTCCTAACTGTGCCTGTCTATGGCTTGCACACTCACTCCAAGCAAACTGCATATTAACTAAGCCATGCACTACATGCGAAACAGGCTATCTGGCTACCTGGATCGGTGTAAGGACAGTGTAAACACGGTCCGCACGAACCGTGGGCATCGCAACCGCAGGAGTAACTTGGGTTACCTAACAGAGCTGAGATGCCCTGAAGCCTTGGACTCGAATCCCAGGGACTTGGAACGCATATCGATTCGCTCGTGACAGCACAAGAAAGACCCGGAAACATGGGTCGCCTCCCGATTTGCGGAAAGCATTCCGGAAGACTTACAGGGGCCCACAAAGCCACCCCACGGGCCTCTCTGGCAAACAGCACAACCAGACCAGCCTAGAAAGACAGATCAGCAAGCCCAGCAAGCGTTGACAATCACCCGCGCTCGTTCCGTATGTAGTAAAGTTATGGATGCACATTAGTGCACAGAGCATGCATTGATGACCAACAAGCAAATGCCAGCTAGGCGGACCATCAGTCATAATCCATGGCAGGCTACCTCATCAGGGAAGCCCACTCAACAGCTGAGCATGAAGTGGCTGTCCGCATGAACAGAAAGGACTCAGAGCGGAGATGGGACCATGACCTAAAACAAGTGGGCGGGACCATTAACATGCTCGATCGCCATAAATGATCATGCTTGAGAGACATCATGCAGACCGCCTTTTTTGGGCATCATTTTTGCTCTTTGCTGTGGATCATCCCGCGCTGTTGGCAGATTACTGTGCAACTCTTCTCTGCGTGTGCGGACATGTTTGCCAGATGAGAAGAGGGAGCCCGACGAAGTGGGCTCTCCTCAAGTTCCCGCGTGTGCCGACTGAGACGAGACCCAGATCCTTGCCGTTGGATTTCATCTCCACAAAGCTAGCAGGGGTGTGTGTTGACGATCAGCCCGGGGGGGTGGCGAATTTGGGAGAGTGGGGATCTTGTGATGTGCTCTCGGTCAAAGGTCCCAGCTTTGTGGTGCATGGTCTTTGGTCGCGGCTGTTGTCGGGACCTGGACGAGAACAAAAGTATGGAGAAAAAAAAGCTCAGGGGCAGAGACAACGGGGAGAACTAATAAGACAAAAGTACTCAAAAGAAAGCGAACTGATCCCCAAACAGAAGTCCAGTTGCCGGCAGTGTGCTGCTCTCCCGATCACCTATCATCCACAATGCTAACATACAAGGATGATAACGACGTCAGTTCGTCTGTAACGCCAACTAAAGGCGAGATCCATCGCCTGGATGATTGTTTAACCGTCTTGAAAACCGTTCGCTTGCGTGTAAGGATATGTATACCTTGATACCTGCCTAGGTAGGCAACTCAGATGTCGCAACGGCTGGTCATCTGAGACAAAGTATCTATACTAGCTCATCAGGTTCGGATGATCCGTCGAAATTCTGCATTGCAATATCAGTATACGTACAAGCCGCTAATAAAATATCTCCTTGCAATCCTCTTGTTACCAACAAGTAGGAACTTTTTTTAACTCAAAATGAAGACTTCCTTGTGACAAATCCAGAGTGCATATTTTAGTTCTGTGTTCGAAATTCCAACGGTAGACAACAAAGGGACTAGCTGACAAAAGAAACAAGGGTGTGCACTTTGAACATTGGGCGCATGCATGCTTTCCCCATAAGAGCTTGATTCTGCATACTAACACCCTTCTGGTAAATGCCCTCGGATGAAAATAGATCAGCCACATGGTGTTACTGACGGAGTCGCTCCCCCTTCTGTATCCTCCAACTTATGTGCACATCACATTTGATAGGGAATGACAACCCATCCAGTCGAAACATATTTACCTGGACCATGTTATTGTTATGTCCATTATATTAAAAGCAGATGAGATTCAATGTAATCAAAATTGCTGGCCAGTCCCTCACTACGGATTACTGGGCCCTTGTATGCACAAGCCGTTACTGGATAGGAAGCACAAGTACATACCGAGAAGTACCGGTCGAGTACGTACCTCAGTGCCGACAATATTAGCACACACAACAGGGGCACCCGATTGATGCCCAATTTTCACTGGCCATGTCGATCACCGAGAGGTCATCTTGGTAACAGTGGGGAAGAGGAAAGCCAGAAGAGGCGATCTGGACGCGCCAAGCCCTGCTAACGTGCAAAGTTTTGGTTTGCCGATCAAAGATCACCAAGGATCATCTTCCCTCCCGGGTTTTACAGAAGAGGATGTTTACTAAGTACATGTTGCGAAGCTCCCTAGATATTGATCGATATACTTACACGCACCCAAGATAATTATAACCCATGGAAGCTAGAAGTGTCGTTCGCGGAAAGGCTAGTTGCAAACGCTTATCAAGAGGGCTCATCCAAACACGAGAATCCCGTTCAAATTTCAGGATCAAGGGGTCACTTTAACCACGATCGGGATTCATCGGTGAACATTGTGGATTTTGATGAACTGGCCAAAACTTGGTTGGGTCAAGCTATGTATACAGTAGGTAGGCATGTCTCTGATTCTGCATCGCATTGTGGCATTTACGCAAAACCAATTGCAAACACAGATGTGTGGGACACCCTAGCTGTACGAATCAGTAAGAAGTACCTACAAACCTACCTACGGGTTAATATTCGCACGACTTACCTACTTACTTACCTTACCTATGTTGTTGCACTTTGATACAAAATGTTCCGACGATCTATTTGGCCGAGGAATTGACTTTTGATTAGACAGAGGATGAAAAGCTTGGTTGCTGAGCCCTTTTCACCGTATGATTCTACCTCACTACCCGATCCGAGGAATGTTTTGGGCAGAAACGGTTATGCTCATTGTGTGGGAATTCCAGATTCGGGAATAGGTAGGGAGGTAGGCTCCGTTGTGCTGGAAAGCCACGCTCTTCCCAGCCCACGCCATCTGCCCGCCTCCCGAGATCTATTGTTTCACCGATCACCACAAGACAAAATTTAGCGCCATCCTTTGTGGTTGGGAATTGCGCATCATCGCCGATCGCCATGTCAGAGCACTGGCTCCACCCAAGACCCGTCAACCTGGGAAAATGGCAAGTCCAGCCCATTAACAAGCAATCGCAGTGAAGAAGCTTTGCTGCTGAAATCTCTCGAACGACATCACGTGTTGTTCAAAAATGTAGCATAACATCAAAATAATGCGCTTCCCTGCTGATGCATGACTGACCAATCTTCTAGAATAATCCCGTTTGTCACATGCCGAGACGCCAGCGAAAGTAGTGGTACGATGTACAACAAGTACATGGTACCCCTGGCGTGCTTAGCTGTCTTCAAATCCATCACACCGGAAACTCGGGCGCTCGCTCTGGCAAGTAACAAGGAACGACCATATCCTCCCGGACAACGTCTGCCCGGCGACCCGTTCTCACCACCCGCGACTTTTTTTTTGG
>Ga0065720_1020400_pt1 | contig 14806 bp, 15 predicted proteins | sample Thericmetagenome_FD_59107 | JGI IMG/M metagenome (GOLD analysis project Ga0065720, IMG submission 59107) | Thermophilic microbial communities from the Joint Bioenergy Institute, California, USA of rice/straw/compost enrichment - eDNA_2 v2... | ecosystem: Engineered > Solid waste > Grass >... | reverse complement strand
GTGGTCAATATCGTCGGAATAATGCCGGTTAACCTAAAAAGTAAGGGTGGTCAGCATCGTCGGAATCAGTGGTCAATATCATCGGAATGGGTGGTCAACATGGCTCGGAATTTACAGCATCGCGACAACCGCCATTTTACCCCTGCAACGCACTATCTGAAAAAGCGTTCAGCGTATTGTTCTCCATTATTTGGGCGGGACAAATACACGATTAAGATGTTTTCTTGTTCCATATTTTTTAGTGGTTTTATTTTGTTATTTTGATGAGCAGGACACCAGCCAGAATAATACGGTGATCAGTAAAGTGAAAGTCCGTTGAGATTCATAATTTTTGAACGTATTAATTAACCAGACAAATTTTTCATCTGCTCTTTATAAAGATTTCATATAGGAGACGAGCCGTGTCACTTCTTCTTTCGTGAGCCGGCTTTCGTAGCTTGGCATGACGGGCATATATCCTTCCACGATTTTCGCGCTTGCTTTTAGGATGGATTCGCGCAGATAAGCTTCATCTGCTGTTACCGTCTGGCCACCCTGCAGGTTCACCTTGCTTCCGTAAAGGCCAAACAGTGAAGGCCCGGTGGAGGCCGGCTTATTCCGATCAACAGTGTGGCATGATGCGCACTCCATCCGGCGGAAAAGCGCCGCTCCGGTAAGTGAGGAAGTAGCCGCGGTATCGGGAGAAGCCACGCTGGTCGTTTTCGCTGGTATCTCACGCTTAGTGTTGACCGCCGGCGACGTTTTTCCGGTATAAACGATACGCCAGATTCGGCCCTTTTTATAATCTGAAATATAAAGGGCGCCGTCTGGTCCCATAGCCAGGCCCATGGGGCGGTATTTCGCTGCACCACGGTCAGGAATTGGATTTATTCCCGCAAATCCATCCGCAAATGTTTCATACTGGCCAGACGGTTTTCCATTTTCAAACGGTACAAATACCACCTTATAGCCGCCCTGTGGCAGGGGAGCGCGGTTCCAAGAACCCATGAAAGCGATGAAAGCACCGTTTCGATATTTTTCCGGAAACTGTTTGCCGGTATAGAAAAGCAAATCGTTCGGTGCCCAGTGGCCGGGAAAACCCATAACAGGCTCTTTAAACTGTCCGGCGAATTTACTGTCTGCGATTGTGGTTTTGCCGTTTCCGCCATACTCAGGTGAAAGCATTAGCTTTCCTTTTCGTTGGTCATAATATCCATAAGGCCAGGCAAACCGGTCGCCTTCTTTAACCTGGTACATCGCCTCTGCCGGAAGTTCCGCACTTTCCTCTTCGGTATAATATTCAGGCCACAGCGTGTGCAGTTGGTCGCGGCCGTGCTCCATCACGAAGAGCCCATCTGTGGTAGTATTCCAGTCAAGCCCAACCACGTTGCGCAAACCAGTGGCGTATCGTGCAGCCGCACTAAAAGTTTGACCTATTTTGTTCGCATCAAAGCGCCAGATACCACCATGTTCCTCCAATAGCGGACAGGGTTCTATCCCCGGTGAGCCAGCGGTACGTTCTTCCGTCTGGCATGCGTTTGATGGCGCGCCTACAGCAACATAAAGATGACCGCTTTCATCAAAGGCCAATGACTTAGATCTGTGAGATTGTTGTTCCGGGAAACCACTGACCACCATTTCCGGTTCACCTTTGGGGACGAGTTCACCATCTTTGGGCATAGGCCAGCGATATACAGAAGTGGTGTTGGAAGCATAAAGATATCCGTTGTGGATGGCAATGCCCGATTCCCACAAAATTCCATCTTTGGTTTCATTCATATTTCCAAAATATTTGATGACGTCTGCCCGATAATCTCCATTGGTATCCCGCAACGCCACGATGCCGCCCTCCGTGCTTCGGGTCTTCATATAGATGTCGCCATTGTCTGCCACAACAATGTGCCGCGCACTGTGGTCGTCGCGCAGACCAAGACTATCAATGACGACAGTCGCACAAAACCCGTCAGGCAGCGTGATTCCGCCGTTATCCGGGTCACATACAAGCCCGGCGGTAGCGTTTTTCTGTTCGGAGCCATTGCATCCGGCTATCAGCATTATAGCCGAAAGAATTACAGTAAACAAAGAAATATTGCGAATTTTTATTTTGATATTCATGATAGGAAAGTTTGTATTATTCGGGGTTCAATATTGAAAAGGGTTTAGTCCAGCGGTATAAATGCAAGACTATTATTTGCATTCATTGGAATCACCAATTGATTCGTCTTGCTATCATAACACATTGAAGCGGCGCTGGGAATGTTTTTTGCAATTAACTCAGCAGGCTTACCTGGCCGAATCCTGGACACGCCCCCATTAAATACACTGCACACATATTTGGTACCATCGGGCAGAATGACAAGGCCATCGCTTCCCGGTTGCGCCGCAGTTTCTGTTTTTAATAATTTACCATCTTGTGAAAATGTCAATACGTCGGCATTTCCGGAATTTACAACAACGATATTACCCTGCGGGTCAAAGGCGATACCATTGGGTACATTTAACGGCGCTCCTTGCATGAAAACGGTTGCTTTACCTGCAGGCGTTACTTTCCAAACCTTCCATGTAGCAGGGTTTGGATTTGGCATGCCAAAATCGCCTGTTTCTGTGGCGTAAATCGTACCATCTTCGTTCACTTCAATATCATTTATCCAGCCTGCACTATCTATTCTTATGTTGCCCATGGGTTCTCCTGTTTTCATGCTAAACTTGCGGATGACAGCCACACTTGGGTCGTCTTTACCTGTGCCTCCATCGCGGTCGGCAACGTATAAGACGCCATTGATGATATCACTGCCGAAGGGTTCATTTAGTACTAAAGGAGTGGAAAGATTTTTACGTTCATCGGGACGCTGAACACCAATCCAACGTAAAGTATGTACCGAACCATCATGATTGATTAGAGAAACCCATCCATCATTGGTCTGCATATTTTGTGGCAAACCGCGATTGGGAACAACAATCAGCCCGCTTGCTTCATCATAAGAACAACTTTCTGCCGAAGAGATACCGCCATACACTTTTACGTTTGAGGTGATAGGTTCAAAACCTCCATTATTATTGGAAATACCAAGCGGTTTTCCAACAGAATATGGCTTTGTTTCGCTTGGCTGCTGTGCAAACACAGGATTACTAACAAGGCCAGTGCTTATCAGCGTGGCAAAGCCAAATGTGATAAGGTTCCTATAAGAATTTCCTTTTTTCATCGCTTTCTTTTTTATGGTTATATATTGGCTTTAATGCTACTGCGTGTTATTATTGCTATTACTGTTTTTCATTTTAACGGGCCTCATCAGGTGGGAGAAAGTAAGTTGAGCCATCTTCCATTTGCCGTTTTCTTTGATATACACCTCGGTCACCATAAAGGGATTGGTGACTTCATTTCCGCCCACTTCCGCTACCAGGTCAATGTCATTTAAAAGGATGGCCGTGTTTCCAAACAAGTTGACAGTAACCGAATAAATTTCAGCCTTCTTATACCAGATGCCGCCGCTTTTAATTATATTGATTTCCTGCTCTTTTCCCCAACTTCCACCCATGTGAACGAACATGCATTTATCATCAAACAATACATTTAAAGAGTCGGCATTTTTATCGGCCATCCAATCCCATTTTTTCCTGGAAAGCGTTTTAATTTCCTGTTCTTCATTCGTATTACTTGTCACGGGAGCTTTTATAGAGTTGTATTCTGCATCAGTTACTCTTTGCCGCCAAATTGTTTTTCCTTTTTCTGAAGGAGAAATGGCAACATAAGCGAACTCGCTGTTTGGCGCTGACGCATGCCAGTGTTCCACGCCTGATGCGCATTTGATAACATCGCCTTTGTGTACGATTTGAACCGGTTTTCCTTTTTCCTGGTAGTATCCGGTACCTTCCGTGATGAGCAGAATTTGTCCGCCGGGATGAATATGCCAATCCAATTTTGAACCGGGCGCATAGACTGCCTGAGCGATGCCGAAAGTGAAAGCAGTATCCGGTTTACTTAATTCATTGAGCCAGATAGTTCCTGTGTAATTATCCGTGTTTTTACCTATTTCACCTTTTGGAAAAATAGAAGTATCCTGTGCTTGCGCCTGAGTAAACAAAGCAGCAGAGAATACAATCATTAAATACGATGCTTTTTTCATGAGTATATTTTTTGAATTTTTTAAATTATAATCATTGTTTAACCACCCACTCGCTTTTGCAGATGTTCGGGATAACGAGCGCCCTGCACTTCAATTTTTGAAACGGCATCATTAATTTCTTTGAGGTCTTTCTCCGTAAGTTCAATTTCCGCTGCGCCTACATTTTCTTCCAACCGGTGCAATTTTGTGGTGCCCGGAATGGGGACAATCCAGGGCTTTTGTGCCAGCAGCCATGCCAATGCTATTTGTGCATTCGTGGCATTCTTTTCTTTCGCAATTCTGCCGAGTAAATCCACCAAAGCCTGGTTGGCTTTTCGGTTCTCTTCCGAAAAACGAGGCACTGTGTTTCGAAAATCGTTCTTGTCAAATGTTGTGTTTTCGTCAATCTTTCCTGTCAGGAAACCTTTGCCCAACGGACTAAATGGAACAAAGCCAATACCCAATTCTTCCAGCGTTGAAATGATTTCCTGTTCAGGTTCCCGCCACCAAAGCGAATATTCACTTTGCAGCGCCGTTACCGGTTGCACCGCATGTGCTTTACGAATGGTTTGTACACCTGCTTCTGACAAACCGAAGTGCTTTACTTTTCCCTCTTTAATTAAATCCTGCACGGTTCCGGCAACGTCTTCTATTGGAACATTCGGGTCAACACGATGCTGATAGAATAAGTCAATCACATCGGTTTGTAGATGTTTTAATGAGGCTTCTGCAACCGCTTTTATTCTTTCAAGGCGGCTATCCAATCCCTGGCTGGAGTTACCGTTTTTAAAGCCGAATTTGGTAGCGATTACTACTTTATCCCGATAAGGTTTTAATGCCTTGCCCAGCAGTTCTTCATTACCGCCCTGGCTGTAAGCTTCGGCAGTATCAAAAAAGGTAACGTCTAACTCAACTGCTTTATGAATCAGGGCAATGGCATCGGCTTCATTGGTTGCCGGACCATAACCGAAAGTTAATCCCATACAACCCAAACCCAGGGCTGATACTTCCAATCCGCTTTTGCCTAATATTCGTTTTTGCATGATTTAATTTTTATTAGAAAATGAACAATCTATTTTGTGTATTCTTCTTCCGTAACAGGTTGCATCCATTCTGTTGGACCATTTTGCCGGCTTGTTATCGCTACCTGAATAAATTCACTATCAGCGCTTGCGCCGTGCCAGTGCGGAACATTGGGCGGGCACTTTATCACATCACCTTTATGAACAATTTTCTTCGGGCTGCCTTTTTCCTGATAATAGCCTTCTCCACTCAACGCTAAAATAATTTGCCCCGCAGGATGCAAGTGCCAGTTCGTTCTGGCGCCCGGTTCAAAGGTTACGCTACCTGCCGCATTCTGGTTGATGCTGTCTGCTTCAACCAAAGAGTTTAACCATGCCGTACCAATGAAATTATTGTTGGTAATTTTTTCACCTTTGGCGAAAATGGTAGTTTCTTGTGCTTCCGTTTGGGTAGCTTGTTCCGATTGATTCTGTTGTTTACAAGAAAATGCCAACGCTCCAAAAAGAAACAGGATAGCTATGTTCTTAAAGTTCATCATTTTAAATTCTAAAGATTAGTTTGATAAAAATTCACCAATTTGTTCACCGCTTGTGATACATATTCCGGCTTCCAATAGGTTTGAATATGCGTAGCTCCATCAATCAGAAACAGTTCCTTATTTTTCGCATGGGTTGCTTTAGCGAACGCTTCATCTGTCATATATTTAGTATCGGCTTTGCTTCCCGCCATCATCAACAGAGGCTGGTTGATTAATTCAATCTGGTCGGTAGCATCCCAGGTCATTAAATCCATTAAACTGCTTGTGGTGTACAGAAAAGTGGAATTTGGATGTGCATGAGTTCTGTAATAGTACTCGTATCCTTCACGATATAAATCGGTTGAGGTCTTAGCGATTTCTTCATCTGTTATGCTCGCCACACCTGAATAAAGAGGCTTGCCACCTGTTTCTATCCGCTCATTTTCCTTGACTTTACCACCTGCGGCTTCCTGTGCACGGGCATCCGAAGCTTGTTTTAAACGTTCCTGAATGGTGTTTAACTGGGAATTCTGAAAGCCATTACGCCTTACTTCACCTGAGTTGAACATACTCAAAGTTGCGATAGCTTTTAACCGCTTGTCCGATTGCGCTGCTTTTAACGTATAACCGCCGCCGCCACAGATGCCTAAGGCGCCTAAACGGTTAGCATCCACACCTGGGTATTGGCTGATATAGTCAGCCATGCCGTGAATATCTTCCGTCCGGTATTGAGGTTTATCCGTATGACGCGGCTCTCCGTCGCTTGCTCCCTGGTATGATGCGTCTGTAGCAATGGTGATATAACCCGCCTCGGCTAAACGCTGCGCATATAATCCGGCTGTCTGCTCTTTTATACCACCGTTAGGATGTGCTACCACTACTGCCGGATATTTCTTTGACGCATCGTAATTAGCAGGTGTATAAACATTGGCTGCAATATCAATCCCATTTAGTTTATAGGTAACAGGATGGATATTTACTTTTCCTTTTACGTTTTCGGTAATGGCGCCTTCATATACCAAAGTCCAGGGGTTTTGTTGATATTTCTGTTGAATAGATTGCGCATTTACTACATCTGTAGCTGCAATAGACGTTGCTATTGCGATTATTGATGTTAGTTTTTTCATGTTGTTTCTTTTTAAAGTTATTCTCTGTTTTTTGAAGCGCCTGCTTTCTTCTGTATTAATAAAAAGAGGGCTTATCCCAATCTGTATTTGGTTCGGCTACTCCTAAACTCTTCTTTATAAAACGTTCATCTTTAGAAGTGATAATGTCAACTACCAGTTGGGCCACAGCTTCTCTGGTAACCTGCGTACCTTTGAAGGGTTCTTCCTTTTGAGTAAGCATATAATTTTTGTTGCCTGCTTCATCATACAACCAACTCAGACGAAGCAGGGTATAATCCAACCCGGCATCTTCTATTGCCTTCGCAGATTTTATTTGTGCCTGCATACGGGGAAGATTACCAATCATCATTTTGTTCCATTTGCCAAAGGCTCCCGGAACTTCATCATATATCCCGAGGATTGAAGCCGCAATTACGCGTTTCACACCTGCTGCATTCATGGCTTCAATAATTATTCTGGTGGCGCTGTCATCACCCATATCATTGATATAGACAACATCAATTCCATCCATCGCCACGGTCAGTATGTTGCTGTTTTTAAAATCGTCGCTGAAGACTTTTACTCTTTCCGTATTCGTTACCTTCAAACGTGTATCGGCATTCCTTGCATACAGCGCCAGATTATAATTAGTTTGCGAAAGCAAATCCTCTGTAAGTAATCGTCCGATTTTCCCTGCTGCTCCCAGTATCAGAATGTTCATTTGTTTTATATTTAATTGATTCCACTTATTTTCTTCAACCAGTTTTGCACCTCTTTCTTTACTTGCTTTTCCTTGTTACCTTCCATTACGAATAAGATTCCGTCCCTTTCCACACCTCCTTTGGTTGAAAATCCTTCCAGTATTTTGCTATCAAGGCATAGCTGTTTAATGGTTTCAAAGCTGCTGCCAATTCCATAACCTGCGTTGGTATTAAAAGGAATTATCGTTTTTCCACTCAGGTTATATTGGCTCAAAAAGCTTTTCATTGGTGGCGGTAACTGCATTCCCCATGTCGGAAAACCTACAAATACCACATCGTATTTTTCTATGCTGTCAATTTTTGTCTTTAGCGGTGGCAGATAGCCCGTTTCATTTTCGTTTGCTACCTGCTGAACAATTGCCTGGTAATTTTCAGGATAAGGTGTTACCAGTTCCAGTGCCACAAGGTCGCCGCCCACCTTTTGATGAATCATTTCAGCAACGGCCTTTGTATTTTTCGTTCTTGATAAATAAACGATTAGTACCTGTTTGCCCTTCCATAATTCGCTATGTTCCGTTGATGGTTCATTCACTATTTCTGGTTGCTGCGCTCTTGAACAGGATGTCATTGTAAACAGGGTGATGCCGAGTATTAACCAATGTGTTTTTAGTCCTTTCATCTCTATCATTTTTATTCATACAAAATTCCGCATACAATGACATCCTATTGTTATACAGATTGCAGGAATTCCTACCAATATTGCTGATATTACTTATCTAACCTTTTCTCCTTTAGCCATTTCGACAATTCGTCCGCCACCTGGATATTGTTCAAATCAGAAAAAGCAAAGTGGGTATTGCCTTCTATGCCGACTTCCGGCAAGTGTACCACGGTGGCATCGCCTCCATATTTGTTGATAGTAGCCGCCCATATTCTTGCCATTTCAAGTCCTGAACGCCAATGGTCTTTGTTCCATACCGTTGTAGGCTCCTTCGCTATGTTGTCACCATAGTAAACGACAATGGGTATTTTAGTGAGCTTGTTGAAATCGGCTAATGAAATTTCTACACCTTTCAACGCACCGAAAAGTCCTGCTGATAGTATCGGTGCGGCAATTCTCCTTTGGGAAAAACGAAACCGCTGTATGGTTCGTAAGCTACCACAGCCTTAACCTTATCATTTTTTATCGCCGTAAGCCAACCAGGACCGCCGCCCTGAGAATGCGTAACAAGAATACCTTCGCCAATCTTATCAAACAATTGCGAAACGGCATTCGAAATTACATCGGCATCAAAAGGACCCGTATTGGGTGTCATTTGCCTGAAAAACTGCTCAAGAGAAGCTGAATCTTTTGGAAATTGAACGCCGGGAAAATAATCCGGATAATTACCTAACCTGAATTGCGTGAACCAGAACTGCTCATCCGAAGCGGGTTTAATGGTTGCTTCAACCATACTTCTTCCGGCCACGCCACGCCTGGGCTGGTCAAGCAGATACACTCCAAAATTCCGTCTTAAAAAAATATTCTGAAAACCGTCCCTTCCATCAGGCGTGGTTTCCCATGTTTTTTTTGATTCTCCGGCGCCGTGTAAAAAAGCCAACGGAAGTTTCCGTGCCTTTGCCGGTATTTGGTAAAAAACATAAGCATGGTCGCCGTGAAAAGTTTGCCCTTGGGGCTTCAATGCATTTTTCAGGTCAAAATTTCCCGGTTCGGTGAACTTTGTTCCTCCGACCATAAAGCTTCCCTGTTTTTCAATTACCATAGGCTTTTGTTTTTTTATCGTCTGTGCATCTACACTATTTACAATTACCGTTGATAGCGCCAATGCAAGTAAAAATGTTATTCTCTTCATGCCGTTATTATCTTTTGTTTTTGAGTACTTCATTTAGAACCGCTTGGGCAGCACTACCTTCTTTTTGACCGATGGTTGATTTTATAATGCTCACAAATTGCTGTAATTGTTCGGGTGTTAAACCAACATTCAGACAAATGGCCAAATGTGAACGAAGCATAGGCTCCACGCCGCCTATACTGCTAAGCACTGAAACTGTTACCAATTCCCTTTGGGAATAGGTTAAAACATCTCTTTCAAAAATATCTGCAAACAAATGCTCTTTCAGAAATGTGTCTATTACGGGGGCAAATGCTGAATAGCCTGAAAGTGTATCAGGAGGCGGAGATTTGGTAAGTTCTCCTAAAATCTTTTTTCCACGTTCGTACTTGCTGCCTTTTTCATCAATCGGTGAAGCCTCATTGCCCATTTTATCATTGATGCCTTTGGCTTTCCGTTCATCAAGGACTTCCATAAATGTTTGCAATCCACGAATGCTGCGGGGAAATCCGCAATAAGCGTATAAATGAACCAGGGCTTCTTTAATCTGGTTAACAGTCAATCCGGCATCAAGACCTTTGTTCAATTCCATTTTTAGCTTTGGCAAATCGCCTTTTGCTATAACGGCAGCAATGCTGATGATGCTTTGCTGCTTCGTATCTAATGCCTCATTTGTATTCATTGCTTGTTGTGCATTTAAGTTTGTGAAACAGGAAATAAAAAGTGCCACTGATAAAAAAACCTTTATTGATGCCATGCGACTTATCTTTTGCTTTTATAATTAATCTAAATGTCCTTCGTCAGGATTGAAATCATAATTTTCTTTCTCCCAGCCATTTTACCATTGCAGGGTCACGATGGTCAAAGAAGCTGCTGGTTTTTGTGTCTAAGGTTGTTATTGCATTCATGTCGTCAGCGCTCAATTCAAAGTCAAGCACATTGAGATTTTCCTGCATCCTTTCTTTGCGAACCGATTTTGAAAGAGCAACAATTCCTCTTTGCGTAATCCAGCGAAGAATGACCTGCGCAATTGATTTGTTGTATTTCTTTCCGATTGAAAGCAATAGTTCGTTATGAAAGATATTGTTTTTGCCTTCTGCAAATGGCGCCCATGCTTCCGCTTGAACATTGTTTTCCTGCAAAAATTTTTGTGCATCAATTTGTTGATTGAAAGGATTTACTTCAATCTGGTTTACCGCAGGAATAATTTCATTATGAATAATCAAATCAATTAATCGGTCTGTCTGAAAATTACTTACGCCGATGGCTCTTGTTTTGCCTTCTTTATATAAATCTTCCATTGCTCTCCATTCGCCATATACATCGCCAAATGGTTGGTGAATGAGATACAAATCCAAATAATCTAATTGTAATTTTTTTAAAGAATTTTCAAAAGCCTTCTTTGTTCCTTCATATCCGTTTGATTGTATCCAAAGTTTGGTGGTGATGAACAAATCTTCTCTTGGAACGCCGCTTCTTTTTATCGCCTTACCAACTGCTTCTTCATTTCCATAAGAAGCAGCGGTATCAATTAAACGATAGCCTGTTTCGATAGCATCAACTACGCTTCTTTCGCATTCATCTAAATCTTTTACCTGGAAAACGCCAAATCCAAGGATGGGCATTTCTATTCCGTTATTTAATTTTACTTTTTTCATGGCTTATTTTTTTGACTACAAAGGTCTTGACATTCTTTCGCCTTAGTGGTATATGGATTGCGGATTTATCTACCAATATTGCTGATGTGTTGATGCGGTTAGTTAATGCAGATTTCCTGATGTAACTGCTTTTTCTATTAAGTCAAGCCTCGCCTTCCTTGGGTCGGGTTCACTTACTGCCTTTCCATCAGGTCGAATGTCAAGAATCTCATTGTTTGTGGAATCATAAACAGACCAGTTTGGCAAACCGCTTCCGTTTGGATTACCGGTCTTTGCAAAGTTTGCCCAATAAGTGTTCATCATTTTAGCCACTGATGAATCCTGGGAAGTTATTACAGAACCGTTCCAGCTTCTTAAATTATTAAATACATAACCAATTTCAGAGGCATGCGCTGCACCATATCGCATCATTTGTTGCATTGAAGGAGAAACATAAGAGAAAAGATAAACGTAGGCAGTTTTACCTTTTGCTGTAATGGCTCTGGCTGTAAAGCGAGCCGGTTCTGCCCACACTTTATCTGTATTAACCAGTGTTAATATTTTAGCAAACTCAACGCTATCGCCTGCATCATATACTTTTTTTGCTTCGTCTTTCATGCTCCCAAAAAGATTGAATAGTTCATCCTTTGAACGGGCATTTACAAAGCCAGCCGGAACTTCTGCACTGTTATTGCCAATGATGATTGAAACTTTGTTTTCTCTTCCTGCATTATATGCGCTTTGTGCGGTTTCTACAACGAGCTTTCCGTCTAAAATAGGGCCGGAATAAATGGGTGCACCGCCCTGACCATCAGTTTCCTGGCCTCCATCAACAATTTGCACTACGCTTAAAGCACGAAGCTTTGCCAATGCGGCTGCATCCGTTCCTTCAATGCCATGCTTTTTTGCGAAGTTTACCCCAATTGTTTCCGCTGAGACGGGGTAATACGAATCGGCATTTTCTTTATTGATTGGGCGACCGGTTAAAACCCCATCGCGACCACCACCGGATTCAACTATTGCCTTTTGAAACAAACCTTTTGCCGCAGGAATTGTACTGAGTGACTGCACGGAAACGCCTCCCGCAGATTCTCCAAAAATGGTAATGTTATTTGGGTCGCCTCCAAATGCACTTATATTCTTTTGCACCCATTCGAGTGCTGCAATCTGGTCCATGTAAGCATAGTTGCCTTTTGGTCCTTCCGGATGTTCTTTACTTAAAGCAGGAAATGCAAAAAAGCCAAGCCGTCCAAGGCGGTAATTAAAAGTTACCAGGATGACGCCTTGCTTAGCAAACTGCACACCTGAAAAATCAGGCTGCGAGCCACTTCCAAATACAAAAGCACCTCCATGAATCCACACCATAACCGGCAACTTTGCATTAGCTAAAGCATGGGCAGGTTGCCATAAATTGAGGAACAAACAATCTTCGGAAGAACCTTTTGCAATCGAATCTCTTTGTCGAAAGTTTGCCTGCGCACACTCTGCGCAGAACTTAGTTGCATCGCGAATTCCCGTCCATGCTTTTACAGGCTGAGGTGGTCGCCAACGATATTCACCTACTGGCGGAGCAGCATAGGGGATTCCTTTGAAGCTGGTAATACCTCCTTCAGTTACGCCACGAACGTAGCCAGAGATAGTATGAACTATTGGCCCTTCGGTGGAATTTTTCTGCTGAGCTTGCAAACCACAAGCAATGAACAACGTAAATCCGAATAGTAATCTTTTCATGGTGCGAGTTTTATCTGTTATTATTTTTTGAAGTGCAAACTTTTTAATGACCTGATATGGTAAAGGTCTTTACATTTTGCCGCCTGAATGTTATACAGATTCCGGTTTTATCTACCAATATTGCTGATTAGGGAGTGTTCCTCAATGAATTAAGATTTAAGGTGATAACTTTGTATGGATAAAACTATTTGATATGGATAATATGCGACGTTTTGAGACTATCAGCGAATACAATGAATTCAACAATAATGAAACACTCCATCCACTGGTGAGTGTAGTGGATTTATCCAAGGCAAATCCCCGGTCGGGTTCCCGTATGTATTTCGGCTTCTATACCATATTTTTAAAAGAGGTAAAATGTGGCGACCTGGTATATGGCAAACAAACTTATGATTACCAGGAAGGCACATTGGTTTTCCTTGCACCTGGACAGGTAGCAGGTGTTAACAGTAGCGGTGAAACGTATCAGCCAAAAGGATATGCACTTGTCTTTCATCCTGATTTGATACACGGTACGCCTCTCGGAAAGCATATCCAGGACTATACTTTTTTTGAATATCAATCTAACGAGGCGCTTCATGTATCACAACGTGAAAGGAAAATTGTGTTGGATTGTTTTTCAAAGATTGAGTATGAATTGGAACGCTCCATTGATAAGCACAGCAAAACACTTATCGTAGATAACATTGAGCTTTTTCTGAACTATTGCGTACGTTTTTATGACCGTCAATTTTTAACCCGTGATAATGTTCACAAAGGAATTTTAGAAAGGTTTGAGACTTTGTTGAATGAGTATTTTCAATCAGAAAAACCGCAGACAATCGGCTTGCCTTCCGTAGCTTATTGTGCAGATGAATTAAATTTATCTGCAAGTTATTTTGGCGACCTTGTAAAAAAAGAAACAGGAAAAACAGCGCAGGAGCACATACAAGCGAAGGTGATTGATGTAGCGAAAGAAAGAATATTTGATTACAATAAGTCGGTTAGTGAAATTGCTTATGAATTGGGCTTTAAATATCCGCAGCATTTTACACGATTGTTTAAGCAACGGGTGGGACAATCGCCAAATGAATACCGGATGATGAATTAATTCTTTTTCCATTGCATTATAGCGTATTTGCAGATGAAAGATACAAACACCCTTTTTTATCTTTAAAAACAGTATAATTTGTAATTTTATATTCCCTTAATTTCTATAGCTATGAAGAATGTACTATTTGCCCTTTTTGCTGTATGTACGCTATTGACAGCTTGCTCCAATGATAATAAAGATTTAAGCAGAGAGGAAGCTATGAATCTCCTTAAACAGCAAACAACTTATCCCAAAGTAGTTGATTATGATATTTTTTGCGGCGACCCTGCATTTGCCAAAAAAGTGCTTGATGCGGGGTTGGAAGAGCAAGGTCTTTTAACTGTGCAACGTACACAGAAATTAAGTGAAGTCGGCAAGCCTATCATCCAGCTTTCAGCTAAAGCAGAACCTTATTTATTGCCAACTCCCGAAAGGGATAAATCTATAAACGTACAAAAGGTAAAATTAGCTGAAGAAGAACTGAAAGAAGTTACCGGCATTAAGATGATGGACGATAACAAAAGCGCGGTTGCGGAATATACAACTACTTATAAGAATGTTACTCCCTTTTCTTCATTAGTCAATACCGATTTTTCAAAGGAAGACACGCATCAGGCTTATTTTGCTTTATATGATGATGGCTGGCGACTGGAAAAGAAACAGGCCAGATAACAGTTAAATTCTATTAGCTTCGTGGGAGAAGTGCCCTTTTTATATGCTTCCCTCCATGCTTTAATTTCCGGCATTTACTCAGTCGCTTTTCATGCTGATTATCATTCAAGTGCGGCTAATTTAGTAATCCCATATTTAGATAAACAAAGCCAGACTCTGAGATTTCTCAATAGAAATCAGAACAGGTGCTTTTTATTACCTTATTTTAATCCGAAATACTACTTTTGCACAAAATATTCTTGAAGCGTTTTTGCTTTAAGTCCTGCACTGAAACTTAGGAACTTTCAAAGGTAACGGGACATAAGTGTAGATTCCGACGATGTTGACCACCATTCCGGGGATATTGACCACCCTGTTTTGATATAGATTTTGATCAGGGTTCCTGTAGTATTCGTAAGAACTGGTTTTACAAAAATAGGGTTCTTATTTTTTT
>Ga0065720_1020398_pt1 | contig 14811 bp, 19 predicted proteins | sample Thericmetagenome_FD_59107 | JGI IMG/M metagenome (GOLD analysis project Ga0065720, IMG submission 59107) | Thermophilic microbial communities from the Joint Bioenergy Institute, California, USA of rice/straw/compost enrichment - eDNA_2 v2... | ecosystem: Engineered > Solid waste > Grass >... | reverse complement strand
TGGGTCCAGTCTTTGCCCGTTCGGTAACCCTGGAGATTGGAGAGGCCTTTGGCCTGTGGATTTGTGGATTCGTCGATTGCTTGTCCGCCTCCCTTGTCAGCGTGCTTGGTCAAGGCTTCCGGTTTGTCATCACTTGTGAATTACTTGCATTCATAAAGAGCACAAGCTGCCAGTACCATACAGGTAGACAAAATGGTGGAAATCAGGGTTAGAGTCAACTTATATACAATAATACATGTAATTACCTATATAAGCAAGTACACAGTACTTATCAAGATAGCCAGTAAGACACGGATTGGCATTGCTCGGGCGTTCTTGTCTTGGGGTCAAGCTGCGTGTTCCCGTTGGGCTGCCTTCGCCTGGCCAAAAATTTCCCCAAGCGCCTAAAAAGGGCTGATGAGTTTGGAGAGAATCAACGGCTGCCGGAGCCAAAGCGCTTGCGTTCAACATCGCCCGTTGCCCGCGTGCCTACTGCCCCACCCGCACTAGTCCCGTTCGAGAAACAATGGATCGTGTCCGCCGCGTTTCTTCTTCCTCGTCTGGCTGTCTGCTACGTCCCGACGCGCTTGTCAGGCAGATCGCGCCCGTGACCGCAGAAGCGCGTTACGGCCATGACTCCGGTTGTGGTTTGCGGTAGCCCGTGGCAGCTTTGACGCGACAAACGGCCCGAGGTGCTGCTGGGAAAATCGTCGCTTTAAGCGCCACTGCAGCATCACTTGGTGATCGCAATGAGCATGCAGAACCATAAGCTCCCCAATGCACAAGCAGAGTACCTGCACCTGCTCCGAACCTTCGGGTAGCGTCCCCGTGGATAGCTTTGTGTGGATCACCCAAAGGGCTTGCGCATTCCATAACGCTAAATCAGGGGGAGCCCGCTCCCTGCTTCTGTGTGAACCTCCTGACCAAGCTCCAATCTTCGAATTGGTCATTGCAGTGTCTAATCCGTTGTGCAAGTGGTGTTCTGTAGGGGATGATCCACACAAGCTGCCGGTCAGGCCTATCAACTCCTATAATTAGGAGCTGACCTTGACGACAACGTCAGGGTCCATCATCTTGTCACAGCTCCTGGACGAAACAATTAAACTATCGTATGAGGCTACATCGGCGCACTTGTCGCGAATAGAAGCCCTGGACACGCTCTTCGCCGTTCACGTGCGCAGGCCCACTGTTTCTCCTTATTTAATATCATTCCCCATCCACATGGGGCAACTCGTGTTCTCTGGTAGACCAGTCCATCACTTACGGGGGTATCTTTTGACCGACCAGGCTGCATCGTTCAATGATATATGCATCCTTACCTGAAACGATTATTGATAGTACATGTATATGAAGATTGACGATCTCAGTTTAGAAGAGTTCTCGTCCCTACTGCCTTTTCATGGTCGCACGTAAAAATCTCGATCAAGTAAGTGAAAAGACTGGTCCTCAGAGGAACTCACCGGTATTGGTCTGTAATGCAGTGGCATTATCTGTATCAGTTGATGCTCATAAGGTCGCTACGGACTTAGCGAGGTAGCATCCCGCAATGCAGATAATCAAAAGCATGTAAGGTGTCTCCAATAGACCCATGCCTTCAAGAGACTTGGGCTGTTTTGGATGCAAACATTACACCTGTAATACCTGTGTAACCCTAACTTGTCCATATTCGACTAATAATTCCACATAGACTCCGGTAGATTGAACGATGACTACACTCCCTGCATATTCAAAAAGCCAATCACTCACCGAACTCTTAGTAGCAAAAGCAGACATTTGCAGTTCAGTTCACCCAAGGCCTATCTATAGTTGGGCTCATTTGCTTCAAGCATTTGAACCTGAGCAATATTCTGGAATAGCATTTCAAACATATATGTTTTGTGCTGGCTCCTTTTCTGGACACATTCCAATAACACAGTTTGCCTCTGCAAGCTATATGTGTCACCCTCGGCTTTGGGTCTATGGTAAGCCCCTACTATAAAGTTTTGCGTTACTACAGCCTAGCGATTACAAGATCTTCGAGTGTGCTTGGTGTCTAGCACATAGTGATCCCAAGCATGCGCAAAAAAAAAAGAAATATAAAGGATACCAAGTCTTACCTAACGATCTCGATATACTTTTCCAAGTGGCTTATATGGATGTCTGTGCGGTAACTAGACTGTTCTAGCTAAGCAGCATGCTCGACCATCTTGCGGTTAGTGTAAGCAGGGGAAAATACGGAAAATTGCGTCGACCACTAAAAGCTCTCTCCTCTACACGGGTCTGAAACAGCTGATCATAAGGCTTGAACGCCTGGTCACTGCTCTTGGCATCACAGAGGAGTAAACAACACAGAAGAGACTGGACAAAAGGCTAAGCGGGCCTAATGGATGAAACCGATGCTGCTATGATTCCCGAAACGGTGTATGTAGTCCGCTAGAATGTTTTTGACACTGTTCATTTTCTCTCGACCTGTCGAATTGGTTTGCGGCTACCTGGTAATGCCTGGACATTTAACCTACTTGACCCAGGTAGGATGACCGAGGGGACAACTATACGGACATGCTGCCATGATACGTAATAGGGGGGCAACTTTCCCGATGTACCGCACACTCATCCCAGTAGACCAAACTGAGATCGGCAAAAACAGCACATTGTACATCAGACGGCCCCGATCCCTTAGAACCGTTACCTTCTTATTCGCATCAGTCATGTAACCACCAGCCATCCAGGGCCCTTCGACTCTCCTACTTCCCATCGCTCGTCGCGGTATCACCAGAGACACAGTAATGTTTCGATACAAAGATACCTGAACCCAACAACAACCCCCCAAAGCCACCAGATCCCTTGCCCAATTTCCATCCCTGACCAACCTCTGGGCTACCCCTCAACTTAGTCTCGAGGTCGTATCCACGACCAGTCTGCATGGCCGGTCTAATTGACCAAGCTAGGCAATATGAAGGCCCTTTTTTAAAAATGGCGTAGGGAGTTCAAGCCCAGGTAGGTCTCAGGGAAGCAGTGCTGTAAAACATGAAAAATAATTAAGAGAAGGAAAACGGTACGGAACCGGGTAGACCCCATCCCACTGAATGTTAGGTCTGTTTCGTCATCATTTGTAACACCGGGTATGCGTTTGAAAATCTTCCCAAAGCCTCCACACAAGTACTCGCCAACCAAACCGACACTCAACCTTAAGACTCAGCAGCCTTGGCTTTCTTCTTCTGCTCAACCTTGAGTAGAAGAGCACGGTTGATATGAGGAAGCACACCACCAAAGGCGATTGTGGCACGAATCAATGTGTCGAGCTCTTCGTCACCACGAATGGCAAGCTGGAGGTGGCGGGGCGTGATGCGCTTCACCTTGAGGTCCTTGGCAGCATTCTATCGGGAGGTAAGAGTTAGCCGAGAGTATAAAACAAGCTGGGGCCGTGGCCATGAGGTAGCAAGAAGGGTACATACGCCAGCGAGTTCAAGGACCTCTGCAGTAAGATACTCCAACACCGCGGTGACATAAACGGCCGCCTTCGCACCGACGCGCATCTTGTTCTGTGTATTTTGCTTCAGGAAGCGCTTAACGCGGCCGCAGGGGAACTAGAAATGAAAAGCGGGGTTAGCAGTTTGTGCATTACAAACGGAACTGAGCTGTACGAAGACATGGTTCATTGGGGAGATGTTTTGGTGACGGTGACCACGACTGCCGTCGCGGGGTTGTCAAGACCACACCCAAACACGCGGAGCGGATAGAAGGATCGTGGCAAGCAATCTGCCATCACCACGCGCATGTGACAGAGCGGAGGTTGATCGCGGATACCACGATACCATGTGCTCTGAAGGTGTTTGTTGACACGTGTTTCAGGCGAAAACCCCACTGCCACTGGACGCGCCGGCAGAGACCAAGCAGCAAACGAAGGGGTGGGAGAGAACGCCGAACTTCCCCATTTCAGGACCTGTCTTGCGACATACCTGCAGACCGGCACGAGCAGAATGGCTCTGCTGCTTCTTAGGCCCGTCGGTGCCCGAAGTCTTGCCGCCGGAGCTCTTGCCGCCCGAAGACTTGCCCTTGCCGCCAGCCATATTGTCGATGTTGGAATACAGACGCAGATGCAGGTGGACGCGCGGGGTGATCGAGACAGGGCGTAAAAATTACAGCGGGCGGAGAATAAATACGCGACTATGAATTTTTCTGCGTAACGCGCAGGCACGAGCTGGCAACGCGACGATATGCGATTCGCGGGAACGATGTGGAGTTGGGGGATGGTTTGGTGGGAGGCGCCGGAATCGCGATGGTTGGTGTTGTTGACGAGTCAAAAATTCAACGCCTGGAAGCTGCTGGTGCTGCGTCCAAAGGGCAGGCCCGCTGGGCTTGGTGTCGCGCGACAAGACCAAAGGGCCAAACACAGGATGGTAACGAAGGGCGGGCGGTACGGCGACCGAAATGTGCAGCGTGGCAGTTTCCTGCATTGCAGGCTGCTGTGACATAAGCAGACTTGCGTCCTGCGAGGCCCCACTATCCCAATGAGGTACGGTGAGCGGAACGTGCAATGGCGCAATTCAAGCTCGATGGAATCACTGACAACGAGAGGAGGCAGAAGAGCGCCATAGAGATGCGAGTAGCAGCAGGCAGCTCTGTTCTAGACAGCCGCAGGCCTCGCGGAGTTGAGTCTAGAGAAGAGATGAAGAGTGCAGCAGGCTTCAAGGTCAGCAGGACAACCACAGAATTGGACGTTTTTGTCTCAGGTCATTGATGCTCTGCTGAGGATGAGGAATGCCTCGCGGAGGGACGCTGGAGAGCCTTACCTAGTTATATGCCCGGGCACAGGACATCATATATGCTAAGAAAATAAGCATACATTATGAAATTTCAGTGTCGAGTGCTGCGAGACCTGGAACTGGGCGGCTCCAAGCATCGGAGTGCGACTCAACTCCTTTCTGCCGAGGATGGCAGCAGGGAGACTGCCCAGTTGAAGGCAAGCATTGTGCAAGAAGCCATGATGGTTATATAGAGGACACTGAGAGTATTGTGCAACCAGAGAGGAGGAGAAAGAGGTGTAGAGAGTCGCCAACGGTTGTAGTCCCTGAGCTGCCGGACACTCGGTCAGTTGGAGTTGAGATTCTAAGATGTGATGTTGCTTTGGGCCCACCTTGGCTGGAGCTGAAGCCTACTCTCCAGCCTGCGCTTGCATACTGCGGCCTGCTGTTAGCGGTAAATTACAATACCATTGTATTTATCCAACATATATCCTGATGTATGTTTACATTTTGTGCTCAAAGCGGCATAAGCTGCAGGGGTTACTGAATACTTCTCGCTCAAATCAAATTATTCTGCACAATAGTCACCCATTATTGAAACCTACCTATGATTTGGCAACCGGGAATGGAATTCTGCAGTGCACTCCAGAAACACATGGCTTGTTTCTGCGTCCGTTAAGTCTGTCGTGCTTTGATAGGAAACATCTCAGAACAGCCCTTGTCTTCGATTTGATTTTCTCTCTAGCCTTGAAGTGTACGAGACATTCTTTAACTAGTAGAAACACATCCTTACGGTCTGTCACCTTTTACCCGTACGATTGACTGAGGCAAGTCCTCCTGCTTCAGTCTTTGAGTAGAAGCTGATCAAGTCATCGTCCCTACTCCCAATTGATGGTCTTGTGACTAATGATGGTGGGCAAACTGAAGTGATCGCGAGCTGCAGATGTTCAAAGGAGCCACTAGGAATTAAACAAACATGCCACGTCCTCCTGTAATATCCTGGTTCGGTGAGCTGCTGGCAATGACTGATGGTGTGACTCCCTACCCTATTGGAAATAGCGCGCCTCGAACAGCCAAACTGAGCTGTAAGTTCATGATCACTCAGCTTCTATATCTAGCTGCAATAAGAGAGAGCCTTGTGCACTGCCTAACCACCTCCCCTGATCAAAGTGCATCCCAGGCTGCTGAGACTATACTACAAGGCAGCCTGCAGTCCTGTGGCACGCGTTCTGTCTATGGTTGATCTTAAGCACTCACAAGATAAGTCGGAGGCTTCGCCTTTAAGTCTGCCTTTCATCGTCTTTGTTCCAACTATCTAGGCTGAATCTTCGGGTAGTAGTCATTGGTTGGTATCACCACACCAGTGCATACACGTGACGCCATTTCCCGATATATTAAATTCAAAAAAAAGAGAACCAAAGTCCACTCAGGCCCTGTTGCTTACGCCCCTGCACCTCCAACTTCATATTTCCTGACTATGGATAACACTTCGCAACAAACGCTTTCCCTATCGGACGCCGGTGAGGCTTTTTTATCAACAGGGACATCCCCGTCTGCACTTCATTATCCTTCGTTATCTTCCGGGGAGCGAAAAGATCATGTCACGGCAATTATGAAGGACATACCTCTGCATTCATCAGATCCTGCCAAATCTTGGGAGGAGGGCACCTCAATGGAGAGAGTGTGTGCCAGTTTCCTGGATAAGAAACCCCTTCAGAGAGCGGACACCATCGAAAGCAGCATATCCGAATTTCACTTACGGCGAACCGCTACCCTTTTTTCGGTGGCAGACTCCTCTGCTGCGACTGATGTTACCGAGCCTGAAGAAGAACTGGATGCTGAGGACACGGAACTGCCAACTCGCCATCACGGTCCTTTACTACAGCACCCTACCGTATTGGCCCTTCGTCACGATAAGTGCCCACCTTCGCACTCCTATCCTCTGAAGAGGATGTTCCGAGCATCGAGCCCAGCCAGGGAGCCGGCTGTTAAAGAACTACTCCAACCATCACCTGAACCAAGAACAACATTCTTACTTCTTAGGCAAGCGGGACCTTCCATGCCTGACCAACCTCAGATTCCCAGCAAAAGTGACCATCCTGCCAGCCCAGCTGCTGAGATAAAGGGTGAAACTAATGCGGCTTCTACTGTCGACAAGTCCCGCGCGCCAGCTCTTAACCCAACGCCAGTGACGGTACAGGATGTGGACAATACAGACAGTTCAGATTTTGAGGACAGAGCTCTTACCCCTGACGAGGACAGTATGCTACCAGATGAGTCAGGTGTAGTCCCTGCCTTCCGAGAGTTTAGTTGCTCGAGACTGCTGCCTAGGTATAAACAAAGCGGTCCTGTGCGGGAATTCCTCAACCAGTTGTTAAAGGAAGTTTTCGATGTCTCGCTTCAGGATCTAGCCGCCTCAGGCACAGCCGGGGTAGCCTATGAATATTTTGTGTGGTTTCTAGACGATCTTTCTGAGATAATCGTCAACGATAAATACAGCGATGTCGACTTTGCGTTTCACCAATCCGCCAAGGGGGCAACTGGGCCTTCCCAGAACGCACTCCGTGAAGCTTCTAATCACCCCGAGGAAGGTAAAAGACCCAGGAGCAACCGCAATGAAGGAAGGGGCGGCGCGAATAGACAATACAATGACGGCCGAGGCTATGCAACGGGAGACGAGAACGATTCAAATAGAGAAGAAAGTGAGGATGACCCTGAGGACGGCAGAGAATTTGGGGCTAGGAAAAGGCAAAAAGTCTCTCCGATGCATTTGTTCAGCTGCCCATTCCGCAAGAGAAACCCCCTCCGGTTTAATGTCCGTTCTTTTCGTGACTGTGCCACCCGCTGGTTCCCAACCATGTCTCTGCTCAAGTATGGCATTCCTTTTAGAACCCACTAAACCTTCTTCGAAAGTTATTCGGGCTAATTGGGGACAGGAGGCATATCAAAAATATTCATGGTCCAAGAAGCACTACCTGCCCACGCTGCAAGCAGCCGATGGGGTCGATGGAAGAAGTGGGTCAACATCTTGCAGTTTCGGAAGAGGAAATATGCACCTACAGGCGGTGCAATCCCAACCCAGAAGACGGCATCACCCCTGAAATTCAAAAATGCCTAAATGAAAGAAAGTCAGACGGCAAGATTGATTCCTGGGAAGGGCTATGGCGCTGTCTGTTCCCAGACGATCTTGTGATACCGGAGGCTGGTAAGATCCAGGACGTTCTCCCGTTACGAGATGCAGCTGAGGAGTTGTGTCTTCTCTGTGAATACAATAGCCAAGAGTACTGACAAGTAAAACCGAAGACTTCGTCCCGCCCCTAGAAGGGGAGGAAGTACGTGCGCACCTCCTTGGTAGCAGTACTCGCGAAGATCTGAGACGTCGGGTAAGACAAGCATTGGAATCTCCAGAAGCTAGTCAAAATCGACAGTCCAGCATTGAAGACTCAATAATAGCAATCTGGGAGGAGCATGTCGAATCCGCCATCCAGGCAGGTCGGGAAGCCGCAGAAAGGGACAAATTTACGTTCAAGCTGCCAGAGTCGAGCTTTGCGCAGCCTGAGGGAGCGTGTTCTTGGCCAGTCGCAGCGCAGATGAATGTCATCCAGGGCATACTAGTGAATCCAGAAGCGCAGCATTCTCTTCCACCTCTAAGCCGCCAACAAGGCATCGAGATCATCAATGCCCCTCGGGCGACTACCAGCGTCTCGGCCAGTGTTGACCCTCCAAATTTATCCATGACTCAACAGAGAGTCCCAACTATCTTTCCACTACAGACCAACCTCATATATAATACATACGGCAACAACCCAGGCCTACCGTCGGGCCCCCCTCATGGAAAGGGCCCGACGTCGGCTTCCTCCAACTCTCAGCTACCAAACTTGAACACCCAAGCAGGTCAAGTTGCTGGTAATGGAATTCGACACACCTTTCGGGGCACCAGTTCCCTCGGCAGTGCTGATCGGATAGGTATTTGTGGAGATCCGCTTGTGGTACCCAAGGAGCGTGAAACAATGGTGCCTCAAGCAATGTCAATAGTCTCACGTGCGGATAACAGCTCTCAGCCTGTTCTGTTCGCTAGTCCAGTTGCTCCTGTGTATCAAGGAGCAAATTTCACCCCGCCGGCGTGTTCTTCGGTTTTTTCTTTTCTACCTCCGCAGCAGGTGAATCAAAATGTAACATTAGTGCAGACATCACCGGGATCGCCTCTTGCCGCTGCTTCTGTTAATGCTTTCGGGGCACAAGCATCTCAGGAGGGCAGGATGTTTCCGTCGCAATAGTGGCAGTGTCGGTGGCTATAACATGCGTCCAATTTGTTGCACTTTGAAGTGTACTGCAAGAACAGTTATTGACAAGCTTTGTACTTTTGTGTTGATGTTGTGTCATTTGAACCTCTCTATGTGTTGAGCTGGATGTGTTTGTGCATGCGGGATTTCAATAAACAAGAAGAAATTTTGAATATATCGATGCCAGAACTTCGGATTGATCTGGCATGAGTAGACATTCAAGTTGAGTTATCATGTTACTCGCAGATGAGGGGCATGTTGACAGATAAGCAAGATCAGAGTTCGAGTTAAACTGACCTAAGCGACCAGAGCGAATCATACATGTCATGGCATTAGAGAGACCTTCCGGTCGATGTCATAGAAGTGGTGCCTTGCTTTTTGATCAGATCTTAGCTATAGACCTCGCACAGTAAGCTGCAGAGATCTGACGCATGAAGACAAAGGTAGACCACATCTGACATTAGCACTACATTTATGTGCCTATAAAGTTTTAAGAACTGGGTTCCTGGATTTTCTTCTACCGGTTTATTGCCCCCGTTCTGCGCCGTTAGGCTGTCTCTGACACTGCTCTAAGGCACTAACCGAGAAACACTTTACTTGCTAACTCAAGCAAACTACACTACGCTACATCCTTCTCTGACTCAGTTTTTCGGTCAATGATGCGACCAGCAACAAATGAACAAACCCGAGCGCACATTGCTATACATCAATCTCAAGCATTAATGCAAGCTGTCAGTTGAGGCATCACTGCAGGCAACCACGAGGCTCATTATCACTCCTCGGCTCTTTTGGGCAGCCAACGTAAGCGACAAAGAAAGCAGCATGTAGTAAACTCCCCATACCTTCTGATGTTGCCTTATGAGCTATTCCTTATGGTCACTGAATACCTTAATCTCGTCGACCTCGTCCGTTTACGCAGAACATGCAAGCAGCTACGCTACGCAATACCCGTGGATTACATCCGTAAAGAGCTGAGTCGACTACCGGTGGAACATATCGATAAATTGATGTCCAGCCATTGCGTCATGTGTATGCGCACTTTTGGGAGCACCGAGCACAGAAAACTCCTTGTTCGTAAATCTTTTGACCCGAAAAGGTCCCGATTACACATCTGTATTGACTGCGCTGTCACACACGAGTACCCCAGGCTGCATGTACGTGTGGGCAGAAGAATTAAGCCTTCATTCATGCATGATCCCTGGCGGCATTATCTTTGTGGTGACTTCATCGAGGACCGACGGAATCTCGGTTCGATGCCTCGTGCGCACAGTCAGGCAGACGATTTTCATAGAATTTACTATGACATGTTTAGGGTTGGAGCAAGTCTTCTTATCCTGCTTAGACTCGCACAACCATGGCTCGAGTGGGATCTTGCCTTTAGTCTACCCAAGAAACTCAAAATTGGCTATTCTCTGGTACTTGTGAGTTTGTTCCCCACTTACCGTTTGGAGAAGCTGATTAACCAACGCTACAAGTGCATTTACTGGTGGCTTGCTGGGGCTATCAGACTCGCTGCATGTAGACACAGGAACACATAGCTTGATGGGTCTGCTCGTTGAGCTGGTGTTTCTTGCTATCTACATCCCTCTTCTCTGCATAACTTTTATCAAGTGTGATCTCGTCAAAGGTTGGCATCGGGGAATCCTAATCGAGGCATTGTGAGTTCCATTTGATTCAACGACGCAAATATACACTGACAATTGTACTGCACTAAAGTACTTTTCACGCCACCAATCTGGTTGGTTTTTTCCTGCTCCTTCGCCGGTTCTCCGTAATTGAGAGATGTAGATCCTGTACGCTATGGTGGAAGCAACCAGTGTGCTTTGTCGCATTTATTTCTATGTCATTTGCAAACTTTGCATGGGTGCTGAGTCCTGAGTGTGAAATAGCCGTGGGAGAAAACGTACTGGACTTTAAAGATGAACTGTATTGTATGCCGAGCTAGTTGGTGTCCCGGTCATGTAACACTAGCTTGGTCGATATGCTATTTCGTAAAATACACAAGCTATCTCAAGATTTGCTGTCTTGAGTTGATATGATTATGTAATACGTCAGTCATGGAGACAAGGAGTAAGGAGTGTTGTCATCGAATCCCATTTCCAGTCAGCAACTTGGGCGAGTGTCAGTATCTGTGGTTACTTTTTATCGCACTCTTTACCCAGTCCTATCAATGATATTGTCACAACAGACGTGATTGAATCCCTAACTTGCACTTCTGAAGTCCTTTGCAGGCCGCTTCACAAGAGCGGTGCGAAAGCAAGGAATTGCATCATAATGGGGCTACATTTGATAACCTGCCCTCCCAAAATAATCACTGCCGTCAAGGAAGGTCTCAACAGTTCGCCTGGTTCCATGCTGACGCCAAAAAAACGATGCAGTGCATTGGTCGCCTGATTCTTCGCATTCGCTCACGCTGTATGGATCCAATTATGGCAAACTTCCTCGTTGTCGAGTCTCCTCAAGCTCCAAGCTCCTCGTTTCTCGCAGATTGTTTAAATTCTTCGAGACGACTGCAAGTTATCTCCGTGTTCCTAATTTGCTTGAATGCTCTGTATTGGATGGGACTACTCCGTAATTGAGCCATATTTTCAATGCTAGCCCTCTTGAACTAGGCGACTTTACTGAAGGGTACTTCATTCATTTCGCAACTCTAATTTCATATAAAGTAAGAGATATAGTGTTCTTAGGAGTGCCGTTGAGATACACGGAGAATCATTGAGACTATAAACATAGCAGTTCATGTTTTATTGACACTAAACCAACTCCCACCTCAAGTGCCGCGGAATAAGAAAGACGATCGAGTACGCTAAGAGACTAGACCAGTCAAAGACTAAGTGTTGACCATTGCGTGGTTTGAGACATAACTAGATAGAAGTCGGCTATCGTCCAAATAACCTAACTACCGGCAAAGTAGTTGACCCAATAGATTTTTTTTAGCCTAAACTTTGACAGACTTGTCGTCATGGAACCGAGTTGTGGATCGAAACTTACGGCATGAGTGATAAATTGTTAGACTAGCAGATTCCTGAAGATGACTGGATTAGTGTTAGGGTTAATCATTTCATTTGTCAGTACTGTCCTGTGTGAAATGATCACGTATGGGTTCTGGGTCGATTCCGGATATTCAGCCAGTGCCGAGGAAGACAGCCGAGATCATTAAACAAGCCACCCAGCTATAGAACGGAATTGTCGTCGGATAAGTTTAGAGTCACATCCATGCGTGGGTGCCTTGTCAATGAGGTAGATAACAAGAAGCCTGCCCATCCTCCATCTCTCATCTCAATTGACCAAGATTGTTCTGCATTGAACATTTCCTCCCTGAACTCAGGAAACTAGATATCTTGCAGCCCTTCTGTTCAGAATTTCTTTCCATTACAATGATCGTCCGGTTTGCCACACTTACTCTCACTCTAATTAGTATTACATTAAGCAGTCCCTTGCCACAAGCAGGATCACCTCCGGGAAACAAATACTGTGATTACCTGACAGATATCTGCTACTCGGAGTGGATAAGTCCTGAGAAGATCGCTTTTCGAATCGCTATCCCGGAGGACGCAACCCCGGGGGAATTTGATGTTCTATTCCAGATTGTCGCCCCCAAAACCGTTGGATGGGCCGGCATTGCATGGGGCGGTGTCATGACCAACAATCCTTTGACCGTGGGCTGGGCAAATGGGGAGACAACAGTTGTCTCGAGTCGAAGTGCAAGGTGAGAATATCGACCCTTAAGGCATGGACAGGCTAATGATGACCCAACAAGTGCTCGCACATATCCCACACCATATGCAGGAGCCACCTACACCGTTCTCCCAGGCTCTGTAGCAAATAGCACTCATTGGACTCTCACGGTGCTTGCGAAGGGCGTTAGTGCTTGGGGAAGCACGAAGCTTGATCCGTCGGCTGTTGTCCCACTGGCCTATGCGCAAGCTGCGTCGTTGCCGACTGATCCTACGAACAACGCCAGTCGTTTCAGCATCCATAATACCAGGGGAAAGTGGTCTCATGACTTGAATTCCGCCAAAATCGCAAACTTTACCGAGTTGGTTAAAAGGCTGCTAGTTTAGAAGATGCCTAAGGACACGCCATAGTTTACTGTTTTGAGAAAAAGAGAGAGCGTTGACGACGGAAAGATGCAGTTCAGGTGACCTAAACTAAACAAAGAGACCTTTGTTTTGCCAGGGAAACATTACGATGTTGATTCAGATGTTGTTAGGTATGGTGAGATATGTGGTTTCCCAAGTTCAACTGCCATGTGGAGTTGCGTTCTTGCACCGAGCAAGGCAGGGCGGCTTGAGCTTACATTCCCCATGGTTATAGTTCAAGTGATACATGTGTCGGACGGAGAACTACCGGACGGATATGCAGTTCATATAGAGCAGGTGACGAAAGGTAATTTATCTCTAGGCACGATTGTCATGGGTTGTAGCTGACTTCCCTTGAATGAATTTATCCGGAAATACTAGCTGCCGAAACCAGGTGTTACAAGACTAAGTAACAAGCACATAACTCAGTGTCAACGACACATCTCTATGCCAAACCCCGACACTATATAACCCGACTGTCTAAGAAGCAAACACGGATATAAAACTGGATCCATCACCTGTCTTCACAGTTTTGTAATAGCTCCCGTATTACGCGCTGACTACTTTCCAAGTTTGTATCTAAGATCGTGCCGAACTGCCCACCCTGCGCTCCTATCTTTCCCTGCTGGCAGCAGGTCTTGCTGTCAGTTTTATACACGCATCTGCTCATGAACTAATACAAAATCTAGCAACTCGGCAACCAGGACCGGCCGCCGAAGCTGTATGCGGCAAGACAATGGTCTGTTCCCACAAAGAAGACGGCACTTCGTACCCTGAGGAGTTGTTGTGGGAAAATCCGGGAGAGTTTACTGACGGATGCAAGTGCAACTTATAGCTTCGTAAGGGTTACCGGTTTCTGGACAACTCAGCCAATGTTCATCAGTACTCGGCGACATCGTTGATATGGAGATTGGATACGGATACCTCACAGAGGCTATACGGACGTCAACGTTGTCGATACTGAGATAAATTCACTCCTTGGCAAGGCTTTGCTGTCTTGGCCTCAGGATTATGCTGCTAGCGATAATCCTCAAGCCGACCAGACAAACTTCAATGTCACTATACCAGGACTCGGAGGGAGTTGTACAGAGCCAGGTGCTTGCGTAAGTTGAGAGCTGTTCTCAGCAACCCGTAAGGTGTTGTATGAACAACCAACTCAAGAATTCTTATTGGGAACATGTGATACAGTGGTAATGGTTTCGACAAGGACAGACATATGAATCATGCATGGATTTTCATATTTCCAAAGATGGGACCAAGTAGTGCAAAATGATGAGTCGGTGGGGAATAAAGTCAACTCATTAGAAAGAACCGCGCACAACAAGATGATACTAGGATATGTATCTTTATTCTTTACTGTAGTAGCAACCATGGTCTCCAGATGACATTTATTCTCCTGTCCTCTTGTTTCTCTCAATAATCCACTCGCGGGAAGGATGGACCCTAGGGCCTTGTCCTCCTCTTAACTCTACAAATCCCTAGTCTCCCGGGCCGAACTCGGCAGCCTGCGAACCCTGAACAGTGACGGCTCTCCCTCACCCCACATTCATCCTTTCCTCCTAGACCCCCCCTTCCACCCGCCGGCGTCGTGGGCACGGCCCAGTACCCCAGTAGGGTAGAACGTGGCCGAAAAATAGAATCATCATCATCATCACCCCCCCCTTCCGGGTGATTAACAGGACCTTACGCGCTCTCTTCCCGGTGTGGCGTACTATCCAGACCCAAATGCTCTACTGGCTGGTT
>Ga0065720_1020397_pt1 | contig 14811 bp, 15 predicted proteins | sample Thericmetagenome_FD_59107 | JGI IMG/M metagenome (GOLD analysis project Ga0065720, IMG submission 59107) | Thermophilic microbial communities from the Joint Bioenergy Institute, California, USA of rice/straw/compost enrichment - eDNA_2 v2... | ecosystem: Engineered > Solid waste > Grass >... | reverse complement strand
AAAAAAAAAAAAAAAAAAAAAAAAAAAAAAAAAAAAAAAAGCCAGAGAGCAGTTGTTGATGTCTAAATTATCAGGCATGAAAATGTCACTGTAAAGCATCAAAGGCCCAGGCCTACTTGCACGTGACCGCACATCCGGGAAGCTCGCGCACTTCACCACCGGTTTCTAGTCGTGGATCCTCCTACATACCTTCTCTGAAATGGACTCTGTTAAGTGACTGATATCAAAAAATCATTGATAAAGCCAACATCTGAGCGAAGAGACATTAAGTCATATATTGCTCACAGAGGGCGTACAGTCTCACTAGCATCATACACGGAATACAGCCAAGGCCAAAACGACTGGGTATCGAACAAAGCAGAAATAAAGACCTTTCCATCTCCCAGATGTCCGCATTACGGTGTTGACTTTGGCATCCAACTGCTCACCAAGCTCTAATAACGGTTAGTTCTGAGCCGGCTCAGCAGCTTCAGTCTCATCCTCCTTGGGTTCGTGCCTCAGTCCTTCTTTTCTTCCTCCTTCTCCACTTCATCCGGCTTCCAGACAGCCTCGATGACGCTCATCCGGCAGCCAGGGGCTCTGCGAACACCCTATAAACAAGCGTGTAAGCAATAAGCTATGACACATTCCTTGAACAGACAGGATTCCCACCTTAAAGACGAAGCCCTCGTCCGCTGCACGGAACAGCTCTCGGAACTCATCCTCGGTACGCTCCTGGGCGTTAAGCAGCGTGAGCATGACTAGGTCCATATGGCGCATGACGCGCTCGTCCCACGCGTTCTCAGCGCCAGGCTCGCGCAAGCAGTGGTCATTGATTAGGACACGGGCGCCCGGCTTGAGTGCCGGCACCAGGTTCTTGATGATGCGCACCGCATAGGGAGTTGAGTAGTTGTGCATGATCCAACGGAAGTAGTACACTAACGTGAGATCATGTTAGTGTGATCCTCGTGTATGAGAAGGGAAGCAGGAGACAGCTTACCATCGGCGCCCTTGACCGTCTGCTCAGTGAAGAAGTCATGAGCCATCAACTCAATGCGGCTAGCAACCTGAGGATCAGAATGGATGGGCTTGGGCGCAGTGTCGATCGTCTTCGGCAGATCCTGAACCACGAACTTCATGTTCTTGTAGCGCTGAGCGAGTTCAACACATATGAAGCCGTGCGAGCCACCGACATCAACAAACACGCCGCCTCTGGCGTCAAGATCACTAAAGTCATAGCCGCCCTTCTCAACATCAACAAAGTAGCTCGGCTCGTAGCCCTCGCCGCCCGTCAGGCTGACCATGGCCTTGCCCATGCGGCGCGCACGCGCCGGGTCCTTGCCGAACGTGGCGAACATGGGCTCGCGGTCGACAGTGTCGAAGGCGAACTGGAAGCCGGTGCGCGTGAGCGACGTGGCCTCCGGGAACGCCTTGAGCGCCTGCAGGACGTGGGCGGAGGCCGGGAAGATGTCTTCGCAGTTAAAGCCGATCCAGGCCTGCAGGTTGTCATCTTCAGCAAGGGCCCGGGATGCCGCGGTGTGTGCGATCACGCCCGGCTCCGGCTCGCGGAAGATACCATTGGTCATGGCAGCGCGGAGAACGCGTGCCAAGTTGATGGGGTCAAGAGTAGTTTTGGTCTGCAGCTCGGCGAGCGTGATAGTCTCATTGGGAGGCCAAAGTTTAGCTGGGAATGTTAGTGTCAAGAGGGCTTTAGAGGTAAGGATGCCGCCTCGAACTTACCAATACCGAAGTGGTTGATAATGGTAAGAGCAAGGACATCAAGGAACTGCGGTCATGTCAGCTGCGTCTTTGAGCCCCCAAGAGGGGAAGTGGATACTCACCGCCCAGACTCCCCATCTCAGATACTCCTGGGGCCCATGGGCCAGCCGGTTGAGCTCCCTGGTGGCAGCAATGATATCTTGCTTGAGACGCTGAATATCTTCCGGGAGCTTAGGGTACTGAGACGGCGAGTCGACGTCACTGGTAGGGATGGGAAGGTCGTTCTCGCGCATATATGCCTCGAGCTTCTCAGTATCCCGGGCGATCTGCTGGGCCAGAGCGGCCATGCGGGACGTTGACTGGCCCTCGGCCGTACTGTCGCTGCTGTTGGAACTAGACTCTGACTTGGTCTTCCCCTCCTTCAGGTTCTTGAGAGAAGTGGCCAGCGAGAAAGACCGGCGGTTTTGCTTCTTGGTCTCCTCATCCCCAGCAGGCGAGCTGGAGCTGGTGCCATTGAAGATGGCGCTGAGCCTGAACTTCTTGGTCATCTTGACGCTCAATACAATTCGGCCCCAAAAGTCAGGTGAATCCGGGTCTGGAGGCATGATGAGAGGTTAGCTATGAACGCCCCAAAATAAAAGAGTGCCGTAATAAGTGCAGCTGTGTGATGTCGGCAGCTGTTCTGATAGATACGCTACATCATCAACCCCAGCCTCAGCCTTGCGGGCTGCTTGCTGCAGCTGAGACAGTCCAGGCGGCTAAATTATGACATCTTGAACGGATGTAAGAATAATATTCGGCCCATTGTGTTACTTACCTGGCCAATAGAGCTGCTAATTCTGAAGCAAATAACCCGAGTTTAAACCGCAGACTACCTCAAAGCAGCAGTCGACTCCGTATGAGCCTGTTGTAGAAAAAGTGTAAGTCTCAACTTCTTGCGTTTGAAAACAGAAGTATAATAATGTGAAAGGCTCAATCCAGTCGGATCAAACTCTGGCTGAGCCAAAGTTTGTCAGGGAAAATGGATACTGAATTAATACACAGCGTGTTGGTTGCCCTCACAAATAGTAAGAGGAACGCCTGGAACAGTTGAAGCTCGCCGACCCAGACAGCTGGATCGGGTAGAGTCGTGGGAGCACAAAGTGGGAGAATGCAGCAAGGGGAGGGCACAATGGTACTGCATGTAATTGGTGGGATCATAGTGCTTCACAAAGGCACATGCATACATACCTCTAGAACTGGAGGGCAAGATGGTTCGGGAGAATGAGGAGCAAAGTGAGGTACCGAGAGAGCAATCCCAAGCTGAGTTATCCCTTCGAATGTAGCTCGGTGTTGGGGGAAGGGAGTTTTGTATCTCGCAGGATCACGGGCAGCCAAGCCACTCCCGCTGTGAGACGGGGTCCAAAAAGCCCGGGGACGAGTTTGGAAAGCCAACAAGCTCCGCTTGGGCGGAACGATGGGTCCAACTGACGGATGGGATGGTCCCACGCATCCTCCACGACCCGTCCCATGTCCCATGGAGACCGTACAAGTGCAAACAGCCGGCGCGTGCAGGAATCCCACGCTGTCGAGGTGCCTTGCAGCAGCTCCAGTTCTCCGTTCGGCGTCCGAGAGATGCCTGCCATAGCAACTGCGGCGTCAATCTCTCTGTTAGCTATAATTTCCAAGCCTACGCGATACTTTGTATGGTATACACAGGGCATAACGGAAAAGGCGCCGTGTCCCTTCTCGCATCGACTATTGTGTGCCAATACCTCGACATTGTCGGGACGGTGGGCGAGAAGCTGCCAAATGCAGATCCATGGCCTCGCCAACCTACTCAGTGGTCCCAGCCGAGACCGCAGGTTAGCAACCGATCGGCAAGATATTGGAGCTTTTGGCTTGGTGTCGACATTGGTCGCCGACACCAAGGGAACAGTCGCCGGGCTGATTGCCCCGGATAAGACCACCCCCATGGTTCTGGGTTGCGGGCATGAGGCAAGTTCCAACACACATCCATTTCCTCACTCATGCCTTAAAATCCATGTTGCATCGCAGAAAGGAGAAATGGACGGAGATGTCACCCTCTTCCAGCGTCACCCAAGAAGTTCGAGGAGGACGAGGATAGTCTGACTCCACAATCTGAACTGGGAAGATCGACCCAAAGTGGGTGTTGGGGCCGTTGGCGCTCCAAGGCTTGGCACCACGCTACAGACCTCGCGCGCCGTCGCGGCCGCGTGCATATCCAAAAACGAGGAAACGGGAGCAGAAGAGGCAACGAAAAACTGGGGCGGGGCTCCTCTCTTTCTGCATGAAATCAAACCAGAAGTGGATGAGTGGGGCGGGGGGGGGAGCACAGGAGGAAGACCGGGGAACGTGGGTGCCCTTCCTCATCAGCAGCCGGCATCAACGCCAAGAGGGGCAGGCGCGGAAGTTAATGAGGTGCCCCGATTGGTGCATGCTGTGCTAAAACCGCAAAAGCGGGGGTTTTGCGATGCCTTCGATGTTTTGGGCAGCCGACCATGCCTTTCCCAGCATGGTGGTATGCACCTTGAACTCTTTCCGGACTTGGCAATCGTGGCACTGTGGGATCGTAAGAATCGCCGCGCTGCTCATCGCGGAATTGTGCGTTCGCATGGTGTCTGTGGTGGAGCTGTCCTGCCGGTTTTTCCTGCCGCATCGCTACAATCCTTCTTTGTCCTTCTCTATGACTCCGGGTTCTGCTCCCGCCGTCCTTAGCCTTGCTGTCATGTCAAGAACTTCAGCACCCCACCCACTAAAGTTACGCATGGTTTCTGTCCTGCAAATTCAGCGGAGTGAGATGTTCCAAGAAAACAAACTGGGTTGACACCTGCTGCCTAGCACATCTACGTGTGTACGGAACACTCTCCTGGGAACAGGCTATCATCATCATCATCATCATCATCATCATCATCATCATCATCATCATCATCATCATCATCACTGACCCCGCTTGACCGCCGCACGAACATCCTTGGTCGTGCATGGCTGGATCTCGCTCGATGCTTGCATCTGGATATCGAGGGATAGCACCGTTGATTGGTTAACCACCCCGTGGCGTTCTGGGGCTGATAGTTCGGCACCATCGCAAAACACAAAGAGAATGCGGGATGGACGCTCAAGCCCCTGATGATGTTCCCAGGTCCAAATGATACATGTTAGGATTGCACAACCTACCTCTTCGGCGGAGCCATCCAGCTGGCCGTCTACATCCTTTCAGAGCCTTGACTTACGCAACATAACTGCGCATTTCATGTATGACTTCTCAGAATCTTCTCCCCATGTCCTCCCAAGCGTACCAAATATTGTAGACGTTGCTATCCAAGCACATCCATTATGATCTGTGTCATACCTGACTGAGTTTAGCAGGTGATTCCGGTAGCGAATCCGACAGCAATGCCAGGCTAAAACTGCTGGTAGAAGTCAATTACAAAAGTGGTATCATCTCGTCATCCCAAAGCCCTAATCCAACCATCTACATAGCGTAAAATATCCAGGACATCCAAACCATGTCTATCCATCCCTAGGAACATTGTCCACCCTCCCAGCACTCAACATCTTCCCCTGGATCTAGTACACGTGTACTAGTAGTTCAGAGGCTTCTGCCCATAAATGATATGCATCGGCATGTAAGCCAATATGCTGTTGTCCTGGTAGGCTCTGCGCACGTCAACCAGGAATAACTCCACTTCCTCCCGGGTCCAGCCGAGGCCCCGAGTAAGTGGGCCGAGCGCGATAGCCTGGATTCCGTCCAGCAGGATAGTCCTCCAGTAAAGCCCAACCGTCTTCAGTACCTTGTTCTTGGGCCACGTGCCGATCGGAATCTGTAGGACGCGTTCGGTAACGTTAACAAAGCCGCATTCACGCATCATGTTGGTCAATCCCCCATTGGCCACCGCAAAGAATGGGACTCCCAGCCTGCCCAAGCCCTCGCTGATCAGACCCCAGTACTTCGCTATTGGGTGGTCCGGCGACATCGAGTTGTTCTGCGAAATGGGGTAGTGGTAAACCTCCTGTAGTTCAAACCAGCCGCCTGGGCGTAGGTGTCTACAGACGTTAGCGGATATGGTATGGTGAGGCTGGGGTGGGGACAAAGAAGACGTACTCAAGAACCCGCCGCATCAGCTTCGGCCAGTCTTGGATGGCCTGCACAGTATGTCGGCTGTGGACATAGTCGAAGTAATTACGGGGATGGAGCCACCTTCAAAGATAGATGTCAGTGATACAGCAATACATGTAGTCTATGATAACGATTGTACACACGGGCTCCTTGACGACTATTAGCACTGTCTCCTAGCTTGGACCAAACGGAAGGTGGGGACAACGTACTCAACGTCATCTACCATGAAGCGGACATTGGGGGGTATCCATTCTGGCTGAATGGGGCTTAGATCGATCCCGAGGATATTTGAGCTTGGGAATAAGTCACCCACTTTGAGACACGGTTAGTCAAGGCTATATGACTGAGGCTTTGCAGACACGCATCTCCCTTACTTTCGATGGCCCAAATTCCGGTGCCCGTACCAATGTCCAGGATTTGATGAGGATTGTCCCCAATGGGCGCGAAGTATAGTTGGTTACCGCAAAGCAGTTTGACCATGGCATGCTTCATGTCTTCACGCTGTTGTCTATAAGTTGCGAATGTTGAGTCAGAGAACAGCGTTTCTAGAGCAAATCGAGAGGAAGTTACATACTCAATATCGTCATTCGGGAAGTTGTATCGCCCTTCACGAAAACGATGATAACGGCGGCCGTTCTCCCACACATAATCCCGTACACTCTCAGCTAGTGATGTGGAAGCGGCTGTATGGGCGTCTGTTTCATAGCCATCATCGGTACCTTGGTCGTCGCTGTCGATGACAATGGTGCCTTCTTCCGCCTGAGTTAGGGCCGCCTGGTGCTCTTCTTCATCGTGGTAGTTGGCACTTTTCCGTTTAGCATTATCATTCAAGCCGCTGGTGTCGACGGTTGGGGAGCCGGACACCGGAAGGGAGTTCGAGTAAGGGTAGCCAGTGGACACCCCGCCGGACTCGACAGATGGTGGACGAGACACTGACGTCGTTACCGGATCCGAAGGGAGGGAAGGTGGTACGGAAGGTGAGCTTTCTGGTAGTGAGTGGATGGAACCGTCGGCGTTGGCAGCGAACGATGGGCGTCGGGCAACAGTGCTCGGGCTTTTCGTCCTAGGTTGCGGCGAGACAGCTCTGGCAATTGGTGATTTCAAAACTTCCGGGTTGGTCAGGGGAGATTCTACTGCTGTTGGTGAGGAGACCTCGTCGTCTCTCCTTCCCCTTTTCTTTGGATTCGATTGAGGTTGCAGCTCGGTCACTGTAACAGACACTCCCCCAATCGATCCGTTGAGTGCTCGCTGGTCCGCCATAGCGCAAGAGTTTAGGAGCACAGGCTCCGGTGGTTGTGGAACGATAGCAACAATGCTCGATTAACCGAATCAAACTATCGAAGGGCGATGGAAGGAATCTCTTGCTCAGCTTGCACTTGACGGAGGACACTGGATTCGAGAATTACTGAGTTCGAGTCGACAGCTGCAGTAGAATGTCCGGATCATTGAGGATGAGGCTCAAACACTCCAATCCCGAACTGAGGGCGGGCATCCGACGCCGCGCGTGCAGAGCGCTAAGGTAATGAATGAGCCCCAGTGATCTCAATGTCGAAATGCGAATGAGATTTCGATTGGCGGAATGTCAGCGTCCCCCGGGGCCTTGGCCAGGCTAGATGAACTCTGTATAGGGAATCAATCGAGCACCGAAACCTCTCGGGCGAAGATCGAGATGCAAGGTCGTGATGACAAACAATGTCGGAGTTCGGTGCCTGTCACGGACGAAGGCAACGAACAGGATTCGATTTGCTCGACAAGGACGAGGTCTAGCCGTCTCTTGTGGCCCTCTCGCCCAACCAAAAGCGCGACGCACCTCAGGAGCACAAAGCAACGGGATCCCAAGTCTCAAAAGGCCCACAAGGCGCAAATCATCCGTTTATCCCCGGATATTAATGCAAAGAAGATGCAGCCAGAAGAGGGCCTGATTGCCTGCAGCGGTGGATCTGATGATGAAGGGGTTGGGTGGTTTGGAGCTTCCTTCATCAAACGTCCGGGCTCCAAGCTCAAATTGGGTCCAGAAGAGTGGGGGAAGGGTTTGTCCGCTCGCTGGCCAGGGCCACGCTAGCGGAGTGGATGAACCGCGCAAGGTTACAAGCCCAAACTCTCCCCCTGAAAGCACAACGCTCACAACACTGATGATTGGGCCTGAGCCGGCAGGGCAGAGAAGAAAGAGTTACGTCGTGCGAGTCTTGGCCACGAGAATTCTTACGGTGAGCGTGGGGTTTTCTGTGATGATGGACTCCAGGTCACATGAACCGAGAGGGAAGCCGCTGCATCATAAGGCTAATGCACCAAACCTTATCATTACTTCCAGGCCACAGTCCGGTTTTGATCAGCCAGGAACCTGATCCTTCCATGGTCGAGACTAGGTAGGTATTTTTGTACAAAAAGACGCGCAAGCGCGTACCATTCAGGAAACGAACAAGAAGACGCCTACAGGGTGGTAATAGCCTGTAGTGTACAAGTAGTGTATCCCGACACGATTGGATTTCCATTTAGGTTCTTCTGGAAATGAAGAGCACAGAGCCATCGGTATTGTTTCCGAGAGTCAGGGTTACGACAAGGGGTCCTCGCTTCTGGGGAGCCGCAAGGTTGCCCACGTGGGAACTACAGCAGAAACAATGGCAAGCCACGCCGTGAGCTGCAAATCGCTTGCGTTCCAGGCTACCTGCCTAGCATTACAGTATACAGTATGATTAAAAAACTGCAAGCCTTTGCCAAAGGCTATCGCATGCAGTTTCGGTATCTGCTGGATTTCGTCATGCTGCTGCCAGGTTGCGTTTGCCCGTGGTTCAGTTTTGGAGTTTGTGAAGTGGGAGAGCTTTGACTTCATGTCAATCTCTGCCGGTCTACCTGGGTCTTGAAGGAACACAGTCACGCTTAAAGGCTGAATGGACCAAAAGAACCAAGCATTGGCAGGTTGCTCTATCAAAAGCCAAGACGTCCGTGAGGTGGCTGGTTAGACACTTCGGCATTTTGGTTGGGGTTCGCCGCTCTCGCTTCAGGCTTTTAGGTTGCTTCATGCTTCTGGGCCAGATTCTTGTGGATCTCAATTAAGACAGAACAGAGACGGCGGGTTCTGGGCCATTCGCTCAGCTGGTCAGAGCTCGTGAGCCCCACAAGATTTTTTGGGTACATGGAACCACATGTGGCTCAGCAATGAGGCGTAACTCCTAGTGGGGTCAACAAGTCTGGACCCCGCATTGGGCTTCAGCCTTGCAGCTGCCAGCTTCGTAGCCTTGTGGGATCTCAGAAAGCAACAGGCAGAGACCGAACTGACGTGGGCCTTGCGCGCTTGGGCGCCTTGCACTGTGATGCGCTGAAGCAACCCCAACCGAGACCTCAAGCCAACCTACCTCGACGACTTTACAGCTACCTTGCGCTCCGCTGCCCCTCCCCCGCAGGACTACGTACCTGTACGCATCTCGGGCGCAGATAAAGTCACTCAATAAAACAACTAACACCAATCCAAACCGTGCTGCTGGACCATCAAAACCACCATGGCGGACGCAGCATTGAAGCCCGAGAAGGACTACTCGAAGGAGGCCGACAAGCTGATTCCCGAGGCTGAGCAGCTTGCAAAGGTACTACTTGTTTCTCTTACAACCCAAACTGCATTTTGAACCAAAAGTCTGATGCTTTGTTGCGTAGAAAGACCTCCATGCTGCCATCGAGAAGCTCGCGGTACTCGAGAAGCAGGCTCGCCAGGCCTCCGACCTCGCCACGACATCACGCGTCTTGATTACCATTGTCACCCTTTGCAAGAATGCCGGCGATTGGGGCCTTCTCAACGATCAGACCCTGGTGCTTTCCAAGAAGCATGGCCAGCTCAAGCAGGCCATCACCAAGATGGTCCAGACCGTCATGGGCTTTTTGGACGAGACACCAAACATGGAGACCAAGCTCTCTGTTATTGAGACTCTCCGCACAGTCACCGAGGGCAAGATCTTCGTCGAAGTTGAGCGTGCCCGTGTGACTAAGATCCTCTCCGACATCAAGAAGCAGCAGGGCGACTTAAGGGCCGCCACCGACACGCTCTGCGAGCTCCAAGTCGAAACCTTCGGGTCTATGTCCCGACGCGAGAAGGTCGAGTTCATCCTAGCACAGGTAGCGCTCTGCATTGAGATTGGGGACTGGACACAGGCCGGCATTCTCAGCCGTAAGATCAGCACCCGTTACTTGGCGCGGAAGCCCAAGAAGACACCCGAGCAGCTCGAGAAAGAGAAGAAGGAGCGCGAGAAGAAGCCCAAGCCAGAGGAGGAGGAGGCTCCGACGGAAGAGGAGGACCTCGAGGAGCTCAAGCTCCAGTATTACAGCCAGCAGATCACCCTGGCCAAGCACGACGGCCGGTACCTGGATGTATGCAAGCACTATAGGCAAGTGCTGGACACGGAGACTGTAGAGCAAGACCCGGAGAAGCTGCGCGCGGTATGGACCCTCAGAAGTGCTTTGGATGTTCCCTGAGACTGACCTAGCCCGCAGACGCTGCAAAGGATCATCTGGTTCGTCATTCTCGCACCGCACGACAACGAACAACATGATCTCCTGCATAGAATCAGCAAAGAGCCTCGGAATGCCATGGTTCCCGAGGATGCTGAGCTTCTGAAGTTGTTTACTGTCCACGAGCTGATGCGGTGGCCGGAGGTGTCGAAGGTATTCGGGCCGCACTTGCTCAGCACCGACGTCTTCGACGCCGCTCCTGGGCAGTCGCCCGACGATAAGGCGTTCGAGAGGTGGCAGGATCTGCGCAAGCGCGTCATTGAGCACAACGTGCGCGTGGTGGCGCGCTACTACACGCGCATCCGTATGGATCGGCTGACGCAGCTGCTCGATCTGACGGAAGACGAGACGGAAAAGTATATCAGCGAGCTTGTCACGTCGAAGACTATCTACGCGAAGATTGACCGACCTGCTCGCATCGTTAGCTTCGCTAAGCCTCGTGATGCTGACGACATCCTCAACGAGTGGAGCTACAACATGAAGAGCCTGCTCGGTTTGTTAGAGCGCATCGATCACTTGATCACCAAGGAGGAGATGATGGCACGTATCCAGCCTGGTGCTAAAGGGTCCAAGAAAGGCAAAGAGTCTAAGAAGGCTCGCTAATAGATTGGTTCGAGTCAATATCATCTGGCAAGGTCAACATACATGCCACAATATTGGGTCACATAGACGACAGGCTGTATGAATAGACATGATAGGAAGAGGGAAGGTTTTGCTGCAAATGGCTAGTGGGGGGTGAAATCGTTCTCCTTAATGCAGCAGAAACAGGAGTAGGTAGCACAATGAGCATATGAATGGGACGTCGATTCGTCCCGAAACAGCTCCAGGCTTCTCTCGCACATAAATAACGCGAACGAAGGCTCTATGGAATCCGGGACAGATCTCGTATTACTTGTTGTCCTGCCCCCCTTTTCGATTTGTTGCAGAAGCCCCCCAAGGGCACACACATATCTTGATCCGTTTAATAATAAACCATAAATGTCTAATAACGTGGCAAGGGAGGCAGTGAGGTCGTAGATTGCAAGAACTGATGATGTTCTATGCCATAGACACAGTATTCCCGCCCAAGCTTATCTCTTACCTCCTTTACCTCCTTTCCCTCCCTTCTGTCCTCCTCCACCTCCTGAACCCGCTTTGCCCCCTCCCTTACTCCCACCACTGCCACCAGCAGCCGCCAGCCCGCCAGACAACTCAATAGCCACCTTCGACACCGGCACAACATTAAACGCCTCCTCAACCCTCATACCCCGGATAAGTTCCACCTCCCTGGGCCACATCCGTTCCGGATCCTGCGCCTTCTCATCGACAACGCCCTTCTTCCCTGCCGCCGTCCGCCACCTCTCCACAATATCCTTAACCGCCTTCCCCTTCTTCGCCATCCCCGGCTGTATCTTCGCCTTGTACTTCACTTTACTCAGCGCCTGCCACGGCGCGCATACCGGGACAACCTCGAGAATCTCATCCCCCGGAAGCGGTATGCCGACCAACGATTCCAGCACGCGCAAGTCCATCACCGCGTCGGCACCGTCATCCTCATTGTCGATGTTCTCTCGCAGAATCTTCTGCCTGCGCGCCTCGTGCTCAGCGATCTGTCGCCGGGCGCGCTCTTGCGCGGCCTTCTTGCGCTCGAGGGCAGCGGCGAGCTCGGCCTCGCGCTTGGCTTTGGCGGCCGCTTCTGCTTCACGCTTGGCCTTGGCCGCGGCCACGCCGAGGAGTTCTTCCATCAGGGCGCGGTCTTCTTCGTCTTGGTGGCGGTATTTGGCAGCAGTTTTCTTGGCTTTGCCGCGTTGCCCGCGTTTGGGGGGGCCTTGTTTGGGTTTCGGGGGGTGTTGTTGGGGCTTGGTCGAGGAAGGGGTTACTACACCGGTGGAGGATTGTGTGGGATCTTGTTCTTCTTGATTGGCATCGTCTTCATCCTTTTCCTTTTCTTCTTCCCGTTGCCGTTCTGGACTGCTGCTGTCTTGCTTTGGTTGTTGAGAGTCTCTAGCTTCGACGTCTCCTTCGGGGGCAGCTTGTGGTTGCTCTTCCGAAGAAAACTGATCGTCAGAAACTTGGAGGCGTGAGAGCTCTTCTGATGGAGGATCCTGCTGCATCTCTGTTGGCTCCGTCTTGGTCTTCATTGACTGCAATGGATTGCTCCTCTTCTGGTCGGCATCATCTTCATCCTCGTCACTGCTTTCTTCCTTTTCTGGCAAGACATCCTGTGAAACCTGCTCTTCTTGAGAACCTGTCTTAACCTCCTCGGCTGCTTCCCCTGTCTCTTTGGTACCATCCTCCTTGTCCGTAGACATTTTAAGTGGAGCCTCAGTAGTGCTCTCAGCACGATCATCAACGCCGTACAAGCTATGTTTCACATGCTTAACCTTGCTCTCCTCAGAAACCTTGAAGAGCAAGCCAAAGCCGAGGAGAAGCTTCGGAGGCTCCAAGGGATTGCGCTCCCCGTTGATCATAAAGGTACCTTCAGGCATCGGGTCGCCAGTTGGCCCCAACTTGGAGACCTTGTCAGCAGTTACCCACCAGGCGCCCATCGCTGCCTTCGAATCCCAGGCACTGGAGCAGCACACAGACAAACAGCCGGCTTGAGTCAGAGTTGCTGGCGGAATGGGAGCATCAGGGGTCTTCGGGTCGTTCTTGATGATGACAGTAGCCGCCCCCTTCACATCGGAGTGGACAAAAACATCGCCTTTCTTGAAGTACCGCTTGTACAAGATTTCGTTCTGCTGTGCATCTCGACCGCCCAAAACAAGGTAGCCATCGGACGAGATGAACCAAATGAACTTCTCGAACCATAGCTGCTGCCTGATAGGCTGAAGGATGGGCTTCTCTTGCTTCAAATCCTTTTTAAGATCCTTCGCGATCTTCATTTCGGCATTTTTGAGTGCTATCTCAGCCTGCTGAATGGTCTTCTGTGCCTTGTCGGCAGCAGAGCGCTTCTGCTCGTAATACTCGCGAGCGTTGTTCCACGGGCTAAGCTTCAGATTGATGTCCACGGCCAGACGCTTGTCAGGGCCCTTGGCCTTTTCGGGCTGGGGATCATTGGCAGCTTCTTCGTCGGTATCGTACTCGAAGTCCATCTCTTCGTCTTCTGGTCCTTCTTCTTCCTCTTCGCCAAGAAGCAGGGTAATAATGTTCTCGTGCAATCTCATGGGCAGCTTGATGATCTCTGCGACGGGATTGTGTAGCTTCTGCTCCCGTTCCACCAGCTTGTTGATGTCTACCCAGTCCATGCCTTGTTGCAAAAGACCATTGACGGCATCCATGGCTTCTTGGACACGCTCAATGTTTGCTTCTATAGCTGCGGCCTTGCGCAAGTTCAGAATCTGGGCCTCTTGGAGGCCTTCAATCCTCTTTGCTTGATCCTGGCGAGCAGCTTCGAGCTTCTTCTTGGCTGTAGCCTCGCGTTCTTGTAACCGTGACTGGAGCTTTTGGCCCTCTAATGAAGAAAAGAACTCGTCAACCGTTTTATTAAAACCATCGAAAGTTAGGACCTCCAAGTTAGGGTCCTCCTCGAACTGCTTTGGCAGAAACGGCTGGAAGTCTTCATACAGCAAGCTCGACGCTTTGCCATTTGGGGCCTCACCACCTTCCGAAGCCTGTTCCTGTGCATGAGGATTTGGCTTGGCGATGATGTAACCCTTCAAGACAGGAGAACTTGTAATTTCGTCCAAGATGGCTCGGCCTTGTTCCAAAGCTTTGAACAAACTCTCGAACAAATCCTCGTTTTTCAGTACCTCAAGGGGCTTGACAGTGGAGTCGAACTTGTTGAGCTGAAAGACATGGTCAACCAATACAGGCGGCAATTCGGTAATAGTCGTGGCCAATCCCCTCCTGAGCTCGTCGGCAGCCTTTTTCTTGCTAGGTTTCTTTACTGCCTGCTCTACCGCCGTCTGGAGAGCAGTCCGTAGACGCTCCCTTGTCAAGGCAGGGACTCCTCCATAGTTTTGCCTGTTATCAAGCCTGTATGTCAAGCCAACCCGCTGAGGTTCCTGTCCCTCTCCTTCAGGAACATTTCGGAGCAGAGCAAGAATCTTCAAGTCGGCATCAGTCAAGATAACGTTGCCGCTGGCAAAGAATTCCAGATACAAACGATATGCGCCATCGCTAAACTGAAACTCGATGATGCGGTCTGTGCCGATCTGCGAAATCCTTGTAACGCGACGAGTCTTGAGGAACTTGCGCAAGCGTGCGACGAAGGCGCTGGGAGCAGGTGCGGCGGTGCGGGCAAAGTCTGTCAAGTGGCAGCGGAAGCCAGACTCGATGAGGAGCTGTCGTCGGCAGTCTGGTTTGGCGAACTTGAGCAGGAGGATCTTGGAGTTGAGGTCGTAGATATTAGAAAGACGCAAAGACACGAGCACTTCGGAGAGCTCGTGCGCAATGACCTGACAGAGCAGATGTCAGTCAGTCTCGGGGACAGAGATGAGGGGCAGAACAAAAATGTTGGCGGCGTTCTAAAAAAAAAAAAAAAAAAAAAAAAAAAAAAAAAAAAAAAAAAAAAA
>Ga0065720_1004213_pt1 | contig 14815 bp, 13 predicted proteins | sample Thericmetagenome_FD_59107 | JGI IMG/M metagenome (GOLD analysis project Ga0065720, IMG submission 59107) | Thermophilic microbial communities from the Joint Bioenergy Institute, California, USA of rice/straw/compost enrichment - eDNA_2 v2... | ecosystem: Engineered > Solid waste > Grass >... | reverse complement strand
CTTCCAGGCCTTCCGCCGCGCGGTGCCGGCCCCGCCGAACGCCGGCCCGGTCGCCCGCTTCCTGCTCTTCGAGCGCGCCTACCCGGACTCGGTCGCCGCCTCGATCGAGTCGGCGCGCTCGGCGCTCGCCGCCGCCGACCGCGACGCGCGCGTGTCGGAGCCGGTGCTGCGCCTCAAGCGCGTCTCCGCCGACCTCGAGTTCCGCGCCTGGGACGGCGAGGAGCAGGACCTCCACGAGGTCCTCGCGCTCGTCGGCCGCGAGCTGCAGTCCCTCGACCGCGACATCGCCTCGCGCTACTTCGCCGGCGCCCTGGCCTGACCGCCATGCACGTCCAGCTGCGCTATCTCACCGAGTACCGCTACCACGAGCCGGTCACCGACAACCTCAACGTCCTGCGGGTGCGCCCGGCGACGAACCGCACCCAGCGCGTCGACGACTTCGTCGTGCGCATCGACCCGGAGACGCGCCTGGGCCGCCACGAGGACTACTTCGGCACCGAGGTCATCGAGTTCGGGATCTCCAGGCCGCACGACCACCTGACGATCGACGTCCGCGCCCGGGTGACGACCTCCGACCCGGGCGAGCCGCCGGAGGCGGGCTGGGAGGCGATCGCCACCCGCGCCTACGCGGAGGCCGGCGGCGAGTTCCTGCTGCCCGACAACGACACGACCGGCGACCCGCGCCTCGACGAGCTGACCGGGCGGCTGCGCGCGGCGACCCCGCCTGGCCACGCTGCGCCGGCTCACCGAGCTCGTCCCCGACACGTTCGCCTACCGCCAGGGGGTCACGTACGTCGACTCGACGGTCACCGACCTCCTCGACGCCGGCGCCGGCGTCTGCCAGGACTTCGTCCACCTCGGCCTGCTGCTCCTGCGCCGCCACGGGATCGCCGCCCGCTACGTGTCCGGCTACCTGTGGGCGCCCGGCGAGCACGCGTCCGAGGACTCCGTTGAGGTCGCCACCCACGCCTGGCTGGAGGCGCTGCTGCCGGCGGCCGACGGGTCGAGCGAGCCGGTGTGGTGGGGCGCGGACCCGACGAACCGCCGGCTCGTCGGGGAGGGGCACGTGAAGATCGGCCACGGCCGCCACTACCGTGACGTCCCGCCGATCCGCGGCGTGTACCGCGGCGGGGCGCAGGCGACGCTCGAGGCGTCCGTGCGGATGACCCGGCTCGACCCGGCGACGAGCGCGCGCGCCTGATCGGCTACCATGCGCCCTCCGACCTGCCGCCGGCGGGTCGTTCCTTTGTGTCCCGACCCGGGAGCCCGCCAGATGGCCCGCGGAGACGTGCGCATCGCAGTCACCCTCGCGTGCGAGGAGTGCAAGCGGCGCAACTACCAGACGAACAAGAGCAAGCGAAACAACCCCGACCGGATCACCCTGCGCAAGTACTGCAAGTGGTGCCGGAAGCACACGTCCCACCGGGAGACCCGGTAGGGAGCGCAACCCGATGGCGCGCGGCCCACGCAAGGACGACGACCCGCTCCGGAGAGAGGATCTCCCCGGAGAGCTCGAGCACGCCTCGGGCGAGGTCGACGAGGCCGAGGCCGCGCTCGTCGCGGGGGCGGGCGGCCAGACGTCCGACCTGTCCGACCGCGAGCTCGAGCGCGAGGCGGCCGAGGCCGGCCGCACCGCTCGGATCCCCGCCGACGAGCGCGGCGGGCCGCGACCCGGCGGCAACCGGGTCCTGAACTTCCTGCGCGCGAGCTGGGCTGAGCTCCAGCGCGTCCAGTGGCCCGACCGGCGTCACGTCGCCCAGGCGACGACGGTCGTCATCGGGTTCGTCTTGATCGCCGGCGCCTACCTCGGCATCGCCGACTGGGTCGCCCAGCGCGTCGTCGAGTTCATCATCTGATCAGAGAGAAACCATGTTCCGCTGGTACGTCGTCAACACCTACTCGGGCCACGAGAAGAAGGTCAAGCAGAACCTCGAGCATCGCGTGGTCTCGCTCGGCCAGCAGCGCAACATCCGCCAGGTGGTCGTCCCGACCGAGACCGTCTCGGAGATGAAGGACAACCAGAAGGTGACCACCGAGAAGCGGACGATGCCCGGGTACGTGCTCGTGAACATGGATCTCAACGAGGACTCGTGGAGCCTGGTCAAGGGCACGCCCGGCGTGACGGGGTTCGTCGGGGCCTCCAACGAGCCCGTTCCGCTCACCCAGGCCGAGGTCGACCGGCTGCTGAAGAAGGAGGTCGCGACCGCGCCGCGGACGCGCGCCCAGTTCTCCATCGGCGAGTCGGTCAAGGTCATCTCCGGCCCCCTCTCGGACTTCTCCGGCGAGATCTCCGAGATCAACGAGGACGCCAGCCGCCTGAAGGTCCTCGTCTCTATCTTTGGACGCGAGACCCCGGTCGAGGTGGGCTTCGACCAGGTCAAGAAGATCTAGGAAGCGAACCGAACGCCATGGCGAAGAAGGTCCTCACCACCATCAAGCTGCAGGCCCCCGGCGGCCAGGCGAGCCCGGCTCCGCCGGTCGGCCCGGCGCTGGGCCAGCACGGCATCAACATCATGGAGTTCGTCAAGGCGTTCAACGCCCAGACGGCGAACGACATGGGGACGACGATCCCCGTCGAGATCACGGTCTACGAGGACCGCTCGTTCACCTTCATCACGAAGACGCCGCCGGCCGCCGTGCTCATCCGCCAGGCGCTGAACATCGAGAAGGGGTCGTCGGAGCCGAACCGCACGAAGGTCGGCACGATCACCCAGGCGCAGCTGCGCGAGATCGCCGAGAAGAAGCTCAAGGATCTCAACGCGCACGACGTCGACCAGGCGGCGAAGATCATCGCGGGCACGGCCCGCTCGATGGGCGTGGAGGTGGCTGGCTGATGGCCAAGCACGGCAAGTCGTACCTCGAGGCGCGCGCCAAGGTCGATCGCGAGCGCGAGTACTCGCCGGTCGAGGCGATCCGCCTCGTCAAGGAGCTGAAGCGGGCGAAGTTCGACGAGTCGGTCGAGGTGCACATCCGCACCGGGCTGAACGTCCGCCACGCCGACGAGCAGCTGCGCGGCACGATCGCGCTGCCCCACGGCCTGGGCAAGGACGTCACGGTCGCCGTGTTCGCCCAGGGCCCGAAGGCCGCCGAGGCCGAGGCCGCCGGCGCCGACGTGGTGGGCGGCGAGGACCTCGCCAAGCGCATCGAGGAGGGGTTCACCGACTTCGACGTCGCGATCGCGACGCCGGACCTCATGCCGGTCGTCGGCCGGCTGGGCCGCATCCTCGGCCCGCAGGGCAAGATGCCCAACCCGAAGGTCGGCACCGTGACGATGGACGTCGCGAAGGCGGTCGAGGAGGCGAAGGCCGGCAAGGTCGAGTACCGCACCGACCGCACCGCCATCGTCCACCTGACGATCGGCAAGACGTCGTTCGACGACAAGGCGCTGCTGGAGAACTACGCGGCCGTCATCGACGAGATCGTCCGCGCGAAGCCGTCGGCCGCCAAGGGCCGCTACATCCGCTCGATCACGCTGGCCTCCACGCAGGGCCCGGGCGTGAAGGTGGACCCCACCCGTACCCGCGACATCGTCGAGGAGGCTGTCCCGGCCGCGGCCTGAGCGACAGCCCTTCTCCCGAGACCCCCGGCGGCCGCGCGGCGTAAGACCGGGCTAGGAGGCTGATGAACCGAGAACAGAAAGCTGCGGCGATCGCGGAGATCGCCAGCGAGATCCAGGAGTCGCAGGCGGTCTTCGCCGTCGACTACCGCGGGATCTCCGTGCCCCAGGCGGCGGAGCTGCGCGCCCGGCTGCGCGAGAGCGACACCCGCTTCCGGGTCGTGAAGAACACGCTCACGGAGCGGGCCGCCGACCAGGCGGGCGCCGAGGCGCTGAAGGACCTCCTCGAGGGCCCGACGGCGCTCGCGTTCGTCCACGGCGACGCCGCCGCCGCGGCGAAGGCGCTGGCCGACTACGCCAAGGAGACCGACCTGCTGCCCTTCAAGGGCGGCTACATGGACGGCGCGCCGCTCTCGCCCGACGAGATCCGCGCGATCTCCCGCCTTCCCTCGCGCGACGTGCTCTACGGCCAGCTCGTGGGCCTCGTCGCGTCGCCGATCTCCGGCCTCGCCCGGACCCTGCAGGCGCTCATCTCGGGCCTGGCCGTCCAGCTCGGCCAGATCCGCGACCAGGGCCTCGTGGGGCAGGGCGCCCCGGCGGAGGCGGCCGAGGCCGCTGCGGCCGAGGCCGAGGAGGCTCCGGCGGCCGAGGAGGCTCCGGCCGCCGAGGCGCAGGCCGACCAGGACGCCGAGGCGCCCGAGGGCGCGGAGGCGGCCGCGGACCCCGCCGAGGGGGCCGACGACTCAGCAACGACTTCGAACGACGAGGAGTAACCAGACATGGCCACCAGCACCCAGGAGTGGATCGAGGAGCTCAAGAGCATCTCGGTGCTCGAGCTCGCCGAGCGCATCAAGGCGCTCGAGGAGGAGTTCGGCGTCTCGGCCACGGCCGTGGCGGCCGCCGCCCCGGTCGCCGGCGCGCCCGCGGCCGGCGGTGACGCCGGCGGCGAGGAGGCCTCGTCGACGGTCGACGTCATCCTGGCGAGCGCCGGCGACAAGAAGATCCAGGTCATCAAGGTCGTCCGCGCGGCGACCGGCCTGGGCCTGAAGGAGGCCAAGGCGCTCGTCGACGAGGCGCCGAAGCCGGTCAAGGAGGGCGTCGAGCGCGAGGAGGCCGAGAAGCTCAAGGCCGAGCTCGAGGAGGCGGGCGCCACCGTCGAGCTCAAGTAGCTCGCGGCGACACCGCCGGCTGTTCGCTTGGATCGAGGGGCGCCCCGCCGGGGCGCCCCTCGTCGTTCTCGGGTCAGCCCTGCGGCGCGTAGCGGTGGTGGAGCATGAGGTCGTTGCCGTCGGGGTCGGTGAACAGCGCCATCCTGCAGACGCCGGTGTCGAGCGTGTCGCCCAGGAACCGCACGCCCTTGGCCTCGAGCTCGGCCCGGGCGGCGTCGACGTCCTCGACGTGGAGCGCGAGGTGACCGTTCTTCTGGGGCTGGAAGGGCACGCCGAGCTTCTCGGGCTCCCAGATCCCCAGGCACGTGTCCCCGGCCCAGAACTCGTAGTCGGCGTGCTCGTCCCTGCGCAGCCCGAGCGTCTCGCCGTAGAAGCGGCGGGCGCGGTCGGCGTCCTGGGACGGGATGGCGACGAAGTCCAGCTTGGTGATGAGGCTCATGGCGCGAGCCTCCCACGGATTGCGGTCACGTGCTGACCGCAACCGCGCCCGTGGCATCATGCCGCGCCTGATGCTGACGCTCCGCGCGGGACACCTCGAGGCCGACGTCGCCCCAGAGGCCGGGATGGTCGTCGCCTCCCTGCGCCGCCGCGGCGACGAGCTGCTCGGCGTGCGCGGCGGCCTGGACGGGTGGCGGCGCGAGGGCCGGACGTTCGGCGTGCCGCTCCTGTACCCGTTCGCCAACCGCCTGTCGGCGGTCCGCAGCGCGCGGATCGACGCGTCCGCGGCCCGCCGCGACGGGCGCTTCCCGATCCACGGCCTTCCCGCCGCCCGCGGCCCGTGGGAGGTCGTCGAGGACACGCCGGAGCGGGTCCGCGGCCGGCTGCGCTGGGACGACCCGGCGTTCCCGCCCGCCCACGTCGTCGAGGTCGAGCACGCGCTCGACGCCCGCGGGCTGCGGGTCACGACCCGCGTCCTCGGCGAGGGGGTCCCGGTCTCGTTCGGCTGGCACCCGTACCTCGCGCTCGACCGCGCCCGCGACGAGGTCGAGATCCCGGCGATGCGCCGCCTCGTCCTCGACGCCGACGGGCTGCCGACCGGGGCGGTCGAGGACGCGCCCGCCGTGTCGGGGCTGCTCGGCGACCGCGCGTTCGACGACCTCTACGAGGCGCCCGGCGCCCCGCTGCGCGCCGGCCGGGTCGCCGTCGTCTTCGAACGCGGCGTCCGCTACGCGCAGGTCTTCGCCCCGCCCGGCGAGCCGCTCATCGCCTTCGAGCCGATGTCGGCGCCGGTGAACGCCCTCGTCAGCGGCGACGGCCTGCAGGCGTCCCCGTACGAGATGGCCTTCCGCCTGGAGGTGGCCGCGTGATCCTCGCCGACCGCTGGAGCTCGATCGAGGAGCTCATGGCCGCCCACCGGCCGCTGCGCCTGGACCTCGGCTGCGGCTACGTCAAGCCGCCCGGCTACGTCGGCCTCGACGACCTGCGCGGCGTCGGCGGGCTGCAGGGCCAGCTGCCGTCCGTCGAGGGCGGGCCCGACGTCCTGCTCGACCTCAACGAGGACGAGTACCCGTTCCCGGACGGCAGCGTGGAGGAGATCCGCTCGCGCCACTTCCTCGAGCACTCCCACCTCGACCACGTCTTCACGCAGTCGCACCGGCTGCTGCGCCCCGGCGGGCTGTTCGTGGCGATCGTCCCGTACGCCAACAGCGCCGACGGGATGTCGCCCGGCCACCACGTCTTCCTCACCGAGCGCTTCTTCGAGCGCAACCCGTCCTTCGGCCAGAAGTTCCAGATCACCCGCATCACCTACCGCCAGAGCGAGGAGTGGGAGGCGTGGCCGCGGCTGCTGCGCCGGCTCATCCCGTACGACTGGGCCCGCACCCACCTCTTCAACGTCTGCAAGGAGATGCGCGTCGAAGCGGTCCGCCGGCCCTGACCGAACGAACGTCCACGCGCGCGTCCGCCGGGTTGATGGCGCGTCGGCGCTCCGCCGATGGTCCGCGGACCATGCGTCCGATCACCACCCTCATCCTCGCCGCCGCCGGGTCGCTCGCGGTGGCGGCGCCCGCCGCGGCCCAGGACCGCCCGCAGACCTGGGAGGCGTGTCTCGCCGAGCAGGCCGAGAACCTCAACGTCGACTGCGTGAAGGCCGAGCAGGTCGGCCGCCCGCCGCGCAAGGCCAAGCCGAAGACGCCGCGCACGGTCCGCGTCACCTGGTCGCTCGGCGGCTGCGCGGGCCAGGAGGCGACCTCGTGGCAGTGGCAGGTGCGGATCCTGCGCGACGACCGCCGCGGCACGTACATCCCGGCCGAGGCGCCCGACGGGACGCGCCGCTACCTGTTCGGCGGCGACACGCGGACGGGCAGTCGCGAGATCAAGCTGCGCTCCGGCGCCTACCACGTCGACATGGCGATCGAGCACGCGACGTCGCCCGACGGCGGCGACTGCACCGGCACCGACCTGCGCTCGCCCCGGTTCGTCGTGCGCTGACCCCGGCCCGGGCCGCCCGTCCCCGGGGCGGCCCGCCGGTCCGGCGTCGCGACCCGGGTCGCGGGGCGGTTGGTACAGTTCAGGCCGCTCGGCCGATAGTCGCAGCCGCCCACCTTCCGGCGCCGCGCCACATACGTGGTCGCCCAGGGCGGGGTCCGTGAGCGCCGAGACGCCCCCGCGGGGGTCCCGCTTCGCGCTGTGCTAACTTGGAACGTCGCGCGCGTTCCCTTCGAGCGCGCGACGCCCCCGCCCTCTCGCACCTTCGACCCTCCAGAGGAGTCGCCGTCTTGGCTTCCACTGACGCCACGCGCACGCGCCGGTCCTTCGCGCGCCTGAGCAAGCCGCTCGAGGTCCCGAACCTCATCGACATCCAGCGCCGCTCGTTCGAGCGCCTCGTCGACCCCGAGAACGGGCTCCTGCGCGAGACGATCGACGACATCACGCCGATCGAGGACTACACCGGCAACCTCGCCGTCGACTTCGGGGAGTTCCACTTCGACGAGCCGGTCGCGTCCATCGAGGAGTGCCGCGAGAAGGACCTCACCTACGCGCGCCCGCTCACCGTCACGGTCGCGTTCGTGAACCGGGAGACGGGCGAGATCCGCGAGCAGTCGGTCTTCATGGGCGACTTCCCGTGGATGACCGAGCGCGGGACGTTCATCATCAACGGCACCGAGCGCGTCGTCGTCACGCAGCTCGTCCGCTCGCCGGGCGCCTACCTCATGGAGCCCAAGGACCGCGAGAAGCAGGTCTTCATCGCGAACCTGATGCCGGCCCGCGGCTCCTGGCTCGAGCTCGAGATCGACAAGAAGGGCAAGGTCTTCGTCCGCATCGACCGCAAGCGCAAGCTGCCGGTCACCGTCCTGCTGCGGGCGATGGGCTACGCGAGCGACGAGGAGATCCTGCGCCTCTTCGACAACTCGATCTACATCCGCAACACGATCGAGGCGGACCCCGAGGTCACGAAGACCGAGGAGGGGGCGCTCATCGAGCTGTTCAAGAAGCAGCGCCCGGGCGAGCCGCCGAGCGTCGACAACGCGCGCGCGCTTCTCAACCAGCTCTTCTTCGACCCCAAGCGCTACGACCTCAGCCGGGTCGGCCGCTACAAGCTGAACTCGCGCCTGGGCCTCGACATCGACCTCGAGACCCGGACGCTCACCCACGACGACATCCTCGCCCTCGTCAAGGAGCTCGTCACGCTGCCGAAGCTGCTCGGCATGCCGGAGGACCCCGAGGTCGAGATCAAGGACTACGCGGCGGAGGCCGCGGCCCTGCCGCGCGAGCCGGTCCAGGAGCACCTGGACGAGTACGAGCACTTCGGCAACCGCCGCCTGCGCACCGTCGGCGAGCTGATCCAGGAGGCGTTCCGGATCGGCCTGTACCGCATGGAGCGCGTCGTGCGCGAGCGCCTCACGACCGAGGACGCCGACACGATCACGCCGCAGACGATCATCAACATCCGCCCGGTCGTGGCGGCGATGAAGGAGTTCTTCGGCTCCTCGCAGCTCAGCCAGTTCATGGACCAGACGAACTCGCTGGCCGGGCTGACGCACCGCCGCCGCCTGAACTCGCTGGGCGCCGGCGGCCTCACCCGCGAGCGCGCGCCGATCGAGGTCCGCGACGTCCACCCGACGCACTACGGGCGCATGTGCCCGATCGAGACCCCGGAGGGCCCGAACATCGGCCTGATCGGCTCGCTGTCGAGCTACGCGAAGGTCTCCGAGCACGGGTTCGTCACGACCCCGTACCGCGTCGTCAAGGACGGCGTCGTCACCGACGAGATCGTCCACCTGGACGCCACCCAGGAGGAGGAGAAGCTCGTCGCGCAGGCCGACACGCCGGTCGACGAGAACGGCCGCATCACGGCCGAGGAGTGCCTCTGCCGCACGCAGGCCGGCCAGTACGTGACCGTGCCGCCGAGCGAGGTCGACCTCATGGACGTCTCGCCCGAGCAGATCTGGTCGGTCGCGACGGCGATGATCCCGTTCCTGGAGCACGACGACGCGAACCGCGCGCTCATGGGCTCCAACATGCAGCGCCAGGCCGTGCCGCTGCTGAAGACCGAGGCGCCGATCATCGGCACCGGCATGGAGCGCCGCGCCGCGCTCGACACCGGCGACGTGATCCTGGCCAAGAGCGACGGCACGATCGCCTACGTCGACGCGACCCACATCACCGTCGAGCGCGAGGACGGCGGGCGCGACGAGTACGAGCTGCAGAAGTTCATGCGCTCCAACCAGGGCACGCTCATCCACCACAAGCCGCTGGTCAACCCGGGCCAGACGGTGAAGAAGGGCGACGTCCTGGCCGACGGCTCCTCGACCGACCACGGCGAGATGGCGCTGGGCAAGAACCTGCTCGTCGCCTTCATGTCCTGGGAGGGCTACAACTTCGAGGACGCGATCATCCTCTCCAACCGGCTGGTCCAGGACGACGAGCTCACCTCGATCCACATCGAGGAGTACGAGATCGACGCCCGCACGACGAAGCTCGGCGACGAGGAGATCACCCGCGACATCCCGAACCGCTCCGAGGAGTCGCTGCGCAACCTCGACGACCGCGGCATCGTCCGCATCGGCGCCGAGGTCGGCTCCGGCGACCTGCTCGTCGGCAAGGTCACGCCGAAGGGCGAGACCGAGCTGACCGCCGAGGAGAAGCTCATCCGCGCGATCTTCAAGGAGAAGGCGCGCGAGGTCCGCGACACCTCGCTGAAGGTGCCGCACGGCGAGGGCGGCGTCGTCATCGACGTCATGACCTTCAGCCGCGAGAACGGCGACGACCTGCCGCCGGGCGTCAACGAGCTCGTCCGCGTCTTCGTCGCCAAGAAGCGCAAGATCTCCGAGGGCGACAAGCTCGCCGGCCGCCACGGCAACAAGGGCGTCATCTCGAAGATCGTCGACGTGCAGGACATGCCGTTCCTCGAGGACGGCACCCCCGTCGACGTCATCCTGAACCCGCTCGGCGTGCCGTCGCGCATGAACGTCGGCCAGATCCTCGAGACCCACCTCGGCTGGGCCGCCGCGCAGGGCTGGTACGACGACGGCAGCGAGGCCTACGAGGAGGCCAAGCGCAACGGCTCCAAGAAGGTCTTCATCTCGACGCCGGTGTTCGACGGCGCGACGATCGAGGACGTCGACGAGGCGCTCATCCGCTGGCAGGAGGAGCACCAGGGCGCCATCAAGATGGACATCGACATGAGCCGCCGGCCCGGCGAGCGCGCCACCGGCAAGCTCCAGCTCTTCAACGGCCGCACGGGCGAGCCGTTCGAGGAGAAGGTGACCGTCGGCTACATGTACATCCTCAAGCTCCACCACCTCGTCGACGACAAGATCCACGCGCGGTCGACCGGCCCGTACTCGCTCGTCACCCAGCAGCCGCTCGGCGGCAAGGCGCAGTTCGGCGGCCAGCGCTTCGGCGAGATGGAGGTGTGGGCGCTCGAGGCCTACGGCGCCGCTTACACGCTCCAGGAGATGCTGACCATCAAGTCCGACGACACCGTCGGGCGCGTGAAGGCCTACGAGGCGATCGTCAAGGGCGAGAACATCGCCGAGCCGTCGATCCCCGAGTCCTTCAAGGTCCTCCTGAAGGAGATGCAGTCGCTGGCGCTCGACGTCAACGTCGTCTCCGACGAGGGCTCGCGCGCGGAGATGGGCGAGGAGGACGACGACCTGCTGCGCGCCGCCGAGGAGCTGGGCATCGACCTGTCCGGCGTCCGGGCGGGCGAGAACGCGGGCGCCGACGAGCAGGTCGAGGGCTCCGACGACACGGACGCCGGCGAGCCCTCCGCCGAGAACGAGAACGCCGAGGACACCGAGGCCGACGTCGATGCGGACATCGACGCCGACGTGGACATCGCGGACCTTCCGCAGGAGTAACCCTTGATCGACATCAACAACTTCGACGCCATCGAGATCGGCCTCGCGTCCAGCAAGCAGATCCGAGCCTGGAGCTCGGGCGAGGTCACGAAGCCCGAGACGATCAACTACCGCACGCTCAAGCCCGAGAAGGACGGCCTCTTCTGCGAGCGCATCTTCGGTCCGACGAAGGACTGGGAGTGCTACTGCGGCAAGTACAAGCGCGTCCGCTACAAGGGCATCGTCTGCGAGCGCTGCGGCGTCGAGGTCACCCGGTCCAAGGTGCGCCGCGAGCGCATGGGCCACATCGACCTCGCCGCGCCGGTCAGCCACATCTGGTTCTTCAAGGGCGTCCCGTCGCGCATCGGCTACCTGCTCGACATGGCGCCCAAGGAGCTGGAGAAGGTCCTCTACTTCGCCGCGTCGATCGTGACCTGGGTCGACGAGGAGGCCCGCCAGCGCGACCTGCCCGAGCTCGAGCAGAAGGTCAACGAGGTCCTCGACAACTACGCCGCCGAGCGCGAGGAGCGCGTGCTCGAGCTGCGCGAGTCGCTCAAGCGCCGCGAGGCGTACCTGACGACCGGCGACCAGACCGGCTTCAGCGACGAGGACCACCTGTGGGCCGACTCGCTCGACGTCAAGATCAACAAGCTCGACGACGACGAGCGCGAGAAGCTCATCAAGGAGCTGCGCAAGACGTTCGAGGCCGACATCGCCGACACGGAGGCCTACATCGAGGACGCGGCCGAGCGCATGCGTCAGGTGTGGGAGCTCTTCAAGGAGATGGAGCCGAAGCGCATCGAGCACGACGAGACGCTGTTCCGCGAGCTCAAGGAGCGCTTCGGGTCGCCGTACGGCTTCGGCGAGTACTTCCGCGGCGGCATGGGCGCCGAGGCGATCCGCGACCTGCTCGAGCAGGTCGACCTGGAGGCCGAGGCGGCCGAGCTCGAGGAGCAGGTCAAGACGGCCAAGGGCCAGAAGCAGGCCCGCGCGGTCAAGCGCCTGAAGGTCGTCTCCGCGTTCCTGCAGTCGGGCAACCGCCCCGAGCAGATGATCCTCGAGGCGATCCCGGTCATCCCGCCGGAGCTGCGCCCGATGGTCCAGCTCGACGGCGGCCGGTTCGCGACGTCGGACCTCAACGACCTCTACCGCCGCGTCATCAACCGCAACAACCGCCTGAAGCGGCTGCTCGACCTCGGCGCGCCCGAGATCATCGTCAACAACGAGAAGCGGATGCTCCAGGAGGCCGTCGACGCCCTGTTCGACAACGGCCGCCGCGGGCGCCCCGTCACCGGCCCGGGCAACCGGCCGCTGAAGTCCCTGAGCGACATGCTCAAGGGCAAGCAGGGCCGCTTCCGCCAGAACCTGCTCGGCAAGCGCGTCGACTACTCGGGCCGCTCGGTCATCGTCGCCGGCCCGAACCTGAAGCTGCACCAGTGCGGCCTGCCGAAGCTGATGGCGCTCGAGCTGTTCAAGCCGTTCATCATGGCCCGGCTCGTCGAGCGCAAGTCGGCGCAGAACATCAAGGCGGCCAAGAAGATGGTCGATTCGATGATCCCCGAGGTCTGGGACGTCCTCGAGGAGGTCATCGCCGAGCACCCGGTCCTCCTGAACCGGGCGCCGACGCTGCACCGCCTCGGCATCCAGGCGTTCGAGCCGATCCTCGTCGAGGGCAAGGCGATCCAGGTCCACCCGCTCGTCTGCGCCGCGTTCAACGCGGACTTCGACGGCGACCAGATGGCCGTGCACCTCCCGCTCAGCGCCGAGGCGCAGGCGGAGGCGCGGATCCTCATGCTGTCGGCCAACAACATCCTGTCTCCCGCGCACGGCGCGCCGCTGGCGACGCCGTCGCAGGACATGGTGCTGGGCGCCTACTACCTCACCTACGGCCCCGAGCCGGAGGAGCTCGAGCAGCTCGACCCGTCGACGCTCGAGAAGCGCCCGCACGTGTTCCGCACGGCGCAGGAGGCCGAGCTCAGCTACGAGTTCGGCGCGGTCAGGCTCCACGACCTGGCCGAGTACCGGCCGGTCGGGCGCGAGGGCCACATCCTCACGACGGTCGGGCGGATCATCTACAACGACCGCATCGAGCGCGCGCTCGAGGAGGCCATCGGCGAGGAGTTCGACCCGAGCTCGTACGAGTTCGTCAACCAGCCGATGAAGAAGCGCGACACCGCGAAGCTCATCGACGGGCTCGTGCAGCGCTACGGCGCGCCCGTGGTCGCGCTCGTCCTCGACGCGTTCAAGGAACTCGGGTTCAAGTACGCGACGCAGGCCGGCATCACCGTCTCCAAGAACGACGTCGTCGTGCCGCCGGAGAAGGCCGAGATCCTCGCGAAGTACGACCGCCAGGTCGCCGAGATCGAGGACCAGTACGAGATGGGCCTCATCACCGAGGAGGAGCGCAAGGACGCGATCGTCGCCCAGTGGGACGCCGCCACCGAGGAGGTGGCCGAGGCGATGATCGAGAACCTCGACCCGCTCAACCCCATCTACATGATGGCCAACTCGGGCGCCCGCGGCTCGTTCAAGCAGATCCGCCAGCTGGCGGGCATGCGCGGCCTCATGGCCAACCCGAAGGGCGAGATCATCCCGCGCCCGATCAAGGCCAACTTCATCGAGGGCCTGTCGGTGCTCGAGTACTTCATCTCGACCCACGGCGCCCGCAAGGGCCTCGCGGACACCGCGCTGCGCACCGCCGACTCGGGCTACCTGACCCGGCGCCTGGTCGACGTCTCGCAGGACGTCATCATCCGCGAGACCGACTGCGGCACCGAGGAGTACATCGAGATGGCGGCGTTCAACGACGCCGGCGAGCCGAACGACAACCTCGTCGGCCGGATCGCCCCCGTCGACATCACCGCCCCCGACGGCAGGACCGTCCTCGTCGAGAAGGGCAAGGAGATCGGCCGCGACGAGTTCACGGCGATCATCGACGCCTACCGCCCGCAGTACGACGACGAGGGCGTCAACGGGAAGATCCCGGTGCGCTCGGTGCTGAAGTGCGAGGCCACCAGCGGCGTGTGCCAGATGTGCTACGGCCGCTCGCTGGCGACCGGCAAGCTCGCGCAGATCGGCGACGCGGTCGGCATCATCGCCGCGCAGTCGATCGGCGAGCCGGGCACGCAGCTGACGATGCGGACGTTCCACACCGGCGGCGTCGCCGGCGCGGACATCACGCACGGCCTGCCGCGCGTCGTCGAGCTGTTCGAGGCGCGCAAGCCGAAGGGCCTGGCGCAGATCAGCGAGGTCGACGGCGTCGTCTCGATCGAGGAGTCCGACAAGGCCCTCACCGTCGTCGTCACCGACGACGCGGGCGACGAGCACAAGTACTCGTTCCCGCGGCGCACGCGCCTGTTCGTCGAGGACGGCCAGCGGATCGAGAAGGGCACGCAGCTCAACGAGGGCTCGCTGTACCCGCACGACGTGCTGCGCATCCAGGGGCGGACGGCGACCGAGCAGTACCTCGTCAAGGAGGTGCAGGTCGTCTACAAGTCCCAGGGCGTCGACATCAACGACAAGCACATCGAGCTCATCGTCCGCCAGATGCTCAAGAAGGTGCGGGTCGACCAGAAGGGCGACACGGACTACCTGCCGGGCGCGTTCGTCGACCGCTACGAGTTCCAGCGGGCCAACGAGAAGGTCATCGCCGAGGGCGGCGAGCCGGCCCAGTACGAGGAGATCATCCTCGGCATCACGAAGGCCTCGCTGAACACGGACTCGTTCCTGTCGGCGGCCTCCTTCCAGGAGACCACGAAGGTCCTGACCGACGCGGCGCTCGAGGGCAAGATCGACCGCCTCAACGG
>Ga0065720_1003582_pt1 | contig 14819 bp, 12 predicted proteins | sample Thericmetagenome_FD_59107 | JGI IMG/M metagenome (GOLD analysis project Ga0065720, IMG submission 59107) | Thermophilic microbial communities from the Joint Bioenergy Institute, California, USA of rice/straw/compost enrichment - eDNA_2 v2... | ecosystem: Engineered > Solid waste > Grass >... | reverse complement strand
GAGCGGATCGAGGCGATCGTGACCCGGCTGCGCGCGGCGGAGAAGGAGCTGGAGCGGCTGCGCTCGGCCCAGGTGCTCGCGGTGGCGGGCGAGCTCGTCGCGGGCGCCCGCGACCTCGACGGCGTCTCGTTCGTCGCGCACCGCGCGCCGGACGGCACCACCGCCGACGACCTGCGCAAGCTCGCGCTCGACGTGCGCGGCAGGTTCCCCGGCGACCGCGCCGCGGTGGTCGTGATCGCCGGCGTCCCGGCGGACCGGCCGGTGGTCGTCGCCGCGGTGAACCAGGCCGGACGGGACCGCGGCCTCAAGGCCGGCCGCCTCGTCGGCGTGGCCGCGAAGGCGCTCGGCGGCGGCGGTGGCGGCAAGGACGACATCGCCCAGGGCGGCGGCTCCCGGCCCGAGGCGATCGCCGACGCCCTCGGCGCGGTCGAGGCGGCGGTCCGCGAGGCGCTCGGCTGACGCCCACGCCGGTCACGCGAGCGAGCATAGAGAAGCGAGTGATGAGAAACGGCGTGCGGCTCGGCATCGACGTCGGCACGGTCCGCGTCGGCGTGGCGCGCAGCGACCCCTCGGGCCTGCTCGCCACGCCGGTCGAGACCGTACGGCGCGGCAAGGGCGACCTCGCCCGCATCGCGGCGATCGCCGCCGAGCACGAGGCCGTCGAGATCGTGGTCGGCCTGCCCACCTCGCTGTCCGGCCGGGAGGGCCCGGCCGCGGCCGCGGCCCGGGAGTTCGCCGCGCGGATCGCGGCCCGGCTCGCCCCGCTGCCGGTGCGGCTCTACGACGAGCGCCTCACCACGGTCACCGCGCAGCAGCGGCTGCGCGCGGGCGGCGTGCGCGGCAGGAACCAGCGCCAGGTGGTCGACCAGGAGGCGGCCGTGGTGCTGCTCCAGGCCGCCCTGGACGCCGAGCGCGCCTCGGGCCGGCCTCCGGGCCACCTCGTCGCGCCGCCGGGACGCGCCGGTGACGCGTCGGGCGGGGCCCGCGGGGGATCCGCGGCCGGAGACCGTGCCGGAGGCCGCGATGGGGCGTCCGCGGACGCCTCCGGGCCTGCGGACGGCGCCGGCGGCACCGGCGGGGGCGCGGCCCGCGGCCCCGGCGACGCGAGCGCCGGTCCGGGCGGGAGCGGCGCCGGTTGATGGTTTCCCGCGCCCCGGCCGTCCCCGCGCCGGGCCGTCCGGCGCGGCACGCGGCCGGCCGCCCCGGAGGACGGGCGACCGGGCCCGCAGGCGACTGTGCGGCCCGCGACGGTGCGTCCCGTCATGATCCGGCCCGCCACGACGCGATCCACCACGGTGCGGCCCGCCACGACGTGGCCCGCCACGGTGCGGCCCGCCACGGTGCGGCCCGCCACGGTGCGGCCCGTCCGGATGCGGTCCATCACGATGCGGCCCGTTACGATGCGGGACGTCACGGTGCTGTGCGGCCGCGGGCACGCGCGGCGCGCCGCCCGCCCGTCCCGCTCCGGACGGGCGTCGCGCTCCGTGCCGCCGTCAGGGCGTCCGCGGGGCACTCTTGCCCGCATTTGTCCCGAAATTGCCGTCTATCTGGGCAAATGCCCCCGCCGGTGGGGTCACTCGGCGTACACTCAGGGAACTCCCTGCAAAAGCGAGTGAGTTCGTGGTATCTCGGGAAGACGTATATGGATACCCCAGGTCGCCCCGAAGACGAGGGGTATCGCCGACGTTCCCGTGCGGGCGATGACGCATATCTGGAGCAACGTCGGGATATTGAGGGCGGTTCACCCCTCCGCCGTCATAGCCCCGATGAGTTCGGCACTTCCGCTTGACGCCGGACGGCAACTACGGGGAGATTGGCCAGCGCATCTATGAACGATCTCGATATGGACGCCCTGCTCGGCTCCGACGACGACGGCTCGTACCGGCGCCGCCCCAGTGGTCCGTCGCGAAGCGCCCGCACGCGGAGCCGGCGCCGCCGTCGCCGCAACCGGCGCAAGGGCTTCGCCGCCTCGCTGTTCGCCATCGCCATCGTCATCGGCATCATCGGCGGCGGCGGTTACTACGGCTATCAATGGCTCAACGACGTGCTCGTGCCGGACGACTACACCGGCCAGGGCACCGGTGAGGTGACCATCGAGATCAAGGAGGGCCAGAGCGCGACCGAGATCGCCCAGACCCTCCTCGCCGAGGGCGTGATCAAGAGCACCCGGGCGTTCACCGACGCCGCCGCCGCGGCGGGCAAGAGCGGCTCCCTGCAACCCGGCGTCTACAAGCTGCGCAAGCAGATGGCCGCGAAGTACGCGGTGGAGGCGCTCGACCCGGAGAACCGGCTGCGCACCCGGATCACCATCACCGAGGGCCTGCGGCTCTCCCAGGTGCTGGACAAGCTGTCCACCGCGACCGGCCGCCCGGTCGAGGAGTTCCAGGAGGCCGCGAAGCGGCGCAAGGCGCTCGGCCTGCCCTCCTACGCCCGCGGCCTTGAGGGCTACGCCTTCCCGGCGACCTACGAGATCTCCCCGCGCAAGACGCCCGAGGACATCCTCACCGAGATGGTGGATCGCTTCCGGGTCGCCGCCGACAAGGCCGACCTGGCCGCCGGGGCGAAGGAGCTGGGCTTCACCCCGCACCAGATCATCACGATCGCCAGCATCGTCCAGGCCGAGTCCGGCAAGAAGAGCGACATGCCCAAGGTCGCACGGGTGATCTACAACCGCCTCAAGCGCAACCCGCCGATGATGCTGCAGATGGACAGCACGGTCCTGTACGGCGAGGGCAAGTTCGGCCTGCACGCGAGCGAGGCCGACCGGGCGAGCGACTCGCCGTACAACACCTACAAGCGGACCGGCCTGCCGCCCGGCCCGATCTGCAACCCCGGTGACGACGCGATCGAGGCCGCGCTCAACCCGGCGAAGGGCGACTGGCTGTTCTTCGTCACCACCGACCCCAAGCGCGGCATCACCAAGTTCGCCGAGACCGAGGCCGAGCACAACCGGAACGTCGCCGAGTACAACCGCAACCGGGGGGCGGGCTGATGACCGGGGAGATCCGGCACCGGGCGGCCGTGCTCGGCTCGCCGATCGCGCACTCGCTCTCGCCGGTGCTGCACCGGGCCGCGTACCGGGAGCTCGGGCTCACCGACTGGCACTACGACCGGTTCGAGTGCGACGAGACCGGCCTGGCGGCGTTCCTCGACGGGCTCGACGACACCTGGGCCGGGCTGTCGCTGACGATGCCGCTGAAGCGGGCCGTGCTGCCGCTGCTCGACACCGTCTCCCCGCTCGCCGAGCAGGTCGGCGGGGCGAACACGGTGGTGCTGCGCGACGGCCGCCGGCACGGCGACAACACCGACGTGTACGGCATCGTCGCCGCGCTGCGCGAGGCCGGGGCGGGCTCGCCCGGCTCGGCCGCGATCATCGGCGGCGGCGCCACCGCCGCCTCGGCCGTGGCGGCGCTGCGCGAGCTCGGCCTCGACAAGGCGGTCGTGGCGGTGCGCGACACCGCGCGGGCCGCGGGCGTGGTGCAGACCGCCCGGCGCCTCGGCGTCGCGCTCGACGTGCGGACCCTCGACGGCTTCACCCCGGACGCCGAGCTGGTGATCTCCACGCTCCCGGCGGGCGCGGCCGACCCGCTCGCGCCCCGTCTCGCCCACGTCCCGGCGCTGTTCGACGTCGTCTACGCCCCGTGGCCGACCGCGGCGGCCACCGCCGTGGCGGAGGCGGGCGGGGTGGTCATCGGCGGCCTGGCGATGCTGCTGCACCAGGCGGTCCGCCAGGTCGAGCTGATGACCGGGCGCACCGACGTGCCGGTGGCCGCGATGCGCGCCGCCGGGGAGGCCGAGCTGGCCCGCCGCGCCGCGAACCGCGCGACCGATTCGTGATCCGGGGAGCGATCCGGAAGATTCGGCGGTCGCGTGTTGTTGTGGTAATGTGACTGCTTGATCGGTCCGGCATGCCTGCCGGACGCGCAAGCGGAGGTCCTCCTCCCACCTGGCCCGCCGGAAGGCGGGCGGGTCAAGGATCACGCCGGACTTTTCCGGCCCGACGGCGACGAGGGCCCGGTGAAGTCGGGAGAGCTCCGGCTGGTGAGCTCGGTGGCCCCGCATGCGCGACGTGCGGGGCTTTTCGCTTCCGCGGAGGTCCCCGGCACGATCATGCAGGTGGCGGCCGTCCGAGGGGACGGCCGAGGAGCGCAACCGTAGGAGGTCCCATCAGCGCCGAACCCCGCATCAACGACCGCATCCGTGTGCCGGAGGTGCGCCTCGTCGGCCCCAACGGGGAGCAGGTCGGCATCGTACCGATCGCCGATGCGCTGAAGCTCGCCCAGGAGGCCGACCTCGACCTCGTGGAGGTCGCGGCCACCGCGCGGCCGCCCGTGTGCAAGCTCATGGACTACGGCAAGTACAAGTACGAGTCCGCCATGAAGGCACGCGAGGCGCGCCGCAATCAGGCACACACGATCATCAAGGAGATCAAACTCCGACCGAAGATCGACCCGCACGACTACGAGACCAAGAAGGGTCATGTTGTGCGGTTCCTGAAGGCGGGGGACAAGGTCAAGGTCACCATCATGTTCCGGGGGCGCGAGCAGTCCCGCCCGGAGCTGGGTTTCCGGCTCCTGCAGCGGCTCGCCGAGGACGTCCAGGAGCTGGGCTTCGTCGAGTCCCAGCCGAAGCAGGACGGCCGTAACATGATCATGGTGATCGGGCCGCACAAGAAGAAGGCCGAGGCCAGGGCAGAGCGCGCGGCCGCCCGCGCGCGGCGCAACAACGTGGCGGAGTCGGCCCCGCGGGAGTAGTGGCCGCGCGATGGTAGTCGGGGCCGCCCGCGCCTCGCCGGGCGGCCCACAACAGGACATTGCCGGGACCGGGCAGGTGCCCGTGCCCTCACTTGGGCATGGGCGGAAGGAGAGTGCCGTCCTCGACCGGGCGGGACCTGCCCGGTCATCGGCACGACGAACGAGGGAGAGACGGCTGACATGCCGAAGATGAAGACGCACAGCGGCACGAAGAAGAGGTTCCGGCTCACCGGTTCCGGCAGGATCGTGCGCCGCCGCGCCAACCGCGCCCACTACAACGAGCACAAGTCATCGAGGGTGACACGTCGTCTCAAGTCCGAGGTCGTCATCTCCGACGCCGACACCAAGCGCGTCAAGAAGCTGCTCGCCAAGTAACCAACCCCGGGGAGACTGATACAGATGGCACGCGTGAAGAGGGCGCTCAACGCCAAGAAGAAGCGCAGGGTCGTTCTCGAGCGGGCGAAGGGCTACCGGGGCCAGAGGTCACGGCTCTACCGCAAGGCCAAGGAGCAGATGCTCCACTCGATGACCTANGCCTACCGCGACCGCAAGGACAAGAAGGGCGCGTTCCGGCGNCTGTGGATCCAGCGGATCAACGCCGCGGCGAGGCAGAACGGCATCACCTACAACCGGTTCATCCAGGGCCTGAAGCTCGCCGGCATCGAGGTCGACCGCAAGATCCTCGCCGAGATNGCGGTGAGCGACGCNCCGGCCTTCGCCGTNCTCGTCGAGGCGGCCCGCAAGGCCCTGCCCGCCGACGTCAACGCCCCGGTGGCGGGCTGANACGTCACCGTCCGACCGTCCACCTCAGCGGNCCGCGAGGTGGACGGTTCGCTTTTGCCCGTTCCCGCGTTTCCGGAGCCGGGGCGATGNCCGGTACCTTTCGGTAGGAAGTGACGGGGGTGGAGATGGCAGCCGGTCCGGAGCTGACGAACATCAAGTCGCCGCGGGTCAAAGCGGCCCGGCGGCTGGCCAAGCGCGCCTTCCGGGAGCGGGACCGGGCGTTCCTCGCGGAGGGGCCGCAGGCGGTCCGCGAGGCGGTCGCGCTCGACGGCGTGGTGACCCAGATGTTCGTCACCGCCGAGGCCCGGGCCCGGCACGCCGACATCGTCGAGGCGGCGGTACGGGCGGGCATCCCGGTGCTGGGCGTGAGCGGCGAGGTGATGGCCGAGCTCGCGCAGACGGTCACCCCGCAGGGCCTGCTCGCGGTGTGCCGGTTCGTGCACGTCCCCCTCACCGAGGCGGTCGGGCCGGACGCGCGGCTCGTCGCCGTCATGGCGCACGTGCGCGATCCGGGCAACGCCGGCACCGTGCTGCGCACCGCGGACGCGGCCGGGGCGGACGCGGTGGTGTTCTCCGGCGCGTCGGTCGACCCCTACAACGGCAAGTGCGTGCGGGCCGGCGCCGGCAGCCTGTTCCATCTGCCCGTCGCGATCGGGGTGGACGTCCACGAGGCCGTGGCCCACCTGCGCGGCAACGGGCTCCGCGTGCTCGCCGCGGACGGCACGGGCAAGGCGACCCTGGACGACGTGGACCTGAGCCACCCGGCCGCCTGGATCTTCGGCAACGAGGCGTGGGGCCTGCCCGACGACATCCTCGCGCTCGCCGACGAGGTGGTGCGGGTGCCCATCTACGGCCGCGCCGAGAGCCTCAACCTCGCCACCGCCGCGGCGGTGTGCCTGTACGCCTCGGCCCGGGCGATGCGCGGCGGCCCCTCCGGCACCGCATCCGGCGGTGCGTCCGGCACCGCGTCTCACCCGGCGTCCGGCCCGGCCTCCGGCGCGGAGGAGAGGCGTCCCGTGCGGGGGTGACGGCCATGTCAGCCGAGCGGCCGCACGGCAGGCCGCCCGGGCGCTTCGGCCCGGGCGCACCCGCCGGGTGCGGCCCGCCCGGGCGCGGCCCGCGCGCAAGTGAGGCTGCCACGAGGCACGGGAAACCCGCTATTGTCGGCGTTGTAGCGGCGAGGAGGCGGTTGTGCACGGCGAAGGGACCCGTCAGCCGAACGCTGATGCGGTGTGTGCGATACCGGTCGACGAGTTGCCCGACGGCCTGGTGGTCACCGACGGTGAGGGGCAGATTCTCGTCTTCAACCGGGCGGCCGAGCGGCTGACCGGGGTACGCGCCGCGGACGCGATCGGCCGGCCCATCGCCGACGCGCTCCCGCTTCGCGACGCGGACGGCCGGGAGTGGTGGAAGTGGCTGGACCCGCAAGGGGGCCTGCGCATCCGCACCCGCCAGCCGGAGCGTCCGCTGCACCTGCCCGGCGGCCAGGAGGTGCTCGTCACGGCGCGGTTCGTGCGCGAGCCCGCCCGGTGCGGCGACGTGGTGCGGGTCGTGGTGAGCCTGCACGACGCGGCCGCCCGCGCCCGCCTGGAGCGCAGCCGGGCCGACCTGGTCTCCACCGTCGCGCACGAGCTGCGTTCCCCGCTCACCAGCGTGAAGGGCTTCACCGCGACCCTGCTCGCCAAGTGGGACCGGCTCACCGACGACCAGAAGCGGGTCATGCTGGAGACGGTGAACGCCGACGCCGACCGCGTCACCCGGCTCATCACCGAGCTGCTCGACGTGTCCCGCATCGAGTCCGGGCGGCTGGAGATCCACCGCCAGCTCGTGGACCTGCCGTCCCGGGCCCGCCGGCTCATCGCCGGGCGGGTCGCCGCAGGCGAGCCCGAGGACCGGTTCCGCCTCGTGGTGCGCGGCGAGCTGCCCGAGACGTGGCTCGATCAGGACAAGATCGACCAGATTCTCGGCAACCTGCTGGAAAACGCGGTGCGCCACGGACGGGGAACCGTCACCATAGAGATGGAACCTGTCGAGTGGGGAGTGGCCGTGTCGGTGCGCGATCAGGGTGAGGGCGTGGCGCCCGAGCTCGCCGCGCAGGTGTTCCGGCAGTTCTGGCGCGGCAACAAGCGGCGCCGGGGCGGCACCGGTCTCGGCCTGTTCATCGTCAAGGGCCTGGTCGAGGCCCACGGCGGCACGATCACCGTGCAGCAGGCGCCCGGCGGCGGCGCGGAGTTTCGATTTATCTTGCCCACCGGGGCACCCGAATTCGCCTGATCTTTGGCCGACTGACCATTTCACGGACGCGGCGATTTGGGCCGGTGGGCTGCTCGGACACTAGACTCTTGCCGCTTAGCCCTGATATCGGAGCTCTCGATTCCTCATGTCGAACACCTATGACCCCGTCGAGGTGACGCCGCTGCATGCCGAAGAGATCGCGCGCATGCAGTCCGAAGCCCTCGCCGCGATCGCCGCGGCCAAGGATCTCGACGAACTCAAGCAGATACGGCTCGCCCACGCCGGCGACCGCTCGCCGATCGCCCTCGCCAACCGGGAGATAGGCGCGCTGCCCCCGCACGCCCGCGCCGAGGCGGGCAAGCGCGTCGGCGCCGCCCGCAAGGCCATCAACCAGGCGCTCGCCGCCCGCCAGGCCGAACTGGAGGCCGAGCGCGACGAACGGGTCCTCATCGAGGAGACCGTCGACGTCACGCTGCCCTGGGACCGCCGCCCGCGCGGCGCCCGGCACCCGCTCACCACGCTGCAGGAGCGCATCGCCGACGCGTTCATCGGCATGGGCTACGAGGTGGCCGAAGGTCCCGAACTCGAGGGTGAGTGGTTCAACTTCGACGCCCTCAACATCGCCCGCGACCACCCCGCCCGCTCCGAGCACGACACGTTCTTCGTCGGCTCGCCCGACTCGGGCATGGTGCTGCGCACCCAGACCTCGCCGGTGCAGATCCGCGCGCTGCTCGGCCGGAAGCTGCCGGTCTACGTGGTCGCGCCCGGCAAGACGTTCCGCACCGACGAGCTCGACGCCACGCACACCCCGGTCTTCCACCAGGTCGAGGGCCTCGCCGTGGACAAGGGCCTCACCATGGCCCACCTGAAGGGCACCCTCGACCGGTTCGCCGAGGTGATGTTCGGCGAGGGCATCCGCACCCGGTTCCGGCCCAACTACTTCCCGTTCACCGAGCCGTCCGCCGAGATGGACCTGCGCTGCTTCGTCTGCCGCGGCGACTCGGCCCGGCCGGGCGGGGCGCCGTGCCGTACCTGCAAGTCCGAGGGCTGGATCGAGTGGGGCGGCTGCGGCATGGTGAACCCGCGGGTGCTCGTCGCCTGCGGGGTCGACCCGGCGGAGTACTCGGGGTTCGCGTTCGGCATGGGCATCGAGCGCACGCTGATGTTCCGGCACAACGCCGCGGACATGCGTGACATGGTCGAGGGAGACGTGCGGTTCACGCTCCCGTTCGGGATGGAGGTCTGATGAAGGTCCCGCTCTCCTGGCTGCGGGAGTACGTCGACCTGCCCGCAGTGTCCGCGCACGAGATCGCCGACAAGCTCACCGCGGCCGGTCTCAAGCTGGAGGGCATCGAGTCGGTCGGCCACGAGATCAAGAACGTGGTCGTCGGCGAGGTGCTCGCCATCGAGGAGCTCACCGGCTTCAAGAAGCCGATCCGGTACTGCCAGGTCGAGGTGGGCGAGGCCGCGCCGCGCGGCATCATCTGCGGCGCGACCAACTTCGTCGCCGGCGACCGCGTGCCGGTCGCGCTGCCGGGCGCCGTGCTGCCCGGCGCCAAGCCCGGCGAGCTGTTCGAGATCAGCTCCCGCAAGACGTACGGGCGGATCTCGGACGGCATGATCTGCTCGGCCCGGGAGCTCGGCGTCGGCGACGACCACAGCGGCATCCTCGTGCTGCCCGCCGACACCCCGATCGGCGCCGACGTGGTCGAGCTGCTCGGCCTCCGCGACGACGTGCTGGAGCTGGAGGTCACCCCGGACCGCGGGTACGCGCTGTCGATCCGCGGCGTCGCCCGCGAGGCGGCGATCGCGTTCGGCGTGCCGTTCCGCGACCCGGCCGACATCGAGCTGCCCGCCGACACCGGCGAGTCGTACCCGGCCGCGATCGCCGACCCGACCGCCTGCGACCGGTTCGTGCTGCGCAGCGTCACCGGGTTCGACCCGCAGGCGCCGTCNCCGATGTGGATGCGGGTCCGGCTGGCGCGCGCCGGCATGCGCCCGGTCTCGCTCGCNGTGGACGTCACCAACTACGTCATGCTCGAGCTNGGCCAGCCGCTGCACGCGTTCGACGCCGACAAGCTGCAGGGCACGATCACGGTACGGCGGGCCGCCGAGGGCGAGACGCTGGAGACGCTCGACCACGTCACCCGCAAGCTCCACCCGGAGGACATCCTCATCACCGACGAGTCCGGGCCGATCTCGCTCGCGGGCACGATGGGCGGCCTGCACACCGAGATCTCCGACACCACCACCAACGTGGTGATCGAGGCCGCGCACTTCTCCGCGACCGGCATCGCGCGCGCCTCGCGGCGGCACAACCTGGTGAGCGAGGCGTCCCGGCGGTTCGAGCGCGGCGTCGACCGGGAGCTGCCGCTCTACGCCTCGTGGCGGGCGGTCCAGCTGCTCGTCGCGCACGGCCGCGGCACCGCGCAGCCCGGGGTCACGCACGTGTCGTTCGACGTCGAGCCGCAGACGATCACCATCCCGGTGGACTATCCGGGGCGGGTCGCGGGCATGGACTACGACCGCGAGACCGTGATCCGCAGCCTGGAGCAGGTCGGCTGCCTCGTCGTGCCCGGCGGGCCGGAGCCGGCCGAGGCCGAGGCCGCGACGCAGGCCGCCGGGCAGGCGGACGCGGCGGGCGACGGCGCGGAGCGGGACGAGCAGGCCGCCGGGGCCGCCGCCGCGCTCGGCACCGCGACCGTGTCCGGCGGCTCGCTCGCCGACAAGCTGTCGGTGATCGGCGACTCCACCGACCTGATCACGGTCACCCCGCCGTCGTGGCGGCCCGACCTCACCGACCCCAACGACCTCGCCGAGGAGGTCATCCGGCTCGTCGGCTACGACGCGCTGCCGTCGCGGCTGCCCGCCGCCCCGGCCGGGGGCGGGCTCACCGAGCCGCAGCGGCTGCGCCGCCGGGTCGGCCGGGCGCTCGCCGCCGCCGGGTTCGTCGAGGTGCTCGCCTACCCGTTCATGTCGCCCAAGGACCTGGACAACCTCCAGCTCCCGCCGGACGACCCCCGGCGCGTGGCGGTGCGGCTCGCCAACCCGCTCAGCGAGGACGAGCCGTTCATGCGCACCACGCTGCTGCCCGGCCTGCTCAAGACGCTCCTCCGCAACGTCGGCCGCGGCTTCCCGGACGTGGCGCTGTTCGAGTGCGGCGCGGTCTTCCGGCCGCGTCCGGACGCGCCCGGCACCGCGCCGGTGCTCGCCGTGGACCGCCGGCCCACGCCGGAGGAGCTGGACCGGATCGAGTCGGCGCTGCCGGCCCAGCCGCTGCGGGTGGCCGCCGTGCTCGCCGGCGAGTTCGAGCGCTCCGGCTGGTGGGGCAAGGGCCGCGAGGCCTCCTGGGCGGACGCGATCGAGGCCGCCCGGACGGTGATCCGGGAGGCGGGCGTCGAGCCGCGCGTCACGGCCGACAAGCACGAGCCGTGGCACCCGGGCCGGTGCGCCGCCCTCTACGCCGGGGATGTGCTGCTCGGCCACGCGGGCGAGCTGCACCCGCGGGTGATCGAGGCGTACGGCCTGCCGCGGCGCACCGCCGCGATGGAGGTGGAGCTGACGCGGCTGGAGGAGCTGCTGTCCGGCCCCGTCCAGACCCCGTCGATCTCCGCCTACCCGGTGGCGACCCAGGACGTCGCGCTCGTCGTCCCGGCCGACACCCCGGTGGCGGAGGTGGAGGCGGCGCTCCGCGAGGGCGCGGGCGAGCTGCTGGAGTCGATCCGGCTGTTCGACGTCTACACCGGCGCCCAGGTGGGCGAGGGCAACAAGTCGCTCGCCTACACGCTGCGGTTCCGCGCTCCCGACCGCACGCTGACGGTCGAGGAGACGACCGCCGCGCGCAACGCCGCCGTCGCCCTCGCCGCGTCCCGGCTCGGCGCCACCCTGCGCGGCGCCTGACAGGCACGTTCCGCCGCTCGCGGGGCGGCCGGCCCCTCGCCGGTCGGCCGCCCCGCGAGCCGTGTCCGGAGGCGGCGCGGGCCCGCCGCACGCCTCCGAATTCCACTCAACATTCCACTCAACGGGGTACGGCCGCGCCGGTCAACAGGGCGCCGCGCGCACCCGCGGCGTCAGTGGCGTCAGTCGATGTAGGCCGTGGTCTCCAGGGTCAAGGTCGTCCCCGTCGCCGCGGCGGACGCGCCCTCCCGGGTGCTCGGCCGATGGCTCTGCGCCGTGCCCGGCGCGGTGGTGGATGCCGCGTTCGACGCCGTGTCCGATGCGGCGTTCGATGCGGCGTTGTTCGATGCGGTGCGCGAGGCCGTGCTCGACTCGGCGGCCCGGCGCGTGCCGCTCCGGGTCGTGCCCGGCCTGACGGTGTGCCGGGTGCTCCGCCCCGCGGCCTCCGTCCGCTCCGTGCTCCGCGTCGCGCTCCGCGGCGTCGCCTGTGACGTGGCCTGTGACGGGGCCTGGGCGGCGTCCGCGGCGGCGGTCAGCGAGGCCACGGCGTCGTCGCAGCTGATCCGGACGCCGTCGATCTGCCGGACGTCCCACAGCACCACCTCCTGCCGGGGCGAGCCCTCGGTCTTGGTGGCGATGCCCTTGATCGTCGTGGTCGTCGTGGTCTCGCTGTGCGGCCCCTGGCAGCGGCGCTCATCCGCCTGGGCCGGGCCCGCGACGGCGAACCCGGCGAGCACGCCCACGGCCCCCGCGGCCAGCACTCTTCTCCACATGAGAATCCCCCGATCGGTCTTGCGCTTCGGCCTCGATGAGGCCGAGTCAAAGTAGATCGGCGCCGCCCCCGTACCGACAAGCGTGAAAGGCAAGAACACCGTCAGGATTCCCGAAGGTTCGCCAAAGGGATCATGGTGCCTAGTCGGTCGCAATTCGCCCTGTCCGGCGGGGCGGGGGGAGAGCGGGCGGCGCCGCCGGCGCGGGGCGCCGCGCAGAGCCCCCACCACACGAGCTCCACACGAGCCCCACGGGAGGAGCCACGTGAGGTCCGTGACCCGCCCGCGCCGTCCCGGATCCCGGCTGCTACGGTGAGCCCTGACGCGGGGTGCCCGGCGGAGCCGGGCTGAGATCACACCCGTAGCACCTGATCTAGTTAGGACTAGCGGAGGGACGTCACGTGGCAAACGCCGCTTCATTCTGCGACGACGTGTGGTCGCGCGCGGCCAAGCTGGTGCGGGCGATTCACGAGCACCCGTTCAACACCGAACTGGAGGCGGGCACCCTCGACCGCGGCCGGTTCGCCTTCTACATCGTCCAGGACGCCCGTTACCTGGTGGCCTTCGCCAAGGCCCTCGCCACCGCCTCGACCCGCGCGACCGACCCCGACGAGGCGGCGTTCTTCGCGCAGAGCGCGCACACCGCGATCGTTGTGGAGCGCGGCCTGCACGCCGGCTACATCGAGGAGTTCGGCCTGACCGAGGCGGACCTGGAGGGCATCGTCACCTCGCCGACCTGCCTGGGCTACTCCTCGTACCTGCAGGCCACCGCGCTCGCCGAGCCGTACCCGGTGCTCGTCGCCGCGCTGCTGCCCTGCTTCTGGGTCTACCAGGACGTCGGCTCCGCGCTGCTGGAGCGCACCCGGGACGTGACCGGCCACCCGTACCGCGCCTGGATCGACACCTACTCCGATCCGGAGTTCGCAAAGTCGGTCGAGCGGATCAAGCGCATCGCCGACGAGCACGCCGCCTCGGCGGAGCCGCCGGTGCGCGAGGCGATGACCGCGGCGTTCCTCCGCGCCACCGAGTACGAGTGGCTCTTCTGGGACAGCGCCTACCGCCGGGAGACCTGGCCCACCGCGCAGTGGCTCTCCTGACCCGGGCTCTCCTGACCCGGTGACCGCGTGACCCGTGGCCAGGCCGGTTCTCCCGGCCTGGCCACGCCGGTGTCCCGGGTTTCGCGACCGGCTCAGCGCAGGGCCGGGGACGGCGCCACCCGGGCGTCCCAGTCGATCACGTAGCGCTGCTCGGGGGCGAGCATCTTCTCCGGGTTGAGCACGGTCTTCAGCATGAGGCGCATCATCAGCGGCATGATCGCGCNGGCGATCGGGCCGGGCGACTTCGTGCGGTTGATCCGCGCCGCCCGGGCGGCGACGCCCTCCACGCGGGGACGGCGCATCCGCTCGTACTCGGCGAAGGCGCTCGGCGCGTCGGGCAGGTCGCGCAGGCAGCGGGCGAGCTGGATCGCGCTCTCGATGGCGAGCGACGCGCCCTGGCCGGAGCTGTTGGAGGGCGCGTGGACCGCGTCGCCGACGAGCACCATCCGGCCCCGGTGCCAGTGCCGGACCGGCGGCATGATGTGCAGCGAGCCGGTGACGAGCAGCCGCTCGGGGTCGGTGGTGCGCATCAGGTCGCGGCCGGGCTCGTCGTCGGCGAACACGTGGCGCAGCCTGCGCAGCCACACGGCGGGCGGCACCTCGCGGGCCTCGGTGAGGGACATCGGCCGCTCCTGCGGCAGGTTGACGCCCCACCGGGTGCCGCCGCCCGGCTCCCGCCAGTAGAGGTAGTAGCTGCGCTTGCCGTACGCGAAGGTCATGACGCCGGGCGGCACGTCGACCTCGTGCCGGGCCACCGACTCGAAGCCGAGCAGGCCGGTGAAGTCCGGGCCGGCCGCGTTCGGGTCGATGAGCCGGCGCACGGTGGAGTGCACGCCGTCGGCGCCGATGAGGACGTCCCCGGTGGCGGTGGTGCCGTCGGCGAACACCGCGGTGACGCCGTCCGCGCCCTGCCGCACGTCGACCAGGCGCCTGCCGTACTCGACCGGCACGCCCTCGGCGAGGGCCCGGTCGTGCAGCGCCCGGTAGAGGTCGCTGCGGTGCACCACCTGCAGCGGCGGCAGGTCGGGGAGGACGGGCAGTTCGATGCGGCTGCCCCGGATCGACATCACGGTGCGGCGGATCGGCGTGGCGAGCGCGCGGACGGGCTCGTCCGCGCCGATGATGCGCAGCGCGGCGAGGCCGTTGGGGGCGAGGGCGAGAGTGCCGCCGACGCCGTCGGCCGTGCTCGGGTAGGCCTCGTACACGGTGGCCTCGATGCCCGCCTTGCGCAGCGCGAGCGCGGTCACCGGCCCGGCGATGCCGCCGCCGATGACGAGCGCGGT
>Ga0065720_1020396_pt1 | contig 14820 bp, 12 predicted proteins | sample Thericmetagenome_FD_59107 | JGI IMG/M metagenome (GOLD analysis project Ga0065720, IMG submission 59107) | Thermophilic microbial communities from the Joint Bioenergy Institute, California, USA of rice/straw/compost enrichment - eDNA_2 v2... | ecosystem: Engineered > Solid waste > Grass >... | reverse complement strand
AAATTTATTCAAAAAATGGTTTGACCTTCATCAAAGCCTAAGAAAATTCAAAGAGTTTTTGCATAAACATTTACCTGCAAGCCTCGTTATATTTGATCAAGCTCTTGATAAAATTCTTTTTAAAAACACTTCCTTTGAGCGACAGTTTGAGGCTCATTGCACCAAAGTTAATGATATTCTCAAATATATCAAAATTGACCCACAAGATGAGAAGTATGAAGAAATTGAAACTGCTTTAAAAGAAAAAGAGTGTACCCTCCACGACCTTCTCCTAACCCGAAAAAGCAACAGGCATCAAACTACTACTACCAGTTGCATATTTAATAATAATAAGAATAAAGATGTCTGTTACGAAGCTAAAGCCTTTTCATTTATATGGGATGGAAAAAATGCATTAGCTGTTCTTCTTAATGACATCACTTATCAAAGAGACATTTTGAGCTTGAAGCTCGCCAATGAAAATAAAGAAAAAGCCATAGCAATCGTCTCTCATGAGCTCAGAAACCCTGTACAAGGACTCTTAGGCATAGTTGAATTAATGGAAAGAAACAGCACAGACAGTGGATTCAATAAATCCCTTAATCTTCTTAAAATCAATATCCATTTGCTGATTAATATATTAAATACGATGTTGGACCTACAGCAGCTACGTGCTGGAAAACTCAAGCCAAATATCTCGAGAGTCGAACTTGACCAAATAATGACAAATGTTAAACAGTTATACGAATTCCAATGCAGTCAAAAGGGTTTGGATATATCAGTAGAGATTCATCCATCAACTCCAAAAGTTCTTCTGACTGATAAAAGTCGTTTGAGTCAAGTGTTGATTAATTTAACAGCCAATGCTATCAAATTTACCTGTCAAGGGGGGATTACTTTGGGTGCTGCTTTAGACCCAGAAGATAGAGAAAGAGTGAAAATATGGGTCAAAGATACTGGAATTGGAATAAAAGAAGAAGACAAAAGCAAATTGTTTAAGATGTTCGCAAAACTAGAAGATGGTTCTAGTCTGAATCATGAAGGAGTTGGTCTAGGCCTTATGATTTCAAATTCTATAGTTAAAGCTCTAAATAGAAGCCAAGAAGGCATTGAAGTTGATGGGAAACATGGTGAAGGAGCAGTATTTTACTTCAGCATTCCAATAGACTATAACCAGGTTCTATGCAGTCCAATGGAATCATGTGAACTCTCTATAGCTTTAGACGATGTCGAACTATCAATTGATCAAGCTATTGAAAGATCGGTTGTTGTTAAGAAAAATGAGGAATATTTTAAGATCAACACAAACGATAGCTCTCTTAATTACTTGAAGACTTCTGGAGAAGAAAGTTTATTCATCAAAACAAAAAGTTTAGATGAATATATTCTTGTTGCGGATGATAGTCCCTTCAATCTGTTCATTTGTCAGTCTTTGATACAAAACAAAGGTTATCAAATCTGTGTAGCTCATAATGGCAAGGAGGCCATTGAGAAAGTAAAAAGCTATACCAATCAAGGGGCTACTATTGTTGTTATCTTTATGGATTTTGAAATGCCTATTATGAATGGGCTTGATGCAGCTCTTGAGTTGCGAAAATTAATGACAGAGAGAAAGGTACCCAAGATACCAATAATAGGGTTGTCCGCTACTGACATTGAAGCGGCAGCAGACAAGTGGAAATCATCAGGAATGGATGACTATATATGTAAGCCATTGACCCAAGAATCTCTAGAAAAGATTTTGTCTAAACATCTAAAAATATAGATCAAACTCAGTAATTAATTATGTATCTATCTTCTTATACTATCATGACAAACTTATGCTAGTAAATATATTCGAAAATTACTGAAAACAAATTTCAAGATACCTTAGAATCCATCTAAGAACAGATGATAATTTATCGATTCAAAAGGTCTCACATCAATTTTGAATCTTTTATTCACATAAAAGATAGCTATCTTTTCAAGATACTTCACAAGATTGCTTGTCTCAGTGTTTAAAATGACCTTTTGCAGTCTTTTCATTTTAGTGATTAGATTCACAACATCTTGATTTAGCAATGGGAACTCTATTTTCTTAATTTTCTGGAAAGAAAGAGCTTTTCGAATCAAACTTATGGATGGACCATGAGTCAGAGAGGTATAAAATAAATCACTTCTCCTAGTAAAAGCAACGTTTTTAACTGAATCCATCTTTGGAAATCCAAAATGCATGGGGACGTTTTCTTTGATAGTGAGCAAATTAATAGTCCTTGAAAAGTTTTTTAGACAGAGGCTCATATATTTATATAAAGAGTTTATATTCCAAAGAGGATTAAAGGTTAGTCTATAACAAACTTTTAGCGATCTCTTTAGATCACGAATAACTTTCTTTGACCGACTACTTTTTCCACTATTGTCCGTCCAGGAACTCATGTATTTGTAGCCTCTGATTGAAAGCTTGATCTCAATTATTTGATTTTCAATAGGCCCCAAATCCAAACTTCGAAAATGACTCAAAATTTTCATGATATTATGAAATAATCCAATTTGATGTAGTAATTTTTATAGACAAATGAAGTTTAAGACAATTAAATCTAGGTTTAAGGGGAAAAAGACTAGAATATGGAGCACTTCTAGAAATTATAAATAGAATAATAGGAGTTTGAAGCTCATTTATCTCAGAACCAATCAAAATGTTGTCCCCACATATTGATCAAACAGCAGCAATATCTATTTCAAATTCAATATTTGCTATTTTTATGAAGCTTGCAAAATTTGATTATGAGAGTCTTGCTGCTAAGGTGGTTAGAATTTCCTTGCTATCGAAATTGTAAAGACTCTTTGAACATAGAAAATAATTCATTCTTGTCGAGTAAAATGTTTAATCTTTCTTTTTTTCACTATCTATAAGAATATAAATTTCAAGAGCTTACCTAGCTCTTATCTCTAGAAAGATCAGGGAATAGCAATAAATTTTATTAAATAATTCAAATCACATTCTAAGATATGGAAGAAATTTTTCCCCTAAGCACAATCAAAGACGCACATCAGTGTAAACTACATTCTCAATTTTCATCAGTTTGAAAAGGTGATATATTTACTATTGCCATCACTAGAGACAACAAATTCTTTATTACAGGATGTGCTGATGGATCTATTAAAATTTGGGATCTTGAGAATAAGAGCTGTCTCAAAGAAATAGCGCAAGCTCATAAGTGTAAATGAATCCCATTCTGATTAGAAATACTTTTAGTTGGAGTGTCCTCTATACAAATATCACCAAATAACCAATTTTTCCTTTCATGTTCCTCAGATTCATCTATTATTATTTGGGATCTCCCTACAAAAGAACCAATTCATCACTTCAAAGAATCTCATTCGGGTATACTAGATATCAAGTTCAAAACCGATAGGCGTGATATGGGCTATGACTATTACAAGCAACAGTGAAATATTTTTCACCGGAGCTGCAGATTGTAATATTAATATTTGGAGTATAAAGGAGAAGAAAAAGATAGATAGCATACAAAAAGCACATTCGAGTACTAATATGTGTATATTTCTAATGATTAATCAGAGGGAATATCTGCTTTGGTAATTGATAAAGAGGATAAATTTTTATACTCAGCATCAAGAGATGCTAGTATAAAGATATGGAATCTTCAGAATAACCAATGTGTTCAACATTTCAAGAATGCACATGAAGGTAATATACTCCCTAAAAGTAATTCACCTGTAGAGGATATTTTTACACTAGCAATTACTGATGATAGTTCCAAACTCATCTCAGGAGCACACGATGGAGCGATTAAAATATGGAATCTAAAAGAGAAAAAAGTGTTTCAATTTGAAAATGCTCATGATGGTAGGTTATGTTAAGATTCAAATTAAATCATAGATTCTATTCTTTCCATAACAATCAAGAATACTGGGGACTATTTTATTACAAGTGATGCAGAAGGAGGGTTGAGAGTATGGTCTTTTGAAGGACCTCGACTTCTCAACGCGATTGATAATGCCCATGAGAGTAAATCTTGTTACTAATTATGTTATCAATTAGAATCACTTTACTCAGTTGCTATTAGTCATGATAATAAGTTTGTTATTACTTGCTCAGAGGACATGGCAATCAAATTCTGGGATGCCAATATACTGTTTCAACAACAAAACACTAAACCCAAACAAAGAAGATTACAACCTGAACTCAATCATCATGGACATAATCACAATCATCATGAATGTTGTCATGATCATTCATCTGAGAATCATCATGACCATCATGGACATCACCACCATGAAGAGGGAAAAGTAGATCAACTCGAATATGATAATAAGCCAGAAATTGACTATTGGAAGAATCAAGCATACAAATTGCAGAAAGATCTCGAAGCGAGTAGAGAAGAAAGAAAAATCCTTCTTACCTATCTTCATCAATTCGAACAAAATGAAAAACTTGCTTTTCAAAAGATCCAGAGCCTAAAGGAAGAGAACTCAAGACTTAAGGCTCGATTAGAATTGGAAAATTATCTAGTTAGAATAAATGATCTTAACAACATCAAGCTCGACCTTGGGACTTCTTTGAATGCTGCTGGAATTGAGCATTCTACTCTTTATCATAGTATTGCCCTTGCATTTGAAAGCAAGAAGTATCTGAAAATTAGTGACAAAAAAGAAAAAAGACTTTTCTTGCTATCTTTACGAAAGTTAGTATCACATTTCTTACTTCAAAATCTCGACATTCTGAAAGAATCAACAGAGGATCCTATTACAATAATTCAAAAAATTGAAAATGAAAATGTTGATGGTGGATCTTTAGAATTAGAAGCTCTCTCTACCCACTATGATGTACAAATTGTGGTGTTGGAGAAAAACTCACGAGACCAAAGATCTTATCCCTCTGGAAAAATCAAGAAAAATAGATTATTCTTGCTAAAACATACAGCATCCACAGGACAATCAATATTTGATCTAATTTATGCAAAAATCGATTCTTCGAATCAAGAGGATACTCATATCAAGTCAATATTTCAGGCAAATGATTCTTCCACTATTGATATACCCCAACATATCCTTGATTTCATTTCTAAATAATAGGTATTTAATTCTTACTTGCTAGACAATCTACATCAACAATATTGTATCCCAATCTTTCAGGAAGTCAATTGTTAATAACTATGAATCTTAATGAATAAATGAGTTATTTGTATTTGTTCTTATTTTGCTAACAGGTCCTCTAAGATAAGGTATCTAATACATTAGTTTGGAATTCCCTGTTTTTGTCGGTGATCAAGATACCTTGCAGTCATTTCAATTACTAACCAAGACTTTTCATTAATAAATTAAGTTCAAAGATCTAGGATGGAATTCAGGCTGTCTCGAAGACTGAAGTTATCGAGTGGCTAATGATCCAGAGGAATATTGTGTACCGTTTAAATGAGAATCAGTTATGAAATAAGATAATATAGTTAGTAAAGATTGCGGAAACTAGGTGAAAGACAATTTCAATTAAGTTACAAACGCTGTTATGAAGCTTATGAAGTTGTTTGTTTGCTAGAGGTTTAATGTTGTGTTAAATCAACAGAGTAAATATCGCTGATAAAATTTTTTATGCTAGGTCCTTAATAAAATTACTGGACATCCAATTCAGATTCAATGTCATAACGCATAAATTCAAGGCTTTGTCTAGCATTATAATCTAATTTAAAACTTAAAATACAATGAGATTCTTAAAAAAGAAAGTTGGCAATGCACAATCTGCCAAACCAGCCAACACAGACTCAAAGATTCAAAGACTAAAAAGAGTTCCGGTCGAGGAAGAGGAACCCTCTAAAACGCTCAAGAATGTGAAAAAACCCATTTATAAATTCGAGAGTGTACAACCTAAAAAAAGAGCAAAGGCACCCGTAGGTGAAACGTTGACTCCAGTAAAATCCCTCTGCACAAAAAACATCGTCAAGAATTATGGAAAAGCAATCTGTAACTTTTGTTTCTTGGATGCAGCCAAGACATACTTAGAAGATCTCGTAAAACGTGAAGGTGTGAATATGGAAGAATTTCTTAACTATTTGAACTCGAAAAAGGACTCTATTGATAGTATTCAGAGTCTGAAAGAAATGCTGATTGTTTATGAGGATGATGACCTGCCAACTAGATCATATAAAGTGTTATTCAAAGAAATAGGAATTATCTTCATCAAATATTTTAGCGTGAACTGGATCTTCAATGGAAGACTTACTTATAAAGAAGCCCACTTGAAATTCAGATTCAAGATGTTGAGGAGGCTTAAGAATCCAGAGTTGTTTACACATATAAAAGCCTTCTCTCGAAAATAAATCCTTTATTTTAGTTGTCCTAGTCTTTCATTTTTCTCATTGGTACTGTATCATTTACTCTTTTATTGTCTAATCAAAGGATCTGACAGCCTCTGTTTCTAGAAGTAAAGTTAGTGAGCTCTGAACATCTAATCAAACAGAAAAATTGTATATTAAAAACTTAAGACAAATGGATTCGCATCTCCTAGCATATTCAAAATTTAATAATAATTACTGGTTTAAGTTCCAACTACGAGCATTTTGTGAAAATTGAATTCGTAGAAAACTGTGGCTACAATCAGAAATGATAAAGCATCCATCCTCTTGAAGTGTCAAGCCGTAAGGGAATTCCAAATTCTCTTCATCCGTGATTCTTAGTAAGAATGAACTGATGAATGATAGAGCTTCCTAATGCTATACTGATCATCTTCTATCTTCTTACACTTCTTCTATGATGTGTTCTTGAAGCTCTATATAGGAGCGTAAATCTTTCATTTAACCAATTTATTAAATACATTAATGAATTAAGTTTTATGAACTAGATTTCAATTTCTAATTGTCTATTGAAAAATTGATTGGAAAGTCAAGTAATAGGTAATCCTCTTGTGAGCCCATGACAGTCAAGTATTCTTTTGATTGAATGTATATGGTTCACATCTCTATTCTTGACGTAATGTTGTTCCATTTATGTTTGATGTTTACATAAAAATCGAAAACCTATTTTGATAATGATATCTGATCTTTCCCTCCAAACATAAGCTTTTAGTTCATAATTTTGACTCGAACCCTAGTCCTCAAAATTTTAGCGCACCGTTTTAAAGTTGTGAGTTGAGATGAAGATCTGATTCATAACCAATTCTTAATCAAGTCTTGTTTGATAAAATAATCCTTTTAAAAGATTCTCCTTAGGGAATTTCAACTCACAAGCAAAAGTGTCATTTTAAATAAAATTCGCTCAAAATTTGAATAATCAAAGAAGCTAAAAATGATAACTCCTGGTTTCAATAATCAGTCACGCCCGGTGGCTAATTCTTACCCTTATAATCGTCCTAACTATGGCCAATTTAAGTTTCAATCCCAACAAAATGGCAAACCATATTCCCAAAATCAGCACCCACAATATGAAATAAGAGAAACTCGTAAGTTTCGATGCCCTAAGCACAGAGACGAATTTCTGGTGAATGTTTGCTATCATCAACAATGTCTTCATCAAAACCTCATGTGTGACGCCTGCGTTGTGGAAGATTCACTTCATAGTACTGAGCATAAGAAGTATCTTCATCCAATTGATGAATTATTGGAATCTGCTAGTGAGACATTTCGAACTCATAGGCTTTTTTTAAAAGAAAGACCCATAATTGCACAAGACCTTATCTCCTTTGTGGAGAATGAGGAAAGAAATATCCAAAAATATATCGATAACATCAAATTACAAAAAAAGCAGCTTGAGGAACATTCTAGTGCTTTAATCAAATCTTTTATTGACTTGATACACAAAAACATAAATGAAATCAAAAGTATGCTAGACTTACATAGCAAACGATTTGTGGATAATTACGTATTCTTCTCTGAAAAATTGCAAGCCTTGTACGATAATTATGGCATTAAGGCTTTTGCAAGGCCATATAATCAAAATAAGATGGGTTATCAGATGCACATAAAAGGTATTAGAGATCTAACTGAAATGAATGGCTTTATACAAGAGTTGAGAGATATTACAATTAAGTGTCAAAATTTTGAGAATATTTATCAAAGTGAAAGCAAAATTGTTAAAAAAGATCATGAAGATGAAATAGTAGCAGAATTAAGGAAAGGAATAAGCAAAATATACGAACAAGCTGCCACTCCTCCTTCTCTAGGCTATGGAATGCCTGCTAATTCTAACAAACACTTTAACATCAACTTCTACAATTCTTATTTAACATTGATGAAAGATATCGAAAAAGTATATGGCACCTTCTACAATTCCTTAAACAGAATCCCACCTTTAGAGGACCTAACCCAAACATCACTTCTGGCCCTGATCCAAGATTCTAATTTCTTTAAGGATGATTTCAGCGCTTCTAAATCTGAAAAAGGTACTCTATCTTAACTTACTTTATCCTCTTAGAAAACAAGATTGAAAGCGAAGAAGAAGCCTTCCATATTGACATTGAAGTTAGAGCTGAAAATTATTTCAATTTAGATACCAAATTCAAAGTGGCTCATTACTTCGAAGCTGGGACACCTTACTTACATATGATCAATCTAAAAGAACTTCCTTCATTCCAACTGAGTTATGAATTCCAACCGGTGGAATTTGTTGAAGTTCAATTGAATATTGCCGAAATGATTCCTTATAATTTTTGTTCTCTAGCAACGCCTTCAGGGAAAATATTCCTTTGTGGAGGGTGTGAAAATTCAAGGGTGTTTAATAACCTATATGAAGTTGATTTTGAACAACAAACTCTAGTAGACAAGAGTCCCATGCTGACTCGTCGTTGTCTACATGGTATTTGCATGATAGGCCAAGATTATATTGTTGTCGCTGGAGGTTGTAATACTGAAGTTCCTAAGCTTGACTCTTGTGAGGTGTATAATATTAAAGAAGACTCTTGGAATTATATTGCTAAGTTGAACAAACCCTGTGAATCCCCAAGCCTTTGCAACTTTAGTGATAAATACATCTATAAGATTGGCGGAGTAAACGACAATACAATTGAAAGATATACTATTGAAAAGGACATTTGGGAAATCGTTCCTCTTGCCTTTAATCTACAAATCGGAGATTGCTGTGAAAGTATTCAAATCAACTCAAACAATATCTTGATTTTTGGTGGGCCTCAAGGAAAGTCAGACCAATGCTTGTTGTTGAGTGTATTTGAAGATGAAGAAAAAGTCTATGAAGAATTAAGAAATTTAGAACAGATTAAACTACCTGAGAAGTTCTATTTCAATACTCAAAAATCAGCCCTCGTTTTTGATAAGACTGTATATGCTATTGAGTCCGGAAACCAAAATCTGATCTGTTATAGAAAAGGAGCTTGGTCCATCTTGAATTAACAGTTATGCAAGGTATAAATTTACTAGTTGTTGTAGTGAATTCACAATATTATTGTTATTCGGGTTTCAGAGAGAAAATGTATTGTTACATTGATAGTTCAAGTAATAAAGTATCTAATCAAGAATTAACACTAAGAAAATCTATTACATCCTCATTTAACCAGTTTTTTGTCTGGCAATGTAAACTAAGGATCTTGATTACTTTTTAATAATGAGCTAGTTTAGTATATTAGTTTTATTTTTCAAAGTCTAATAAAACTAATAAAGTGGATTCCCAAAATCAAGAAAAAGAAACTTTGTATAAACCTAATGATGAGGAATTTAATAATAAAGTGAGAGATCTAATACAAAGACTAAAGAATAACTCATTTAAGAAAGTCATTTTCCTTCTGGGAGCTGGTATTAGTGTAGGAGCGGGAATTCCAGATTTCAGAACTCCCAAAAGAGGCTTGTTTTCAAACTTTACAGAATATAACGTTCCTTATCCTGAGGCTTTATTTGAAAGAGACTTCTTTTGTGATAATCCAGAACCTTTATATAAATTCCTTAAATTCTTCTGGGACAAAAATCCAAGTCCTACTTTTGCTCATTTTTTTATTAAACAATTTGAAAAAAAGAAGATATTGGAAATGATCTTTACCCAAAATATTGATGGATTGGAACATGAAACCGGAATCAGTTCAAAGAAAATTATTCATGCTCATGGGACATTACGCGAGGCAAAATGCCTAAAATGCAAAAAAAATCAAGATCAGGATGTCGTGGTGGCAAATATTTGTAAAGGATCTATTTTCTATTGTAAGTGTGGTGGCTTAGTTAGACCAAATATTTTATTTTATGAAGAGAAAATGCCAAAAAAATTTGATAAGAATGCGGAAAAAATCAAAGATGCTGATCTTGTTTTCATTATGGGAACCTCTTTGAAAGTATCACCGTTTGATCGGCTTGTTCATTACATCAGAAATGATTCATTAATTGTCATAGTGAATAAAGATAAGATAGATGTGAAATGTCAGAACCAACTCTTCTTTCAAGGGGATATTCAAATAATTGCTGAACAACTATGTGATGAACTTCAATGGAGAGATGTTGTTTTGAATGATATGGAAAAATATAAACAAGCGAAACAGAAAATATCCTAGACGAAGTCTTGTGGTATGGTTCATTCTATTAGAAGTTACTATATAATCATTCTTAACATATACATAACCTAATTGAATTGCAATAATTTTTATTTTTCAAATGAGATCTGCTTTGAGCATAAGTAGTTCTAGCGCTCGATATCATAAGAAGGGAGTAGCACCACAGAATTACAGTTCTTTTACTTATAATATCAATAATACCTTTAGGCCCTAACTTTAAGGAACTTAACGAACTAATTTATAATTATTCAGATCAGCCTGCACTAATTGATATGAGTTTGTTACCAAACTTTTTTCTTGAATCATTGAATTCGTTCAGAATTATAGGAGACTTCCAGAGAATGATTAATGAACTAAAAGCTTTTGATAATTCAAGCATCTCTCCCGATGAATTACAAAAAGCCTTTTATCGGATCATAATCATAAGAAATATCAAGATAGCAATTATGAGATTGATATCTGTATTGTGCTCATTTCTAACCCCTCTTTTGATTGACAGTCTCATGAACAGCTTTCAAAATAATCAAAATCCAGCTGATATAATGAGTAACGATACAGAGCTAGGTGAGGCTTACTATTGGAGCTTAGCTTGCATTCTTGTGTTGAATATGGCCATTAGCCTGCTCGTAGATACTTTTTCTGGATGGCAGATAAATAAACTCAAATATGAAGTTTCGGTATTGTTGAAATACCTCATCTATACAAAGCTAATGAGAACTCAAGAGTTGAAATCAAATTGCCAAAACGAGCTTAATTCAGATTCAAATTTACATAATCTAATTACAGGAGATACAGAAACAGTGACCGGATTTTTTGTAAGTTTTCACTCCACTTGGGGATCTGGACTATCTTTAATCATTACGATTATCATCCTTTTTATCAAGGTATAAACTATATAACTGGAGCTAAATTGTTTTCTTAGATGAGAGCAGCGTTCCCATTTGGTCTGGCATTAGTCTTGGTTCTTTTAAAAGTTACAAAAAAGATCGCTAAGCAAATTGGAGATATTTATATTCAGCTAATGAAGATCAAAGATAAAAGAATCGGACTAACGGAGGATGTCATTAATGGAATTAAAGCGATAAAATGTTTGGGATGGGAACAAATTTTTCATGATAGAATTATGGAAACTAGAGAGGAAGAGTTTCAGCTAATCAAGAAGATAAAATATCTTGATGTTTATTGCGTTCTTCTTTGGTCAATGACATCAATTAGCTTGATAACGGTCACACTTATTGCATACAACTTAATTGGATATGATCTAAAAGAAACTAACATCTTCACCGTAAAACTAAATTTGTTCATTGCTTAATTCTAGGATATTGCTTACTTCCAAATGTTGCTTTTTCCATTGAACGCTTTACCATGGACAATCGGAGGAATGTACAATGCAAGAACCTCACTCCAGAGAATCAAGAAGTTTTTAGGAAGAAAGGAAATTAGCAATCAATCATCTAGTAATTTATCAGAACCTACTGAAAAAGAGCAGCCTGCCATATCATTATATTATCAAAGAGCACAATGGCCTACTGATTCAGAGACAGAAAAAACTGGAAACTTTGTTATGAAAAGTCTTGAATTGGAGATTAGAAAAGGGACAGTAAATATGGTTGTTGGAACAACTGGCTCTGGAAAAACAGCTCTATTAAATGCAATACTTGGTGAATTAGATGACTATTATGAAAGAGAAGAATTTAGTGTGGAATCAAAATTTGAGTTCAACGAAGATGAGCTAGAAGAAAATTTAATCAAAGATTTAAAAAGAAACACCTCTTCAAAGGGAATACATGCAAATAAACGAATACTTAATGGGACAATAGCTTATGTTCCTCAAAACCCTTGGTTACAAAATAAATCAATTCAGGTAAAAAAATATCTACATTCTGAATAGGTTAATAGGAAAATATTTTGTTTGGCAAAGACTATGATCAAGCGCTGTATACGGAGGTAGTTAAAGCAACTGAGTTAGAACAAGAAATTCATCAGTTACCGGGCAAAGACTCTTTTCATGTTGGGCCTGATGGAATGCTTCTGAGCGGAGGACAGAGGCAGAGACTTTCTCTAGCTCGTGCTTTATATCAGAATGCAGATGTGTATATACTTGATGATATCCTGAGTTCAGGTATCCACTTCTTTCATTATACTCAACTCTTTTAGTTGATGTAAATGTGGCAAATTCTATTTTTGAAAAGGCAATACTTGGATTTCTAGTGAAAAGAAAGAAAACAGTTATCTTAGTGCTATCACAATATCAATTCTTATCTTATGCTCAGCACATAATCCTCATGAACAAAGGATCTGCTCTTCAAGATCAAAATTCTGTCTCTGAGTATCTACGTGGACAAGGATATGGTCTCGAAAATGAAATTATTGGGAGAGCAAATCCAAAGAAAGAGTTTTCCTCCTTTAAATCAGAAAAAGAAAATCTCTTGAGTCATCACAGTACTGAACTCAAACCCGATAGCTATGAGAATGAACTTGAACAGAAAGAAGAAGGCGAAGTTAAATTCAAGACTCTCAAAGTATTTGTTAATGCAATGGGAGTACAGATGTTCTTGTTCATCCTGTTAGGAGGGGTGTTAATGCAATTATCGAGAGGAGCATATGATATGTGGCTCAAAGATTATGTTCAAAATTTGCAGCAAGAAAAACAGCCTTCTTTCTTTTTGTTCTCCTTCAATTTCACGTTATTTTGCTTGAGTTTGTTTGCATTAATCTGTTGTTCTTATAGAGCATGGATATTTGCTTACGGAAATCTTCAATCATCTAAAAGAATCTTTGAGAAGTTACTTCCAACAGTTCTATATTCAAGAATGTCATTCTTCGACCAAAACCCTGTCGGAAGAATCCTCCAAAGATTTACAGCTGATACCACTTCTTTAGATGATGGCTTTCCTTTTCAATGGAATATACTGCTGAATAATGTCGTCATGTTTTTGAGAACATTGGCTATCTTTAGTATAGAGATTCCAATCATCTTACTTGGTAAAACACATCCAATAAATAATTTATTTACTTTCAGTTTCTCTTCCAACCCTCATCGTGACTTACATTCTACAGAAAAAATATAGAGTTGTCTCACGAGAAGTGAAGAGATTAGACTCCATTTGCTCAGCGGATATCCTAACTCATCTGACAGAAACTTTAAGGTATAATAGAGTAAGTTTATCTAACAATTCATCAGGGGACTAAAAGTAATAAGAGCATCTAAGAATCAAAAATATATGAATGATGATTTTCTAACCAAAGTGAATTCTAACTTAATGACTAGAAGTATTCTCGAAGCAGTAAAACTTCTGAGGAATCTATAAACTCAAATAGACCGACCTTTGGATAAGGATAAGACTCAAAGGGCTCTCCATCATAGTCTCGTCCATATTGATTATTATTTCTCTCTATTACAAATTTCATTTTGAAGGAAGGATCTCTGAAGCTGACTTGGGATTAATCCTGTTATATGCACTAACAAGTCCACTCAATGTAAAATATCCCTCAATTAATTTAGTGATATCCATAGTTCGATGATAATGTATCTACAATATCTTCTTCTGAGAGAGAACTTATTGGGATTGAAAGAATTAATCAATATTTAGAAAATGAACAAGAACAAACTGACCATCTTGATCAAGAAGAACAAAATCACAGAAAATATCAAAGATTAGACCAGAAGGGTGATATTGAATTGCAAGAAATCAATATTGACGACCTAAATGAAATTGATCTTATTGAAATAAACATTGATGAAAAGCCTAAAGACGATAAGATACTCTGTTTCAAGAATGTCTTTGTGAAGTATACTGGGAAAACAAACTGTGCGCTTAATAATGTCTCTTTCGAAGTTTTTCGGAATCAGAAAGTTGCTATCTGTGGTAGAACTGGATCTGGAAAATCTTCCATTATCAATTGCCTCTTGAAACTCTATGATGCAACTCAAGGCACAATTTTTTTCAATGGAACAAGTACGAAGAGCATTCCAGCCAAGAAATTACGCTCCCAGATAGTAGCTATCTATTAATTCTTTTATAAACTTAGGCAATGGTATCTCAAGGGGGTTTCCTTTTCGAAGGGACTCTACGAGATAATTTGGATCCTTTCCATCTGATCAGAAAAGATAAAATTCAGCGAGTCTTACAAAAGGGAGCCGATATTCTCTTAGCCTCTGAAAAGAATAGATCATCTCATACCACCAAAAAAGATCATATAGAGCGTTTATTTGAAGAAGAGTTTTACATCGAAAAATCAGGAAGGAATCTCTCTAATGGAGAGAAGCAAATAATTAATTTCCTTAGGATACTCCTTAGAGATAGTGAGTTAATTATCCTTGATGAGGCAACTTCAAATGTAGACCCGGTTACAGGTATGTA
>Ga0065720_1020394_pt1 | contig 14831 bp, 14 predicted proteins | sample Thericmetagenome_FD_59107 | JGI IMG/M metagenome (GOLD analysis project Ga0065720, IMG submission 59107) | Thermophilic microbial communities from the Joint Bioenergy Institute, California, USA of rice/straw/compost enrichment - eDNA_2 v2... | ecosystem: Engineered > Solid waste > Grass >... | reverse complement strand
ACATCTGCCTTCCCCTCGCCCCCCACCCATGCAAAACCTCGACCTTATGCCCCAAACTCTTCAACCCCTCAATCGCCTCCTCAGCCATACCCTCCTCTACAAACACTGACCGATCCCCCTCCGCCACAACACAAACCCTCGGCGCATCCAACGCCTGCTGCGGACTCAGCCCGCCTACTATCTGTCCCAGGAGGACTTGTACATGTCCCTGAGGCTGCATGAACCCGCCCATGACGCCAAACACGCTGTGTAAACTCCCATCCTTTAGGTTGGTGACTAGACCCGGGATGATGGTGTGGTAGGGCCTTTTGCGCGGGGCCAAAAGGTTGGGGTGATTGGGCGGGTAGAGGGAGAAATTGGCGCCGCGGGATTGCAGGGTGAAGCCGCATTGCGTCGGGATGATGCCCGTGCCGAAGGCGGAGTAGGTTGAGTTTATGAAAGAGATGGCGTTGCCTTGGGCATCAGAGACCGCTAAGTATACTGTGTCGCAGCTGTTGTGGGCTGGCGAAGGGTAGGAGTATGGATCGCCGTGGGTAAGGGGGGCCGAGGCTTGCGAAGGATTGAAGAGCGCTGCGCGGGAGGACAGGTATTCGCGGGAAAGAAGCTGCTTTAGAGGGGCGGAGTTTGTGGACGGGTCAGAGACGAACCAACGCGCGTCGGCGAAGGCTATGCGTAGGGCTTCGATGACGGTATGGAGGTATTCTGCGCTGTTGTGTTGCTCGGGCGTGAAACGAGGGATCTTGCCTTGCTTTTCAAGCTCCTGGATGATCCCCAGCGCGAGGAGGGCAACTAAGCCCTGCCCGTTGGGCGGGTGCTCCCACAGTTCGATGCCGCCGAGGGGGTCCTCGCCAGTGCCCTGGCCTGTGAACTTAAGGGAGATAGGCTCAACTGTTTCGCTGCCTGTTTCGAGGTGATGTAGCAGGTCATCCAGTGTAAGGTGTCCGCCAAGGGATTGAACTGTGTTGATGATAGACCGGGCGATGCGGCCTGTGTAGAAGCCTTTCTTGCCTTCTTTGGCGAGGGTCCGGAAAGTTTGGGCTAAAGTAGGAAGCTTGATAAGGTCTCCTGCGCGGGGGGCACGCACGCCATCGGGGGCAGAGGGATCGGGCTTGAGGAGCTCGGCGTAATTGGGGGAGGCTTTGCGGAGAATATGTTCGGCATTTTGCCACTTGAGAAGTATAAGCTTTTGTTTTTGTTCTCAACTGCAAGATGGATGGAGGGAGGAGTAACATACGGAGAAAGCAGAATCCTCCGACACAGGGAAGCCCTTCTCTGCAAGCTCGATCGCCGGCATCAGGATCTGTTCCATGCTCAACTTCCCACTGCCAAACCTCTCGACCGTGTCGACCCAACCGGCAGCAGCACCGGGGACGGTCACAGCGTGCACGCTGGTCAGGGGGATCTCGGCGGGGCCGTCGGGGGGTAGGCCCAGGCTTTGGCGCATCAGTTCGGGAGTGTACTTCGCACCGGATCGGCCGGAGCCATTGAGTGCCGAAACCTTGCCTGTCGCGGCATCGTAGTACAGACAGAACATGTCGCCGCCGATGCCGGTTGAGGAAGGCTCAGTCACGTTGAGAGCGGCAGCTGAGGATGGGGATCAGAATGAGCTGACTTGACATGGGCTAGACATGATGAGCGTACCTACAGCCACGGCGGCATCCTGATAAGATTCAAGGGGCATTAGTATGTCTCAGTTAGAGATACCTAGGCATCAGAGGAACACCCACAGCAGCATTGCCCCCAGCATTCAGAATGGCGATGCCGCACTTGGCGGCCAGGGGTTGAGAGCAGGCCACAATGCCCTTGGTGCTGTGGACGACACTTCGCCGGCTGGGCCATGGCATAAACTCCCGGGACGGTGGCGGGTAGACTGAAGAGGTTGGAAGGGGCATGTTGATAGCTGTTTATATGAATATGAACCTGGGTTTAAGGTCTAAGGTGAGAGAATGAGGATTATGCTCATGAGTCTTGAGACTGAGTCAGTGCTTGATGAGAGAGTTTCAGTAAACACATTCGACTGGATAACGTCTAAGGCTAAACTTCAACTCAGATCCATACAAACCGTCATAGCAAAGAACATTGTTATTTATCACACCAACACGCAAAACCGTCTTTTCGTGTAGAACAGAGTGACAAATGTTACAATATGGGAACAGCCCCGCCTCTTCCGCGAATGTGGGGCAGCCGATACCCTGGCCTCGGGGTAATGTGATGATCGAGCGCCGGCCCGGACCCAAGCTCAGGGTTGCCCGGGGCCAAAGCACGTAAAGGGATATTCAACTGACCAGACCGGCATGGCTGACGACAACACGGTTACGTTGTTTCGTTGCTTCTGCGGTTTGCCTGGACGGATGAGTAGACCAGGCAGCAACGACCTATGTTAAAACGGGGCATTTATGCGAACTTTGGGATTATATCGCCCCGACAGGCTGCATCATCTTCATGATCTTACTTCATACGCAATGAGATACGTCTGCCTCCAGGCTCCAACCTCAACCTGTCCTACATATTTTGCAAGAGATCAGCTGGGCGGTTAGGTTGGACCGTGGACGTTATGATTAAGAGAACCTAGAGACGTTAGGGTGTTTCTCCAAGTCTCTTTTACTACCCCCAATCTCCCCAATCTCAAAAACAAGTGTCAAGCTGGCTCTGGAAGGTCGACATAGAGCCGATGGAGCAAACGCAGTCCTCTACGGGCACCCACCTGACACTTCTTGGCCTCCCCCAAGAAGTCTTCACCCTAATCGTGTCACAACTCTGTCTGCACTGCCACGAGCGCGAACGCGGTCGCATCATCCCTTACACCTACCTCGAACGCGAATGTGACTTTAACAAGCCCGAACTATCTACCTGGTACTATCTCAACCGTCTCGCCCTCTACAACCTGTGCCTCGTATCCCGCCAATGCCGTTCCATCGCCGAGCCCATCCTGTATCATGAATTCCCACCGTTCTGGGCCTTCTACCCGTCACCGTCCGCATACCCCGACTGGGCCGACCGCCTGGCCATGTTCCTTCGGACCGTCGGGCTGGACTCGGCCAAGGCGGCATATGTGCGCAGGGTCTGCATCCACAGCAACCGTATGCGTTGCGGGGGTGATCTAGAACTGGCTGCTCTGGCCGTCAGGGAAGTGTTCCAAGCGCGTGGCATTCAACTCGGCCCTGTGTACGATGCTATCGCTAAACGGGAGTCAGAGCTCTCAGACTTTGGGGTAAGGCCGGGCAGCAGGCCGCCAGACGGGCCGAAGCTTGAAATGGGCGTGTTGTTGCTGCTTGCTGTGTTGCCAAACCTGACTAGTCTTGTCTTGCCAAATGGCTTTCCGAGCATTGGCATTCCCTCGCAGGCGATTCGTCTTTTGGGCCGCGAGCAGCTTGTCCTCCAGAGCTACGAGGTCAGGGCCAGCAGACCAGGAGGTTTCCTCTGATATCCGCTCAACGTGCTCGAGGTGGCTTCCGAAACGCCTACTTCACTGACCTTGGATTACCCATTGGATCTTTCTTTACGACTGATAGAACCTGTTCCGCTGCCTAACTTGCGACACCTTTATCTTCTTAATTCCAGCATCGGGCATCAGAATCTCAAGGGCGTCGATCATTGGCTGTTCAAACTTAAGGGGCTGGAAACGTTCGATTATGAAAGTGGTAAGTTGCTTTTGGCGGCATCCATGACGCCCTTATTGTCTTCTGCGTGCCTTCAGAATTGACTAAGAGACTCGTGCCGAGATGCCGGTGTGTTCAACCCAAAATTCCCATGGTGCATCCTCATCATAATCCTCAATAACAAAAGCACACTGAAACGCCTGCGTCTCGACACCACAACCACATTCTACAAAGCAGCTTTCCGATACCAACTTCCCGACTTCAGTTTATTCCGCTCCCTACGCCACCTCACCCTCAGCTCTCTCTGGCTTTACGAGAAGTGCTCCCAAGAACAGTGGAACAATCACGATGACAGCAGGCCGCACAAGTGTACTTTCAGGTCCCTCCATCGGCACATCCCCAGTTCTCTCATCTCATTGCGTGTGAATGACAACATGGGCCCTCAGTGTGAGATGATCTCTCTCCAGGCAGATGCGAACTTGGTTCACCTTTCAGAAGAAGCAATCAAAGGTGCATTCCCAAATCTGAAGAGAGTCATGTACTGCTCTTCGCGGCAGGCCAACCCGGTGATTGGGATTAATTTTGTAAAAGCTGATATCAACTACTCATTTCGGAGTCTGTCTGTTGGTCTGATGCATGAAGTAAGGTTACGCTGAAAGAGCAGGAGGCACCCAGACCCCTGATACGGTGGTACCACATCAGGAAGGAACAATCAATGGCAGGGTGCGCTTACTTCATTCAACCTGTAGACTTCAAATTTTCTGAGTGAGTCAGCAGAGAGCGGAGCCACCTGAATTTTCGACTTACTTTTAAACCTTCATATATTTCAGGCTGCCGATGATTCTTTAGCGGTCTCACCAACAGCCTCAATAATAACGTTCACTTAGCAATCACCCCAGCTGGAAGTTGTCTTCACAACATCGCCGCTAAAATGGTCTACCGTCTCTACATCACCAATAAAAATTACTCCTCCTGGTCCCTTCGCGTCTGGCTGCTCATGCGCCAGCTCGACATCCCCTTCATCGAGGAGTTTCGCCCCATGATCTCAGGCACTTTCAGCCAGCCGCAATGGAAGGAGTTTTCTCCTGTCGCCCGTATGTTCCCCCACTCCACAATTCATCCCTTCGTCAGATGAGATTCCCAAGCAAACTCACGTCACACCCAACTCCAAGGAGTCCCCTGCCTCCATGTCCTCCCTGACAACCCTCACACCGATTCCGAACCCCTCATCCTCTGGGACTCCCTCTCCATCACCACCTTCCTCTCCCTTTCCAACCCCGAAAAACCCATTTACCCAAGTAGTCCCCAAGCCCTAGCCTGGTCCCTCTCCGCCGTGGCCGAGATGCACTCCTCTTTTACATCCCTCCGCGACCACCTAGCCATGAACATTGGCGTCCGCGTTCAGCTCTCTTATCCCCTCCCCGCAGGCGTTGTCAACGACCTACAGCGCTTGAACACCCTCTGGACCGAGGGCCTAACCCGCTTTGGTGGGCCGTGGTTGGCAGGGAAGGAATTCAGTGCGGTCGATGCGTTTTATGCGCCTGTGGCGTTGAGACTGAGGACGTATGTCGGGTTGGAGGAGGAGTTTTTCTCGAGTGAGGCAAAAGGGTGGGTGGAGAGGGTGTTGGGGTTGGAGAGTGTGAGGGAGTGGGTGAGGGATGCGGTGGGGGAGAGGTTGAGGGAGGAGGTGCATGATAAGGAGAGTATGGGGGGAGAGGGGAGGAGGGTTTTGGATGATTTGAGGGCTAAGTGAAGGCCTTGGGGGCAGACAAGAGTCAAGGTAATAGAGGAAAACGAGGCGTATTGTTCCTGGGGAATAACTGCATCATGTTGTGACGCTTAATATACTCCATGCTCTAGATCTATAGCAACTTCATATAAATCCCTTCAAATCCCTCTACGCCCCTTCAGCCGGCTCTCCATCCGCCTTCGGTGCCTGCTCTACTGTCGCAGCAGCCTTGGCCGCGGCCGCCTCAGCCTTCTCCTTCGCCTTCTGCGCCTTCTTCGCTTCAATCTGCTTCTGCTTCTCCAGCTTCTTGAGCTGGTTCTTTGTCAACTTGCCTTCACCCTCCTTAGCCTGGCTATCGGCGGCTACACCATCCTCAACCTTAGGCACCACAATCGGCGCGCGGGGGTTCCCCCTCCAAGTAAGCGGTCTCGGCGTCATAAACAACTTGACCGTCTCATCCGTCACCTTGGCCCTCCGCTCCTGGAAGGCAGCAACATATTTCTGCAGCTCACGAATGCAAATCGCCTTGAGCTCACCCGTCAACATCTCGCCCTTCTCGTAGGCGACCTTGATGCGCTCCAGCTCGTCGTCGTCCTCGAGGAAGAAGCGCAGGTACTGATAGGCCACGTCGACCTCGGTGTCGCCGCCGAATTTGCGGTGTTCTTCGACAGACACACGGCCGCCAGAGAAAGCGTACTTGTTGATCTTGTTCTTGATTTGGTTGGGCGTGTCGCGCATGAAAATGGCGGATTCGTCGATCGAGGCGGACATCTTGGTGCCGGGGCCCTGGAGGGCGGGCAAGAAGAGGGAGTGGATCAGGGCGGGTTTGGCGTAGGGTTTGCCTTGGAATTTTAGGCGGGCGGAGACATCTCTTGTCATGCGGAAGTCTGGTTATGTTAGCTATGAACAGCGCATGAATGAGATGGAAGCTTACATCTAAGACATATCAATATCCGTACTCATGATTTGCTTGGCAGGATTAAAACTCTTGTGGGCTGTCTAGGGAAGGAAACTTACGGATCTTGATCAATGGCGCAAGGACTGGTACAAAGTTAGCTACTTGCTAGGAAACAAGAGGACAACAACTGACTTACATGAGCACAGGTATCCCAACGGTTTTAGACTCATCTTCGCCAAAGATGTGAGGGAACGAAGAAGCCCAGCTGGCAGCACCTAGACTTTTGTTAGCCCATGTTCATGCCACTTCACACAATTCTGTGCGTACCTTGGATGCTGCCGAAGTGGATTCGGCCAATATTTGTACTGTCGTTGAATCCGAAGATAGCACGGGCCTGGTTGAGAGTGATGTGCTTGGCCAAGCGCACAATGTTCTTGTAGAAAGCGCCACCGACGTAGTCAAACTGAAGGTCCGTCAGTTACCGTTCTGTTTTTTTTTTCTTTTGAAGATTCATTCTTACGTCGGAGAAGATGAAGGTCTTGTTTGGATCAAAGCCGACGGCAATGATATCCTTCGCATTGCTGAGGCAATAGCCCTGAACCTCCTCGATCGTCTTCTTCTCGGAGAACAGGTACCTGGCGGCCGTCAGTATATTTACGTATGCCCCCCTTGACAAGTGCAATCGACTGACTTCTCGTCATCTGTCATCATGATGACCAGCTAAGATAATTGTGTTAACACAAGCTGGACTCGAGCCAAGGGAGCTACTGTAACTCCTGGAGCGCAAACATACCGGGACGTCGAAAGTATCCTGCAGCCCTATGCGAAGGTATGTTAGCGTCAATCCAACAAAACACCTCCTATCTGACAAATCAAAGCTGGCGCGTACACTTTGTGAACTCAAAAGGTATAGTATGCCCAATATGGACACTATCCGACGACGGCCCGCGACCGGTATAAAGGAAGAACGGCTCGCCCCGTTCATAGCGATCAAGGATCGTTTCGAAGTCGCGATGCGAGAAGACGATACCTCTCCTGAGAAAGTGGTGCGGGCGCTTGCCAGTGACGCGCTCAAAGCGGGCCAGCAGCTCGGCGTCTATTTTCTTGGTACCGAACTCGTCGATCAACTTGTTGTAGTCGATCGCCTTGACCTGCCCGTCCTCGCCAACTTCGCCTTGGACCTGTCAAATTGCGAAACCGTCAGAATTCGGTTTCTGTATAGGAATGGTGCATTCTGAAACATGCATTGTACGGGTCAACGGTCTGCTTCTGCGGTTTGGGGGCCTCGGGCTGAGGCGTCTCGTCGACGGGTGCTGGGGTCGCTTCGGTCGCCATGGTCGCAACTGTTTGCTGTGCCTTTTCTTGGGGTAATTAGGTTGCAGATATGGTTCTGGGAGAGTAGTCGAAAGTCTAACGGCGACGCTCACGGTGAGTCAGAACCCCAAGTCCCGGAAGGTATTAAACGAGCCGCACTTTTAACGGAACGAGTTGCTCGGTGTCAAGACGCATGAATGGTGGGGGAGGGGCAAGCGACGGAACAAGGGTCCGAGTCTAATTGGGGCAGGCGGTGGGAGGTGGCAAAAATCTAGCCCTTTGCATCTGAGGGGCAAGGGTTCGCTGTGTGCGGGTTACGGCTCGCGTGCAAAGACCAAGAGTTGCGACGATAATTGATCCGATCTTCTTGGCGGATTCATGCTGTCGTTTGTGGACTGTGGTTGTGCGCTGATGCCTGCCACCTCCCATCACCGCTGGGTGTCTTGCGACTAACCATGTTCGCGGCGGCACCATGGGTGTGTCGGAGCTGCGCGCGGTCGCTGAAGCGCGCCAGCACGTTCTGGATGGCTCCTCTTGTAAGGAGAGCTAGCACAGGTATGCAATTGATAGGATTAAACATAGGCAAAAGATGCTGACTGACGTTCTTCAGACACAATATCGCAGCTGCCACCAGCCCTCCTCGAGCGCGCTCGTCGATTGGCAGACGAACACACCAAATTGACCAAAGAGTTAGAGCAGGACTTCGACCCTAAGAAAGCGAAGCGCGCCGGCGAGATCTCACGGATTGCCGAGGCCCTGAAGCAGTTCGAAAAAGCTAAGGCTGCTCTGGGAGAACTACAAGGCCTACTTCAATCAGACGACCGAGAACTGCGAGAATTGGCCGAAGATGACCTCGAGGCGACCAATGCCCAGCTCGCCGAGTCAACGCACAACCTGTCGGCCGCCTTGACCCCAAAACATCCCTTCGCCGATATGCCCTGCCTGATCGAATTTGTGCCCGGGCCAGGCGGTACGGAGGGACGTTTCTTCGCGGATACGCTCTTTAAAATGTACAAGGCCTACTGCGCCAACAAGGGCTACCGGCATCGGGTAGTCAAGTACGAAGCCTCAGATAGCGACGGGCAGACCAGCTCCGAGGGCGAGATTGCACTACAAGAAGCAGTTTTGGAAGTCCAAGAGCCTGGCGCATACGCCATCTTCCGCGGCGAAGCTGGCATGCACCGGGTACAGCGCGTGCCAGACACAGAAAAAAGTGGACGCACCCATACCAGCGCCGTAGCTGTCTGGGTGCTGCCGTCCTTCCCCGAAAACACCACCTCCGAACAAGAAGCCGACTGGGACAACCCCGAGAGCGACTTCTACGTCAATCCGGCCGAGGTCAAGGTCGAAGTGATGCGTGCCCGCGGCGCAGGTGGGCAGCACGTCAACAAGACGGAGTCGGCCGTCCGCTTGACTCACATCCCAACCGGCACGACGGTCAGCATGCAAGACTCGCGGTCGCAGCAGCGTAACCGCGACGTGGCCTGGCGACTACTGCGGTCACGGCTCGCACAGAAGCGGCGTGAGGCCCGAGAGGAGCAGGCCCGGCAGCTGCGCGACAGCGTGCTGGCGAGGAGTCAGATCACACGCGGCGACAAGATCCGCACGTATAACTACCAGCAGGACCGCTGCACTGATCATCGGAGTGCACTGGATGCTCATAACCTACCTGATGTCCTTCGTGGCGGTGAAACCCTGGATAAGATCATCCAGAGTGTGCATGTCTGGTTGGTCAACCAGGATATTCAGGCGCTCATTGCTGAGGAAGAGGCGGCGGCTTCCAAGGCTGCTAAGGCGAATAAGAAGTCGGGCAAATAGCCGTTTAGTGAAGCTGCTTGCTTAGGCCTCGTGCGTGTATTCTACTGTATAAACTGCTGTGTATTTTAACCCTTTCTATACTGCTAGATGACGGCTAGATGAGAGAGACGGATACCCTGGAAAGGATGTGGTTGATACGGCATTTGCTGGTGTTTCAATATGTGTGTCAGCAAACGGATCGACGATATTCAGCGTTGTTCAAGCATCTTGGATTGCTTTTTATGTGAAACTCAGCTGGCAGCAATCCTGTGTGACCAGATGTGACCGGAGCGCAAGGCTGAGCGTTCAAGAAACGACGGCAACGGGCGATGATCAGATCGGCGGAACGTTAGGTAAGCTACGGGGAAAAGGTGCGGATCCGAACGGTTGACCAGCCATTAGCCAATCAGGTTGCGACATGGGTCCTCGCACCTCCCTAATGCGGACAACAAGCCCTTGGCAGGGCAGCACCACCTTCTCAACGCCGTTAGCTGCCTGACAGGGGAGATTGGAGGACTTCGATGTTTGCTGCTGCTGACCGCTGAGCTCTTGCTTCGATGCTTCTCTTCGTGAAGGTAGATAATTTACAACGTTTATCCAAGGTATCCAAAATAACATGGACGAAGGGATGAGCTTTTCACGAGATATTCACATCATCAGTTTAAGCCGTCCTCGCGAATAGATAAGGAACTGGAAGGGTTTCTAAACTCAATCCATTGATCTGGGTTAGTGCTATATCTTTGCCTACGTTATGCATGTTACCTTATCTGTGGATACTAGACGAAAGTTTACTAGCACCCTTCCTACATTGACGGGATCGTTGGATCTCCGACTCTACTCAATGAACGCTTTCGAAATGATTTGCATAGATGTAACTTCCCGGAGTGGTAGGTGCGTATTCCTTGCATGCGAGAATCTCTTTATACTTACTATCCGCGCCAAATATCTCACGCAACCTGCTGTGCTCAGAGTTGTCCGAGCTCCGCCCTGTGCGTGATGCCTGGCGCGATACTACTGAAGACTGGTTTCTCCGCGATCTTATGTATCCCCGTGCCATCCGGTGTTTCGGTGTTAGGACGAAGATGAAGGTAAGCTCCGTAGGTATCCCATACGGATGAATGCCATCGAGTTACTGCACTAAAGCAACCCCAGTCACACTATCCCGGCCATGTTGCCTTCTATCCGTATGGTATGACGTAGCCCACGGTTGTATATAAACGCTGGGGGAAGGAAGGCGGCATACAAAAAGGCCGGGGATCTCCCGGTCGTCCTTTTCCAACGGTAACGATTTTTGTCCATCAGCAAGCCTTTCAGCACAGATAAGCTTTCGGCATCCCAAAATCGGTGGGAGTACGAAGCTCGCAAACATGAGGTGGACAAGCCTTCTTCCGGCCCTTCTGTTTTCGGGGTCTGTTGATGCCCTGGGCAGGAGCCTCGGTCATGCTGGCAAACGTTTTGTTGAGCATGCTGCCAAGAGGATCAAGCCGGTTATGCCCCCGGGGCCACCTCCCGTGCTTGAGGCTCGCCAAGAGAAGACGTTCAAGTTCTTGAATGAGAAGACACAAAGTATGTGACACACATGCTGAATGACGTGATAAGAAAGTCCTCTGCTGACAGTTACACAGAGTTTGCCGTCAATGGCACAGAGATCCCGGACGTTGACTTCGATGTCGGCGAGTCCTATGCCGGCCTGTTGCCCATCAGTGACAAGGAGGGCGAGGAGAGCCAGCTCTTTTTCTGGTTCTTTCCATCTGAGAACCCAGCGGCTGAGAAGGAGATTCTAATCTGGCTCAATGGCGGCGTATGTTTTCCTGCTCCACGTAAGATGAATTCAAAAACTGACAAAGATAGCCCGGTTGCTCGTCGTTCGAAGGTCTGCTTCAGGAGAACGGACCGTTCCTCTGGCAATATGGCACCTACAAGCCCGTCAAGAACCCATGGAGCTGGCACACCTTGACCAACATCATCTACGTCGAGCAGCCTGTTGGCACGGGCTTCACGACTGGCACTCCTACCATCACTAATGAGGAGGAGCTTGCTGCCCAGTTCATGGGCTTCTGGAAGAACTTCATCGACACTTTCGGCATGCACGACTACAAGGTCTACATCTCCGGCGAGTCTTACGCGTAAGTCTTGACGCTCAATCGCCTTCCGGACACAAGAGAGAGACTAACTGACTGCCAGTGGCATGTACTGCCCGTACATCGCCAACGCCTTCCTCGAGGCCAACAACAAGACGTACTACGATATGTCTGGCATGATCATCTACAACCCCCTTCTCACCCACGAGGAGATCCACGAGCCAATTCCCGTGGTCCAGTTCGTAGAATACTGGTCCGGCCTCTTCCCCTTCAACGACACCTTCCGCGCCGACATTAAGGCCCGCGAGAAAAAGTGCGGTTACGCCGACTGGATGGCTAAGTACCTGGTCTATCCTCCTAAGGGCCACATCCCGATGCCCCTGCCCGGCACCGATAAGAAGGGTAGGACCCGTGACGAATGCTGGAACCTCTACTGGGACATCTTCGACGCTATCATGCTTATCAATCCCTGCTTCGACATCTACCAAGTAGCCACGACCTGCCCCCTGCTGTGGGACGTCCTCGGCTTCCCGGGCTCCCTGCCCTACCTGCCCGAAGGCGCAAGTATCTACTTCGACCGTGAGGACGTCAAGCGCGCGATCCACGCTCCCGTGGACAAGACCTGGGAGGAGTGCTCGTCCATCGACGTCTTTGTCAATGGCAAGGACCATTCACTGCCGCCGACGTTGAACGGCGTCCTCTCTAATGTCATTGACAAAACCAAGAATGTCATTGTCTCCCACAGCGCGCTTGATATGATCCTCATCGCCAACGGCACCCTCATTGCCCTGCAGAACATGACCTGGGGCGGCAAGCTCGGCTTCCAGCACCGCCCGGACCAGCCGTTCTACGTCCCCTACAACGACATGACCGATCTGTCGACGCTCGCCGGAGCCGGCGTCTTCGGCAGTATGGTGTCGGAGCGTGGTCTGACATACGTCAGTGTTGATCTAGCCGGTCACATGGTGCCGCAGTATGCTCCATCGGCGGCGTACCGCCAGGTTGAGTTCATGCTAGGCCGCGTGCCGTGCATGAACTGCACGCTGCCGTTTACTACTGATCCGGAGACGCCCCAGAGCACCCAGCCGCTGGGCAAGGGCACTGCGCCGCAGGGTTGGAGCAATGCTGGTCCTCGGAGGGTGAAGGGGCAGGGGCATAAGTCGTGGAGGAGGAATGCGATGAGGCCTTAAGGAGTGAGAGGCGTGATACAGTTAAAGGAGCTTTAAACCTCTGTTAGCATGTATATATATATATATATATATATATATTTAATCATGTCACGTATGCCCAAGGGCAAAGTCACATTCATGTAGTTGTATTGATGATATACCATGGAGACGGGAAAGCCAGCATCAGAATTGATCGCTACCTAAGCGGTAATGAGCGGAACCTTTTCCGATCCCTTCGCTTTCCTTCGTCCGTTGTGTGTCCTGTTTTTCCCTGACTTCTTGTGTCTCTTCTTTCCTTGCCTTTTCCGAGGACCGACAAATCGGAACAACTTTAAAAGCACTAATCGTACAATGAGTGGAATTCAGGGACACAACCAAATGCCCATCCGGTTTGTTTCCCTTACCGTCCGTCCCGAAAACCTTGCCCCCCTAACGCCACTTTCCTTGATCAAGTTGCATCCGAGCTATCCCTCCTCCTCAACATCCACCTTTGGGTAGTAAGTGGCATGAAAGTGGTTTCATAACAACAACAGAATGCAGTTCGTTAATAATGGAATACAGACAACCTCCTTCCTTCCTTCGTTCACCTTGTCCGGACGCCTTGCTCATCTCAAGAGATAAAAAAAACGAAAGGTGAATAACACAGCGTCGAGAAGTTGGAAAAGATAAATATACAACACAACATTGGCCGCCAGTCAGTCAGTGTTCGCCGGAGTGTTGGCTTCCTAGTTGTCCAAGACTCCCTTTCTGGAAGAGGAGTGGTGTGAGAAAAAAGCAACGCAATTGGAGAATCCTTATTCTCCACGCAGATCAGGAGAAGTGTGTTTCTGCCCAAGGTTGCTGAGTGGGGTGACCAGAGCACTGGTGTTGTGTGATAAAACCCTGACATGAACTCCATAGATGTGGTCAACTACGACGGCTGAGTGAGTGATGGAATAGAGAACAACGTGTCGATGCCTGTCGTCACGTCGTGAATTGGTGCCCGATGCTACTTAAGGTCTTCTCGGTGGTCCATCCACAAAACGGGATGCCATAGAACGAAAGTCCTTCAAGCAGCAGCACCATCAAATGCACGCTCCCTAGCCATCTTCCTCAGCTCCAGTACGCGGTTGATGCCCGTCTGCCGTAGCCTCTCGAGGACGATGCGCATGCCCTCACGGCTCTTGCCCAGCTGGTCTAGCGTCTTGGTCGAGGCGAGGCTCTCAATGCTGCGTTGGATGCCCTTGGCTCCCAGCCGAGCAAACCATCCACCGGCAGAACCGGCTGCCTCGGCCTCCGCATGCGCCTGCGCTTGCACTTGACCCAGCCGGTCGCGGATGCGCTCGCCGAGCCGTGAACGGAAGACAACCTTGGTCTCGACGTCAGTCGATTCGGTCGAGGCGCTGAACGTCTTGGGGACGGTGTATAGCTGGCGCTCCACCACGGAGAGGATGCCAACGTAATTGAGGTTGCGGCTCTCGCTCGCCAGCCAGCCCTCTCGCATGTCCACTACGCTGGTCTCGAGGATGTAGGACGCCTTGTCGGCCGCGCCGCCCGTCAGGCTGGCTGGGAGCAGCTTCATGACAGCGGGGGGAAGACGTGACTTCTTCAAGTGGATGCGTGTAGTGTGCAGACGGCCCGTTTCTGGGTCGACATAGCACGAGAGGGTGTCGGAGCTGATAACATGGCTGGCGAAGGGGTTAAGATGGGGACTGCAGTAACGGAGGAAGTACGCGAGGGTGACGGCGGGAAAGGGGTGAGAGTAGGAATGGTTCGTGGTGTGTGTGAGCACCATGGTGAACGACGGAGGGAAGATGAACCGTGTAGCTTGGTCGCTTCAAAGTGGGAGATGTTGATAGTCAAACAATCAGCCTGAGCTAATTGATTGTTAAGTGACGTTTGAGCACGAAGCTGAGCACGTGAAAAAACTCGTCGGAAGATTTCTGGGAGCTTGGATCCCGCGAATCGAACGCGCTGGGAGGCAAAGTTGAGATGAGAGCTGCACAGGCACTTGGGGACGAAGTAGGAGCGGGAAAGCCTGAGAGCTTGCAGAAGCTCGCGGGGTTGCTTGTGAAACGTTGGTTGCGTGTGAGAAGTGTTGCTCACGGTCTAAAAGGTAGAGGAATTTGTCATTGGGTGAGATGTTCCACGAGCAAGATGACGACCTTGCCCGATGATTGCGTTCGGCAGAGCTTCCGGGAGTCTACTCTGGAGGTGACAGAGGAGGTGTAAAAAAAAAAAAAAAGGTTTGGCTCGGACGAATCC
>Ga0065720_1020392_pt1 | contig 14841 bp, 12 predicted proteins | sample Thericmetagenome_FD_59107 | JGI IMG/M metagenome (GOLD analysis project Ga0065720, IMG submission 59107) | Thermophilic microbial communities from the Joint Bioenergy Institute, California, USA of rice/straw/compost enrichment - eDNA_2 v2... | ecosystem: Engineered > Solid waste > Grass >... | reverse complement strand
CCCCGCTCCTAGTCGCACGCTCATCACCCAGTGGCATCCTCGTTCTCCCGTTAACGGCCCAGGATGCCACCTTGTACGACAAGAATGGTAGCTGTGGCTTGCCGACACTGACCTTGTACAACAAAAATGCCTACGTTCACATGACCCGAGTCATTCTGCGCGTCCAAGCCTATAACCTGTCCAATCATATATTTTAAATCCTTCCTCTTGCTGAAAATCTGCTCAACATAGAGCTCTGGCTCGTGGTCTGGTAGGACAAACTCAGCCATGAACTCATTGTCCCCTGAGGTATATGACCCCAAGAAGGCTTGCTGTGCCTGTTCACGTGCAGCGTGATAGGCTTTACGATGGGTGGGAGAAACGTCGAGAGGAGAATTTTCCCGTCAATTGCGGTAAGAACGTTCGCAAAAAAGTACCAGGCTTACCTGAGATTGTGATGAGAGCACCTCTTAAACCTTCAATAGTCTTCCATTTCTTCTTCCGTTCTTGCACGCTTTTTTCCATTCTTATTGCTACACGGTCTTCAGGTTTCGAAGTTGTGCCAGCTGAGCCTTGTCATTATCCAAATCTCATCCACTAGTTACCATGCTGTTGGACTCTTTCAGGGGGACGCAGGTGAGCATATGACTCAAACCAAGTGGCCTCAGAAGTCTTTCATAGATCACTCCGGAGAAAGGTTTCGTCGTGATCTCAGCTGCGTAAATAAGACACTGAAAAATCATGCTGAATTAGGCCAGTGCGTGGTAAGATGACTCGATGGGGTAACTGAGGATCAGCCTCGTGGACTCTAGTACTTTACTATTACCCACCCATTCTCGTGTTCGTTCTCAGACCAAAGGCGCCACATTGGATATCTTGTCTCATCCAGGCCCGGAGACCTGAAAGTGGCTCAAGCATGTATCCAAAGAAGTCATCCAATCAATTTACCCAGTGGTGAGCACAAGTTACTTTGGTTGCACAGCCAGGTGCGTTTTCAGCTCACAATCACGGGAGACACTAGCCGTACAGCTGGCAAGTTTCCCTAGGGTGACATCAGCCCAGATTGTTGTGATGAGCACCATCTCCCTTTGACATAAATTTGATCTCGGGATGTGTTGTGCAACCGGTTTATCCCAATGTATCCCAATGCCTTCCTCCAGACCCAACGAGCGTTCTGTGAACAGTTGAAAGTTTGAAATGCTCGCTTCTTAAGAAAATGCCTTGGAGTCCAATGATACGTTATGCTGCGCTGCTTAGTGATACCGCTCATAGAGCTTCATCTGAGAGCTGATGAATAACACTTGAATGGAGTAGCTTGTGTTCTCAAGTAGTTGTTCCTGGTCGACCGTCTGCGTCAAGACTGCATCAAAGACTTTTCTCTTCGGCTATAATGTGCAATACCTAGGGGTCTGACAGCTGGAGTTGTGCCGGTCCGGGAACCGGACAGTCCTACCCAACTGTAATAGAAGGAAGGACTCGCGCGAGAGGCACAGCAGCAAGTTCCTTCGTTTGAAGGCTCTACAGCAAGCAATCTGTGGAGACTAACAAAAAGTTTGATAACCAGCTATTGCTGTGACCTTGATATAACAGGAACTGACTGTTCACCCCTTTGCATTAAGCCACCTATATAATCAAGGATGTTGAGAATCAGCATGATAATGAGATCTATCATCTTGGACTCTCACTGCTCCAACAGTAACTGAGCTTCCCAACAGCTCCAGATTCGTCTCATGATATCAAAGTTACTCGCTTCCTCTTTTCAGGTAGCTCTTTCGCTTATCCACACAACTCCTCATTCATTCCCTTTCCGTTGAATCTACCTATTTCTGGTTAGTTCGGACCGGATTTGGCACGCAAGCGAGTGATATTGAAGTTCATTTGCCAAAGCAGCAAGACAGTAACAGCAAAATAAGCTGAAGTGTGCAAGTGCATTAAAACGAGAGGCTTATGGGAGAGCGGTAAGTACATTCCGCAAAGGACAAGATTAGGGTTAGGGTTGCTGGGTTTGTCTATACTTGTCAAGATTGACACTGGGGCAGGGGTTCCGCCAGGAAAGGGTACTAATGGGCGCGTGACGAACGCGTCTTCAACCAATGCAAGAGCCAAGCGACATCTGAAAAATACACAAAAAACGGAAACCGATGAAAACCGTGAGGGAAGGATCCACATCGATTTACATATGATCGCTGTTACCTAGACTACTCGATCAGATCTTAAATGCCAGCGATAGATCATACAACTGGTAACCACAAGCTACGGGACCAATATCAATGATCAGATATTCTAAGCATACACTTGAGATCCTATGGGAGAAATCCGAGAGAAGTATAACTGGTAGACTATTAGCATCCTAAACTCCAAGAACGCTTGGTTTCTCATGACTATTATCTTTCAATTCATGAATCCGAATGGGATCATCTTAGCGTTAAATCATATGAAGGTGTTTTGATTAGAAGATAGGCCAGTGGTTCACTCTCGTATCCTTTCCTTTTCGCTGTATAAGCTACGATTTCTACCATCTTTTATATATAGAGCATTCTACAGTCATCAAAGGCTTTTCAATCTGCTCATTCCTTCAATTCTTTGATAAGTTTACGATAATACATGGATTAGCGACACTGGAGAAGTCACTTTTCATAGGTATCTCTAAGGAAGACACTTACTGCAACGAAGGTTTGGGGGAATTTTAGAATCATTAGCCAAGTTATCATCGTTTCACTATCTTTTCTAGTCGCAAGTACATTATTGTATATATTCCTGTTGTTTTCTGTTCAAATTTCGATCATTTAGCCATAAAATCGGTGTTTCTTTGGATAGTGTTGTCTGTCAACATAACAGAGAATAGCTAAAAGCTGTAGCCATCGTGAATACCGGCTAAACAGAACGTTTGGGTCATATTCTTAGGCATCAGAGTATATCGTACAGTATCTAAGCACAGAGATATCTCCATATTTGTGAATCCTAAAAGGTGCCTTAAGCATGTCATAGTTGTATAGTCTCGAGTTCTTTGCTACTGCGGAGGAAGTCTAAGTCAGGGACTTCAAATCACCCTTTGAAGCTATCATGTTCCAATATTATGGTTGTGATCACAGTCATTAGGCAGTTGATGACACACATCTACCTATAAGACACATAAGCAGGCTTTGTATAGTTGTAGAAGTGGTATTGATATGCTCTTGTTCACGGTTTTAACTTCGAACCGCAAAGACGATGCAGATTTTGCCTTGATTCTTTTTGGTAGGTTCAGTGTGAGTCAAAAATGAACTCCTGATTTGATGTGTCGAGCAGCTACTTACATGCCTCTTAAACTTCGGGCGGATGATGATAGCAGTAATGCTGCAGTCACACATATATCACATGGACGCGGCAGTCCAAGGAGAAGAAATATCCTTGACAGTCGACATATAGAGCAACAATGACACAAGAGCTGAGAAGGGCAAAGGCATATCTGATTGGTAGAGCCCGGGGAATATGAGGGGGTGGCAAGAATGAGTTACATAACCTTGCCACGCTGAAAGGAACCCCTGAAGAGTGCAGGAGACCGCGAGGTACTCACAAGGGCAAAGGGATTTTATAAAGGGGGCTACTTGGACACGATGAAGGATTTCTCTTGGGCTTTCCTCTCCCAAACACAAGGACACTGAGGACCAAGAAAGATCATTACACGCAGTAATTGACTTCGCTGTGCACCCCACATCATCAGTGGCCATCATCTAACCTATTTGACCCATTTTCGATTTCCGTCTGCACTAGACCAAGTCACCCGTTACAACATATGAGTCATACGAACAGAAATCAAATGGATAAATAGATATGCGCCTGGTGCTAGAGGTAATACAGGTTCTCGCACCATATAAACTTGACGGAATGGACCATCGAATATGTGGTGGCATATCAAGAGCGGCAATTGTCTCGTGGTATCTAAAGGATAGTACTTGACCCAGGAGATGTGAAGTCGAATCCACTATTCACGAGGTAATAGAATCCACAAAAGTCGTGTTCAATGGCTAAAGGTAGTCATCTCGCCGGCCATGAACCAAACACGGATTGCTAGCATCACTGTTCTCTTCCCGGCGACGGACATCCTTCAAGCATTTCTCATGGTCCATCATATAGTAATGTCTCTCTCTTTTGCTAAACAAGGAAATGAAAGCTGAATTCAGCATGCTCATGATTGGACACGTCATTTGCAGTATGCACTCTTCGCTTTTCGAACCTTATCTTTACCCCGAAGTCAAAACCCAATGTGGTGAGCACACGGTCTTTTAGCTCCTGCATTAAATTCGATATATTGGTTGACATTAATCTAAATTGCAATACTGTAGCGGAGGTACCAGAGGCCATCCCTCTTTAGGATACCAGAAACATCGATTGTTCACTTCCATATCAAAACACACCTTAGGAAAAACAGACTAAATGTCGTGCTTGTTGCATGAAAGCCATGAAGATATAGCATAATAAAACATACGAAAGATATGTGCTGTTTCATCCCCTTCACAGAGTTTATAAGTATTCTCTCGGAGCTGTTCACCCTCATGGGTTGTGTGTGAGGATCTTCCTTAGTTGAGTTCCAAATCCATAAAGTTCTATCTACCAGTCCTAGACTGGCCCAGGAAGAACATCAAGGCACGCCAATATATCAGCAAACTCAAGCGATCCGGGATGATCTAACCCCGGAAGGCCCAGGCCAATTAGACTAGCTACAAGTCAACATGTGCTCCAAATTAGTAAGGGTTAACTTCTAGTAGCTTCCAGAAATGTATAATGCCATCCCCTTCTAATGCACTATTGTTGATTTCTATGATCTCTTGGAAAGCTTTCTCTTGATCTGGTACAATGTAGAGCTTTCTAAACTTCGCTACATATAATCTTGATGAGCTCCTCCGCAGACTTTGGAAGTATTTTCTGCAACTCTTGACTGAATTTTTAACGCACCTGAACCTTTGGGGGGTGAAGCCAATATAGTGCATGAAAGGGATTTTACAAAGAATGATCTCGGCGCTTCCTCCAGGAAGCGCTGGTCGCCACCTCCATGCATTTTTTAGAAGTCGTCGTTTGCCGATCTTCGAGTCAAATATCCAAGCACCAGTAAGTGTGTATGTGTGGTTCAGATCCAGGTGCATAGCCTGAACAATCCTTTGCCCCATGCACTCCAAGGTCGGGGATAACAGTCCCTGGAATAGGTTCGCAGCTTGGGATTTGGACCACATCTTCTCTCCTCGTTAGAGGTAGGCAATGCAGCTTCACTGGCTTGCATTATGAAGATCAGAAAGAGGAAGCAAACAATTCGTCTCTCAGTCATTCAGAGAAAATATTAAATGCCGTTCAGTAGGATAAATGGATGAGAAGGGTTGGCGAACCAACACAAGCTTTTATAACCCAGTAGTAAAATGGATCTATCCCAATGCCCGATCAGGTTAGTTTTTAGTTAAAACAAGGAGCTAGTAAGGCGTGTTTTGCTGTCTTTTCTTTTTTCGGATAACGCAAGCTATCGTGAGGTGCAGACTGTGCTAACCCTCTAGCTCACCACAACTAAGCAGACAGCTTCCGGGAATTATGGGCCTAACCAATCACGTCACGAATTTGGCACTTGCACACCTCAAATTCTAGACCAAACGTTACTGAAGAACCTAGACCGCTAGGTCATTACCATCTTACTTGGGATATATCAAAAAAGATACTGCGATGCCTACCATTATGTGCCGCGAGTGCTGTACAGGCACTCTTCGTGGCGACATGGTGCCCTCCGGATGGGAGCAGATGATTCATGGACTGCCAACCTATATTGTCGACCCACCATCAGGTATTGAGCCGCTGGGCACTGTGGTCATCCTCAGCGACGCCTTTGGTTGGAAACTCCCAAACACACGCGCGCTTACTGATACCTACGCTCGCCGGGTGCCTTGCAGGGTTTACGTGCCTGATGTAATGAATGGTACGTGCTACCTTCCTGATGCACACGGTATACTGGGGCTTCAAATGTTCGCCAATGGCTTGCATGGTCCGGCTTGACTTGAAGCATGTTAAACGCTGATAAAACTTTCCCAGGAAACGCACTCCCGATCCGAGTTCTATTGTTGGATGAAGCTCATCCACCGGCCGCCGGGGCCTCATTGCTCGACCGCCTTCGCCACCGCTTTATTCGTTTCGTTGGCTTTCTCTGGGTGCTTCCATCCCTCCTCGTATTCCTCTTCCGCAACAACAGATCTGCCTCTCACCCGCGTGTGCTCAATTTTCTGCGAGCCTTGCGGAAGGAGCCCCCGCTTGGGCCATTCCGCAACAAGCTCGCCGTGGCAGGCTTTTGCTGGGGCGGGCTGCATGCTATTCTCCTCACCCACGATATCCCGCAAAACAAAATCCGCCTTGATGCTAGCTCCGAAGATGAAGTTCCGCTTATCGACTGTGCCTTTGCAGCCCACCCAAGCCTGCTCTCTATTCCCAAAGATCTTGAGCGCATCTCACAGCCACTTAGTATCGCAAATGGGGAGAACGATGAGTACATGGGTCAGAAGGGCATGCAGACGTTGATGCAGATTATGGAAGCAAAGAATCAGGAGTGTGGCGAAGACAGGCATGAGGCTATTGTGTACCCTGGGGCCAAGCACGGGTTTGCAGTCCGAGGAGACCGGCGTGACCCGCTGATGAAGGAGAGAGGGGATAAGAGTGAGGACCAGGCTGTGAGATGGTTCCAGCGGTGGTTTGGTGCGTGAGATTGGTGTTGAGCATTTGACTGATATTTCAGGCAGCCTTTCAGGCTGAAAGATGTTGCTCTATCGAGGGCTACGAGGGAACGCGAAATGTTGAGTTATGTTATTTGCATGAACAAACTACCCGCTTCCATGGATAGTTTGAAAATCGTATTGCCAACTAGGCACACGATATTTACAGAATGTAAAGACGAGAATGAGAGATTATATCATTCATTCAAATCTTACACCTCGGTAAAGACCACTCTACAGTGTCATTGGACACAAACCTGGTCTCTCAGCAGCTGTTGTCGGTGATACAAAGAGGGTCCACTTGAACTCCTACTCCTCGATCTGAGCTTAGATGTCTTCCTCAATTCGCTCCTCGATGCCGGACTGCTCCCTCCTCTTGCAAAACTCCCTTGAATCACCAGCAAGAAGCATGTTCAAATCAACGCGCTTCAAGAAGTCATCTACAATCACTGCAGGCCATGGCGTGCAATGCTGGCGTTGTCCATCCGTAGTGGTGAGCGTGATGATGCCATTGACCGCCTCAACAATAGTCTTACGCAGTTTCTCGATGTTCTTTACGAACGTTTTGACACTTGTTCTGATGATCCTCTCCCACAATTCCAAGATCTGCTCCATGGATCACTTGGACGCAAGCTCCTGAAGAAATACGCCGAGCATTATGGCGTCGCGTCGTTTCCGTTACCCGAAGTCTCAGCCACTAGAGAACCAATGCAAGTGGTGACTAAGAGAGCTCATTGAGCGCCTTGGTAACGGGCTCGGAAGCAATCCGTAAAAGTTCAACACGTACCTCATCGATCGTTTCTGAAAATTGTTTGTTAGCTCACGTTAGACACAGAGGATTAATTAGATGCACAGAGTAAATCAAGTCGCTTGAGGTGGTCATTTTCCGAGAGGTCGTAGCCTGGGGTAGCAGCCCAGAAAAAGGTATTTCTCAAGACAAGTTCTCCAAGAGTTTCCTTAAAGGAAACCAGATCACCGAGAGTATGGAATATGACCAGCTTGTGGACTAGAGACTCAAGCGTCATATTTGGCATCTTGCGGGTGGGGCTGTGGGCAGCCATAATGATCAAGGGCCGGAAATCCCTCAAGTTCTTCATCATTCAATGCCTGTCACAAAGCAAGACAATGTTGCACATCAATCGAATCGTCATCGCACGGTTGATCACTTTGATATGATCCTTTCTACCATAAGCAGACAATAAGACGTAAATGAAGCGCATCGGGCTCATCCTTGGGGACATGAACAACCAATTTGGCAGGAAGCGAGCCAGAATTCTCCCTGGAATAGTCCCTCCTAACCTCCTGTTTCTGATACCAGAATGGAGAGGCCGATGCGAGGACTTTCGACGAAAGGGCGAAGCAAATACCGCCTGTCCCTGCTAGCAGTTCATGTCTCCTTCTGGTCGATGACGTGCATCGTCGCTATCTTGCCGACTTTAAAGGTATTGCCGAAGGATTGCTGATGGAAAGGTTCTGTTGATCGACGTTGTGGTTTTGTGAGGGATCAAAAACGGCAACAGCTAGAAGTAGAACTTAGCGAGAGGGCAAACATGTGGGGTTGATGCTGTTAGAGATAACAGCATACGGCTGTAAAATATCTGGAATACTACGGGTCACACAAGTCCTGTCTTTCTTCCTTTCCTTCTTACATTCCTGTCATTTTCCCTTCTTCCACTCTCTCCTTCTTTCCTTCTCTCCTTTTTCCTTGCCTTTCCTTCTTCCGTCGTTTTTATTCTGGCTTTTTTTCTTTCTTATTTCTTCCTGTTCTCTTTCTTCTTGACTTTTGTAGCACTTGTTATTTTTTTTTCTGCTGTTGATCAATGAATGGAAGAAAGAGACATGAAGATGATGGCTGGTAAGCTGTATGTGATTTGTCTCCGTTTACAAACTCCGACCACCCACAGGATTTACACTTGACCAGCTCCTTGTTATAGGTAATTTCAAGAGACGGGATGACGTAGCGTTGTCTCTGGAAGTGTATCTATCCGAACCCTGTTTATGCCCAGGCCTTTGGCTCAGTTCGCTTACACCGCTGAGGCAAGCTCAAGTTGACAACCATTCATCATGAATGTACGGTGCAAGTGAGAATTTGTATTGATACGCCAGGTTGTTCTCTGTAGCACATTATGGATAATATGCAGCATTGTCTCAGCCTTTTGAACTAACCGATTTGATGCTGAAGGACCAGAAGACTGCTCGTCATTGTCATTGTTCGTTTCGCCATTACCAATAGCATAAGTTAAAAATGGAAACTAAGGTGGAGCAGGTGTTCATGATCGACGTGCCAAGACTAAGGCTGGCATTTTTGGCCTGTTGAGTTTTGGGCGAGTGCTGCTGCATGGGGGAACAGTTTTTTGACTGGAACCAAGCATTGAGGGGTCATGGGAAGGACAAGTTGACAGCAAGTTCTGTACGACATGATTGTGGTTTCGTATTGCTCTGAAAGATCTGTTGACTGCGTCTCAGGCTGTCCAACGTTTGTGCTGCGTTCAATATTGCCCTGAATTGACGCTTGAATCATTCAAAAAGAGCAGAAATTACATCGAATATCCGGGGTTCTGTACCATGATGACAAGCAAACTCGCCTATTTTCGATTGCCGGCACCAAGATTCACGGAACGCTTGGCACATCACTTGGCAACGCCATGAATGAGCCGTCCCGACATCATGGGTAGGCCGTCATTGGCTTTTTGTTGGATTGGCATCCATATCTCGGCATGACCTTGTTGCGAGAGCTGAAATATTCGGGTCACGGCTCGTCAGCCCGCTATCGGCTCGTTCCTTGTCCCCTTGTCAGCCACCACCATATCGTTCCACGGCCCACAGATAATTGATTATCTTAAATTACAACCCAACCTGGGTGGTTCGACTCATCTGTCTCATCGCTTCTTGGATGTGAACGTTTAGGTTCCAGAGCCTGAAACCCAGAAGGCATCTGAGTCCTAACAACCGATACCGTTGCAAGTAACTCATCAGCTCCAGTCTTAAAGCTTGACCCATCATCCTACGAGTCAAACACGTCTGTTTGGTCCGCGAGAACGGATCAAACGCATCCTATCTTTCAGGCCATCGCTTCTGATTGGTATCTCCGTCTGCGCTCGATCTCCCTCCTGTATGCCGCAACCACAGCGACCGTTCCGGCACCGTCGCCATCCTTGACAAACAAGCCATCCCGTATTATCATTTTAGATAGCATCTCGGAATACTCTATCAGCATGGCAAAGGCAGCCAATGCAGCAGTTAGGGAGAGCCGACGACGGTCGAACCCCCTCGACCTTGAGCGCATGAATATCATGAAGGCGCTCACAGCAGCTGAATACTCCCGCCGCCAGTTCATTCTCAATTTTGCTGCCAGCAAAGACACGACCCTTTTGATTCCTGGGCAAAAGTCAGCAGCTGTCAAGGCCGCTGAGGACTGGGTTACCAACTGGCTTGCCCAGAATGGGTATGATGCGAGCGCCGTTAGTAGCGACTTCTTCAAATACACTGTTGACGCTAGGTTATGGAGCAAACACGGTGCGTGTTCTTTGACTACTAAATCTAAAGAGCTGTAACTAAGTTTTGCATTGTACAGTTGGCGATGATGTTCCATTTCCCTTCGCCTTCATGCGAAAGATGTCCGAGTCTTCCACCGTCACTGGCGATAGTGAACTTGGTCGACCGAAAAGCGCATGTTACGGAACCGAGCAGCAATCTCCTCAAGTTATGCCCATGGCATCCCCAACAACCGAAATATCAGGCTCCATGGTCACACAGCAGCCTTCGAAAAAAGCATCAGACTCTTCACGCCGACAGTCGCTGCCTGCACCCTTCACACTGCCAGTTTACAGCAGACGTCGCTCCATCAAGGACACAAACAACGACTCCGTGGATCCGTTAATGACGCCAGAGAAGGATAAAACTCGAAGTCTTTCCCTGAACGATATGGAGGACCTCAAGCAGTCAGCGAAACCCATTGCGCAAGACAAGGTGCCTTTCTTCTCGCGCCTGGGCCGTTCTTTGTCTCGCCGCATGTCCATCACTGCAAAGGGATGATCCACGAGTGAGCAATCCCAATCTTCAAGACTGCAAACCAAGCAGAATCCAAAACATTCATCGCCCATGTGCAACGATAATTACATAACACACAGGGTCCAATCCATCAACACTCTGTGCTCGTGACTCAATTCCAGGGATGTCCAATCTTGCACATGACCACTCGGAGGTTTCTCTGCAAAATCCGCAAAAGCTAATGACAGCGGAGGCCAAGGGGTCCTGTCACCGGTCAGCCTATCGCCCACCGCTTGCGGTTAGCTACAAGCAGGGAGGGTGGGGGAAAACAAGGCAACAGATTGTAGGTGTGGCTGCCTAGCGTTAGCGCAGTCTGCGGCGCAGCACAGCACGGGGAGCGACTCGGACAACATTATTTGTGCTGCACAGCAGGACTTCCGCATTGCCACGTCGTTCTGCGTTTTGAGTTCGTGTGGTTCATGGTTCATGGAGGGGGCTTTTACACTTTTTGCCGGGGCTACTGGTGCGGTAGTGCAGGTTAGGTCGGGTCTGGACCGGTGTCAGCCAGGTTGTCCGGTGGTCAAGCTTCAAGGGAGACAAAAGCGGGGGTGCCTGCCAGCCGGTGACACACAGGACGCCCACATGGCCAGCAGCTGACAGGTTCTATCTTGGTGTTTGGCCAGGAGGGCAAGGGGCGGGAAAGAAGCTTGGGATGGGTGATGTCTTTATTTTTCTTGGCTCTTCCTTGGTATTGGCAACTGAAGTTCAGCTTTTTCTTGGCTTATCATGTGCAGACGCTTAAGGAATGCAAGCAATCCGCCTGGTTGGATCCGAGGGGGTTCCTCTCGGAAGGGAGGAGGTCTTGGCGCGGGAGGGGCCCTGCTCAAGGATGGCACCACGACCCAGCCTTAGTGATCTGCTTCGGCATAGCACGGTTTCATTCCATTGCCATGGCATAATCCTGGAGATGGAGAATGTGTTGAGACTGTTTGACTTCTTGGTTTCCTCTGATGTCAGGCCAACACCGGGGCTGAGGTTGTTTTGTTTAGTAGCTAGGGAAGGCCGTGTCCAACTTTACCATGCGTTTGGCAAAAGTCGGCCAACTACTAAGGGTATGCATGGTGTCTTAGACTGTTCGCTCCTGCTACTCTGCATATGGTCGTAGAGACGTCACATATTTGTCTCTCGGTACAAAGTCCAGATGTCTATGATTAGTCGGTTGTCCTGATTGCCAAATTATTCATAACCTCCTCCTTGCACTACAAACATCGTCTCACGGCAGAGAAAATGTACTCCTAGACACATGATAGTGAATGATAGCGGACCATTGAGGAGCATAAAGGCGGGGAAGTCCGCCAACTCTGTCGATCAAGCGGTCCGGAGCTTAGATCATTTCTCGGTCATCGAGATCTCGACCAGATGACGCATATGCGAGGACTTTTGGCGGACCATAACAGTGACATCGTCGCTCCCACAGCACGGAGGTAGTTCATAAGATGCTTCGCCAGCTGTAACGTTTCTTCTCCACCTCCCATTACATGGCTGGGGAAATAATGAACAAAGATTGTGCCTGAATTGCGACCAGTTTCTTCCAATTAGGAATGATGAAGCCCAAGACTGGACAATCGTAATTTCTACGAGAAAAATATTTTCTACTGTTTACATTAGACCTCTCCGTATGCTGTTAACGAAGTCCTTGAGCTCCATCGGACTGAAAAATTTGACTTTATTACTATCTTTCCCCAGTTTCTCCTGTGCAAAACCATCCGCGGTCATGGTTTAGCGAGTGTGGAGGGGGGAGGGTTTATAGTCTGCGAGAAGCAGACTCGCTTTTACCTTACTTGTTTGACTGAGCAAGAAGAGGCATATAAGATACGCCAATCCGAAGAACTGTCAGCTTGCCCGGTTTATTCAACGTGAGTGTTGCTGTTTCGAGGCACAAGTGTCCTTGGAACACCCAAGGATGTTCAAAGATATTGCCCACTATGGTCGCTGTGCCAATCCACACTGTGAGAGTAACAGCTTTGTGGAAAGATGGGGACGATTACTTAAGACATCTTGACAGGTTAACAGCAACTTTCATCAGCAGATGCGACTCTAACTGAATAAAAAACAATAAACTAAAAGCAATGCCATGGACGAACCGGTTTCCAACATCGCCATGCATCCCCTTACTCTCAAACATCACGTCCCCTACAGTCCTTAGCGTCTTTCATACGGTGTCAGCCCTACAACCGGTGGGGATTTTTCTGCTCTCCTGATTTTCTGCCTCTGCCTCGGCTCACGGCAAGGTCCAGGGTCAGATGCCAACTTCAGCGTGGTCAGGGGGAAATCATGCTCCACTGGTGCCACTTGGCGAACCCCAACAAAACCTTAAACCGACGTCGACTCTTTTGGTGCCCAACCAATCCAAATCCACCATAAGAGCAGAAGAAAAATGACAGCAGAAGCAGAACCAGCAGAAGAATTTGACATAATAATTATTGGTGCCGGCCTCAGCGGCATCAATGCTGCGTACCGCGTGCAGAAGGAGCTGCCGCACCGCAGCTATGCCATCCTAGAGCGCCGCCACGAGATTGGCGGCACTTGGTCGTTCTGGAAGTACCCCGGCATCCGCACCGACAGCGCTATGGGCCTGTTTGGCTTCCCCTGGCGCCCCTGGCCCTACGACAACAACATGGCCACTGCCCAGGCCATTCGCACCTACATGGAAGAATGTGCTGCCTCCGAGGGTATTGACCGGCACATTCGCTTCGGGCATCGCGTCGCCTCGGCCGCCTGGCGCAGCAACGAGCAGCGCTGGACGCTGACCGTCGTCGTCACGCACAAGGATGGCTCCGTCGCGACCAAGACCGTGAAGGCCTGGTGGCTGATCTGCGCGAGCGGCTACTACAGCTACGACAAACCACTGCCGGCCGTCATCCCGGGTCTCGAGAACTTCGAGGGCCAGGTCATTCACCCGCAGTTCTGGGACGAGTCGATCAACTACGACGGTAAGCGCATCATCATCATCGGCTCGGGTGCGACCGCTATCACCCTGCTCCCCGCCCTCGCAAAGACCGCGCAGAGCGTCACCATGTTGCAGCGCAGCCCAACCTACGTCATGAGCCTGCCGCGCCGTGACAGCACGCTGCAGTTCCTGTGCCGCTTCCTCCCCCGCTCCTGGGCTGCCGCCATCAACTGGTGGAACCGCATGATTGTCGAGACCCTGTTCGTCAAGTTCCTGCTCACGTTCCCCAACATCTCCCGCGCTTTCCTCATGAGCGAGATGCGCCGCCAGCTGCCCGCCGGCTTCGACGTCGAGACGCACTTCAACCCGCGCTACAACCCGTTCCAGCAACGTCTGTGCTTCTGTCCCGGAGGAGACTTCTTCAAGGCCCTGCACCGTCCCAACGCGCGCGTCGTGACCGATGTCATCGATACTGTCACCGCGACGGGGATCCGCCTCAAGTCGGGCGCCTTCCTAGAGGCAGACATGATTGTCACGGCAACCGGGCTGTACTTCAACCTGTTCGACGGCCTCGACATCACCATCGACGGCGAACTGCTCCGCGACTCCATCGCCGACCGCTACATTTGGAACGGGAGCATGCTCGAGGGCGTGCCTAATGCAGGCCTCATCGTCGGATACACCGCCGCGACTTGGACCCCCGGCGCGGACGTTCGTGTGCGCCAGATGATCAAGGTTATGAAGTACATGGAACGCAGTGGTGCGGTGGAGGCCCGGCCGTGGCTTGACCCCAAGAAGAAGGCCAAGTTGCCTGCTAATCCGGCCGTTGATTTGACGTCGACCTACATGGTTACTGCGCATAACAGGATGCCGCGGAATGCTGGCAAGGGGCCGTGGATGAATGGGGCGAGCTGGGCCGCGGATGTGTTCCGGTTATGGTTTGGGAGCGTCAGGAGCGGGATGCGGTATGTGTTTGCGCCGAAGGATAAGAAGGAGTAGGTGGATGGCTTGGCTGTGTGCTGATGGTATTGCGGTGATGCCTGGGGAAGTAGCCTGGTTGGATATGGGGATGGGTTTGTGGTTTGGGTAGGATGGGTGGTTGGGTAGGCGGTACGATAGGTTCAAGGGTTGTGGTGAAGATACCCCTGGAAGTGTAGAGGTCATCGTCATTCGTTTATACCTCTCCTTTTTTTTTTTTTTTTT
>Ga0065720_1004036_pt1 | contig 14841 bp, 14 predicted proteins | sample Thericmetagenome_FD_59107 | JGI IMG/M metagenome (GOLD analysis project Ga0065720, IMG submission 59107) | Thermophilic microbial communities from the Joint Bioenergy Institute, California, USA of rice/straw/compost enrichment - eDNA_2 v2... | ecosystem: Engineered > Solid waste > Grass >... | reverse complement strand
TCCGCCCAGCCGCACGATCGGCGCGTCCAGGTAATCGAAGGCTTCGCTTTCGGCGACAATGCCCGCGATTTCTCCGCCGATGCCTCCCCGCTTCACCGCTTCATGGACGACGACCAGCCGCCCCGTCTTTTTCACGGAGCGGATGATGGCTTCCTCGTCCAGCGGCACGAGCGTTCGCGGGTCGATCACCTCCGCCTCGATGCCGTCCCGTTCCAGCAGTTTGGCCGCTTCCAGGGAGCGGTGGACCATGATCGCCGTGGCCACGATCGTCACGTCCCGGCCTTCCCGCTTGACATCGGCAAGCCCGAGCGGGATGGAATACAGTTCTTCGGGCACGTGGCCTTTGTAGCGGTAGAGCAATTTGTGCTCGTAGAAGATGACGGGATTGTTGTCGTCAATCGCCGCTTTCAGCAGGCCTTTGGCATCGTAGGGGGTGGACGGCTGGACGACTTTCAGCCCTGGAATATGCACCATCCATGCTTCCAGGCTTTGCGAATGCTGCGCCGCAAACCCGGCCCCCGATCCGGAAGGCGTCCGGACCACCATGGGAACCTGGCCCTTGCCCCCGAACATGTACCGCAGCTTGGCGGCCTGGTTGACGATGTTGTCCATGGCGATGGTGATGAAATCGGAAAACTGCAATTCCAAAATCGGCCGCATGCCGGTCACGGCGGCGCCGACGGCGGTGCCGGAAATCGCCGCCTCGGAAATGGGCGTGCTGCGCACCCGTTCCGGTCCGAATTCCTCGAGCATGCCGTTGGTGACGCCGAATGCTCCTCCATACAAACCGATATCTTCGCCCATGATAAAAACGTCGGGATTCCGCCGCATCTCCTGGCTCATCGTTTCCCTGATCGCTTCCAAAAACGTGATCTCTCTCACACGGAACTCCTCCTCGTCGCTCCAAAATCAGGCATAAACGTCCTCTTCCAAACTGTCCAAAGCGGGGAAGGGGCTGCTTTCCGCGAACGCCACGGCCTCCTCCACTTCCCGTTTTGTCTCGGTTTGGATTGCGTCAGCCTGCTCCTCGGTGAGAATGCCGTGCTTGAGCAGTTCATGTTTCAAACGGGCGATCGGATCGTTGTTCGTTCTCCATTCCGCCTCTTCTTCCCGGGATCTGTACTTTCTGGCGTCGCTGCGGGAGTGGCCTTTCCAGCGGTAAGTGAGGGCCTCGATCAGCGTGGGGCCCTCTCCTCTCCGCGCCCGCCCGATGGCCTCGGCGGTGGCCGGAATAACCTGATACGCATCGTTCCCGTCGACGGTTACGCCGGGTATGCCGTAGGCGGCCGCCCGCGCCGAAATGCGGTCGATGTTGATCATTTCCTTGATGGAGCCGGACATGGCGTAAAGGTTGTTTTCGCAGAAAAAGATCACCGGCAACTTCCAGATGGAGGCCAGATTCAACCCTTCGTGGAAGGCTCCCTCATTGGTGGCGCCGTCGCCAAAGAAACAGATCACGACATAGCCGAGCCCTTTCATTTTCGAAGTCAGCGCCGCTCCGACGGCGATGGGAATGCCGGCCGCGACGATGCCGTTGGCCCCCAGGTTGCCTTTGTCCAGGTCCGCAATATGCATCGATCCGCCTTTGCCTTTGCAGTATCCGGTGGCGCGCCCGAGCAATTCCGCCATCATCAGGTTGATATCCCCGCCTTTGGCGATGCAGTGCCCGTGTCCCCGGTGAGTGCTGATGATTTTATCCTCCGGCTTAAGCAGGGAGCACGCGCCCGCGGCGGTCAGCTCCTGCCCCACGCAAAGATGCATCGTGCCGTGAATCTTCCCTTTTTGAAAAAGTTCCTCGACTTTTTCCTCGAACTGCCGGATGAGCCAGCATTGCCGAAAGATTTCCACCAGCTTTTCGTCATCGATCCCGCACTTCCTAAGCGCTTCCATCATTCCGCTCCCTCCCCGCCCTGCAGGCGGCAACCGAAGCTTTTAGTCCAATTGCAGTCCGGCATCCGCTTCGACCGCTTTCAGGATCGCGGCCCATTCCAGTTCGCCCCATCCGCGGGCAACGCACTCGATGAACCGGTTCTTGATCACGTCGGCCACCGGCATGGGCGCCCCCGCCATTTCTCCGGCTTCCAGCATCAGCTTCACATCCTTGTACCCGAGGCGAAGCTTGAAGCCGGCCGGCTCCCAGCGGCGATCCAGCATGATTTGCCCGTAATTGGCATAGACATGGGAGCCGAAGAAGGATTTGACGACTTCCAGATACACCGCCGGATCGACGCCGTGCTTGCGCACCATGGTCATCGCCTCGGCGAAGCATTCGATAAAGGAGACGATCAGGAAATTGTTGCCGAGCTTCACCGCGTTGGCCATCGGCGCTTCGTCTCCGCAAATGAAAATGCGGTTGCCGATCGCTTCGATGAGCGGCCGGATTTTCTCCCGCGCCTCCGGCGGGCCGGCGACCATCACCCTGAGCTGCGCGGCGGCGGCGGCATCGGGCCGCCCCAGAACGGTGGCGGAAACAAACTGCCGGTTTTTTTCCGCATGGGCTTTGGCCAGTTTGGTGACCGAATTCAGGCTGATCGTGCTGCACGAGACATGTATCGCGCCTTCCGGGAGCGCGTCCAGCACGCCGTTTTCGCCCAGCGTGACTTCCTCCACCGCCTGGTCGTCGGCAAGCATTGTGAACACCACTTCGCTTTGCCGGGCGACGTCCGCCGGCGACGTTCCGAGGCGGGCTCCCTTGTCCAGCAGCGGCTGCGCTTTCTCCCGGGTGCGGTTGAACACCGTCAGTTCATTTCCGCTCTTCAGCAAATTTTCCGCCATGGGCACTCCCATATTGCCAAGACCGATAAATCCGACTTTCATGGTATCCATCCCTTTCCTTGTTCTGGTTGTTCCCCGATTGTTGCCAAATGGTTGCGGATGCTTGTGACGCTTACCGTTCCGGTTTCCGCACCGTAATGTAACCCGCTTTTTTCAGCGAAGGCGCTCCCGCGTAAATCCACAGCGTCTCCAATTCCTCGGTGGGGTGGGTGTTTTTGAAGTAATGGACGTCGCCCTTCGGCACAAAGATCAAGTCGCCGGGGCCGATTTCGAATTCCTCGTCGCCGCTGATCGCGACGCCGTGCCCGCGGACCACATACAGGATCTCCTCCGCGTTCGGATGGCGGTGCAGCTCATGGGCGCCCCCTCCCGGCCCGAAAATCGTATGGCCGACCGTCGCCAGCTGGGAACCCATGGTATCCTCCGTGCACACCCATCTGACGTCCATCCGGACCCAGCCGTCCTCCTGCCGCAAATTTCTGTCGGGCTGAATGTCCCTGATGTTCACCTTTCTGACGATCATGGTTCTTCCTCCTTCGTTGATTAAAGTCCGACCGAAACGTACTTCACTTCGAGAAAGGCGTCGATCCCTTCAATGCCGCCTTCCCGCCCGATGCCGCTTTGCTTCATGCCGCCGAAGGGGGCCTGCGCGGCGGAAGGCAGACCGTCGTTCCACCCGATGATGCCGAAATCCAGCGCCTCCACCAATTTGATGCCCCGGCTGTAATTTTCGGTAAACACGTATGCGGCGAGTCCGTAGGGCGTATCGTTGGCATAACGCGCCGCTTCCTCGTCGGCGCTGAATTTCTGCACCGGAGCAACCGGACCGAAGGTTTCCTCCCTCATGATCAGCATGCCGGGACGGACGTCCTTCAGAATGGTCGGCGGGTAGAAATAGGCGCCGTTTTCCGCGCGACCTTCCCCGCCCAGCACGCAGCTTGCCCCAAGCCTCACGGCGTCCTTCACGTGCGCGTCGATCTTTTCGTAACCATCCCGGTCGATGATCGGTCCGATGTCGACGCCGGGATCCATGCCGTTTCCGACTTTCAGTTTCCGGACCGCCTCGGCGAATTTGGCGATGAATGCGTCATACACCTTTTCCTGGACATAGATCCGGTTGCCGCAGATGCAGGTCTGGCCGCCGTTGCGGAATTTGGAAGCGACGGCGCCGCGCACCGCCTTCTCCAGGTCGGCGTCGTCCAGCACGATGATCGGCGCGTGACCGCCGAGCTCCAGCGACAAATTTTTCACATGGTCGGCGCTCTGCCTGATCAGTTCCTTCCCGATTTCCGTGGAGCCGGTGAAGGTCACTTTCCGGACCATCGGATTGGTCATGAATTCGTTGCCGATTTCCGCGGCGTTCCCCGTCACGAGATTGACAACCCCCTTCGGGATGCCCGCCTTTTCCGCCAATTCGGCGAGCATAATCGCGGTCAGAGGGGTTTGCTTGGCAGGTTTGATGATAATCGTGCATCCGGCCGCCAAAGCCGGCCCCAATTTGCGGGTAATCATCGCCGCCGGAAAGTTCCAGGGGGTGATCGCCGCCACCACGCCCACCGGCTGCTTGATGGCCAGCATTCTCGTTTCGGCCTTGTGCGACGGAATCCCCCTGGCGTAGACCCGTTTGCCCTCCTCGGCAAACCATTTGACGAAGGAGGCCGCATACATGACTTCGCCGAGCGCTTCCTTGAGCGGTTTGCCCATTTCCAGCGTCAGCACCCTGGCGATCTCATCCGCCGAGTCGACGATGAGATCGTGGAACCTCTCCAGGTAAGCGGATCGCTCATAGGCCGTAAGCCGGGACCAGGACGGGAAAGCTTCATGCGCCGCTTCAATCGCCCGGCGGGTTTCTTCGGCTCCCGCCCTGGGCACGGTTCCCACCGCTTCGCCGGTGGCCGGGTTGCGCACGACGATTTTCGCAAGATCGGCTCCGACCCATTCTCCGTTGATGTAAATCAATTTGTCCATGTGCCCTTCCCCCTTGCGCAGCGCTTATGTCAAGCCGTCCAACGCCATGGCCACCTGATCGCCGACCTGGCTGGTCGAGGCCGTGCCCCCCATGTCCGGAGTCAGCGCCCTTTTTTCCACGATGACTTTCTCGATGGCGCTCAGCACCCTTGCTCCCCAGGCTTCGTACCCGAGAAAATCGAGCATCTGGCTGGCGGACCAGATGGCCGCCATGGGATTGGCGGTTCCTTTCCCCGCATGGCGGGGAGCGGAACCGTGAATCGGCTCGAACATGGACGGATAATTTCGTTCGGGATTGATGTTCGCCCCGGCCGCCAGGCCGAGTCCGCCGGCGATGGCCGCTCCGAGGTCGGTGAGGATGTCGCCGAACAGGTTGGAAGCGACGACCACCTGGAACAGCTCGGGTTTGCGGACGAAATACATGCTGGCCGCATCCACGAGACAGGAGCTGGTTTTCACGTCCGGATACTCCGCCGCCACTTCCCGGAACACCTGATCCCAGAACACCATGGAATAGTTCAGGGCGTTGCCCTTGCTGATGCTGGTCAGTGTCTTGCCGTGCCTTCGCGCGGTTTCAAAGGCGTAGCGGATGATCCGCTCCGTTCCCTTTCTTGAGAACACGCCGGTTTGCAGCACGACCTCGTCTTCCCTGCCGCGAAACAGCCATTCCCCGGCGCCCGCATATTCCCCTTCGCTGTTCTCGCGGATGACGATCATGTCCACCCGCTCTTTCGTAACGCCGGCAAGGGGGGAGGCAACGCCCTCCAGCAGGCGGATCGGCCGCAAATTGACGTACTGATCGAACCCTTTTCTGATTTTCAGCAGAAGATCCCAGAGCGAAATGTGGTCCGGCACCCCCGGGTACCCCACCGCTCCCAAATAGATCGCCTCAAAGCGTTTCAATTGCTCCAGGCCGTCTTCATCCATCATCCGGCCGTGTTTCAAATAGTACTCGCAGCCCCACGGGAAAAAGGTGAATTCAAACCGGAATCCGCCGTCCAGTTCGGAGACCCGCTTGAGCACCTTCACGCCTTCGGCAATCACTTCGGGACCGATTCCGTCTCCGGGAATCACGGCGATTTTGTGAACTGTGGCCATCCTTCTTCCTCCGCGTCGCAATTTCAGTAATCCCAGCAAGAGAGCAGTTCGTCGCAAGGAAATTTGGTGATGACCTTATAACCGTCTTTGGTGACGACAATTTGCTCCTCGATCCGCGCCGCATCCCCCTCTTCGCCGCAATACGTTTCAAAGGCGATGTGCATGCCTTCCTCCAGCACTTCCGGGTGCTTGATCGAGTTTTGATGGCTGATGATCGGCTTGCCCCAGTGGGAGATGCCGACGCCGTGGGCGATTTGCAAAGCCAGGGTTTCGTATTCGTTCTCGTAGCCCATTTGCTTGTAGTCGGGCCAGCATTTGACGATATCCGCCGTCGACACGCCGGGTTTGACCATGCTGATCGCATCGTAGAGCCACTTGTAAGCCGTCTTGTAAATCCGCTTCTGCCGTTCCGTGGGTTTCCCGCATACAAAAGTGCGATAATAACAAGTCTTGTAGCCGTTATAGTCGTTGACCACGTCAAGAAAAACCATATCCCCCGGCCGGATGATCCGATCCGAAAAATCGTGGGGATGCGGATACGAGCGGTCCCCGCTGATGACGTTGACATTATGGACATTCTCCGCGCCCAATTCGTAGAGCCGCTTTCTCATGAGCGCGTTGACCTCGTTTTCGCGGACCCCGGGTTTAATGAAATTGAACACATCCCAGTAAGCCCCGTCGACCATGGCCGCCGCTATTTCCAGAAGCTTAATTTCCTCTTCCGTCTTGATCACCTGGGCTCTGAGCATCGTTTGCTGGCCGTCGGCAATTTGCAAACCGTGCTTCATGAACGCCTGCATGATGGGAACGGTCAAAATGTCCACACCGACGGGCGCTTCGTGCAGGTTGTAATCTTTCAGAATCGAAGCGATTTCCGCAATGCTGATGTCCACGGTGCCCAGCTCGGGCGGCATCGTCCCCCGCATGTCGGTCTTCGAGGGCCGGATGTCTTTGATCCACGGACAAAGCATCCGCTTCGTGCGGACGGCGCTGCCGATCTCGAACAGGATCGGATCCCTTCCCTTCGGCAAAAGGCAGTACCGCGCCAATTTGTTGTTTGACCATTCGCCCAGTTTCGTGCTGGTGATGTAGCGGATGTTGTCCGGATCAAAGACGAGAAGCGCGCCGAGATTGTCTTTTTCCATTTGATCCCGCGTTTTTTGCAGGCGATCCCGCCGCAGTTTGTCAAAATCGATTCTCAGCTCATGGTCTACCGCCATCGTTCCGTAAGTCACGATCATTCCTCCCGTTATTCAATGATGTGTTGCCGGACAATTCGGATTGCAAACCTTGTCAACTTTTTTTGCGGTGCGGCGATGCCGCCCTCAGTCATCCAGCGGGATAATGGCCGTCGCTTCGATTTCGACGCGGGCCCCCGGCGAGCTTAAATTGTTGACGCAAACGGTCGTGCTTGCCGGTTTCCAATCGCCGAAATATTCCTTCATCACCTCGTTCAACGCGTCCATTTCGCGCATATCCGTCAAATATCGGGTGACCCTGACGATGTTGCGCCAGGTCAAGTTCTGCGAATCAAGCACGATTTTGATGTTTTCCAGCACCCGCCGCGTCTGCTCGCGAATATCGTCGGGCTGGATATGCTCCTCCGGAACATGCGGATGCTGATGGTAGAGCGGCGACGACGTGGCTCCCGAGATAAAAAGCAGGGAGCATTTTCCGTCCACCCGGACGGCGGGGGCGTAAGGCATGTACTTTCGCTCCGACTCGCGGGGGTGAACTTCGTAAATTTGGGCCATGTCGTTTTCCTCCTTCGTGGAATCGATGATGATCATAAGGGATGAACGAACGTCCGAAGCGTTCATTCGTTTTTAATAAATAAGAAATGTGGACAACCCCGGCCAAAGCATGATGATCGCAAGATTCAGCAGCATGATCCACAAGAACGGCAAGACGGCCATAATGGTCTTCTCCAGCGGTTCCTTGGCAATGCCGCTGACCACAAACAGGTTGAGACCGACCGGCGGCGTGATCATGGCGATTTCCATATTGATCGTCATGATGATGGCGAAATGATACACATCGATGCCGAAGGTCGCGAGCATCGGCAGAATGATCGGCAGCGTGATCAGCACAATGGAGACCGACTCCAGGAATGCGCCCAGGATAAAGAACAGAAGATTGACCATGATCAAAAACATGTATTTGTTCATTTCCGCTTCGGCGATCCACTGCATCGCCTGCTGGGGCACCTGGGCCAGCGTCAGGTACTGTTTGAACAAGGTGGCGGCTGCGATCACCAGGAAAATCATGGCGGTCAGGTTGACGGTTTCCGCAATGATCGGACGCCAGCTGCTCCACTTGATTTCCTTGTAGACAAAAATGGCTATGATCAAAGCGTACAGGCATGACAGTACGGCGGCCTCGGTGGGCGTCACAATCCCCCCGTAAATCGTCCCCAGGATCAGCACCGGCATTACCGCCGCCGGCAGCGCTTTCACCGTGGAGACCCAGCGTTCTTTCCAGCCGGCTTTGGGGAGGGAGCCGAATTTGTTTCGCCTGGCGTACCAAATGGCGGAAAGAACAAGCGTAAAGGCGAAGAACAGTCCGGGAAGAATGCCGGCCATAAACAGGTTGCCGATGCTCGCCTTTTGCTCGGCCACATAGCCGTATATGATGAGGGTGATGCTCGGCGGAATCAGGATGCCCAGCGTTCCCGCGACGGCCACCAGCCCCATGGCGTATTTCTTGCTGTACCCCGCCTGCACCATCCCCGGGATCATGATCGAACCGATGGCGGCCGCCGTCGCCGGGCTTGAGCCGCAGATCGAAGCGAAAAGCGCGCAGGCCAGTATGCAGACGACGGCCATGCCGCCGCGGATATGCCCGATCCAGTTGCGCAGACATTCGATCAGGTGCTTCGATATCCCGCCCTTGGCCATCAATATTCCGGCGAACACAAATCCGGGTATGGCCATCAGCGAAATGTTGTTCAAGCCGTTGAACAAATCCGTGACGGCGGCTTCAAATCCATAATTTTGCGACGGCAGCACCACCAGGGCGGATACCGCCAACGCGATCGCCACGGGCACGCGCAATACGAGCAATACCGCCAAAACCGCCAGCAGGATCAAAGTCTCCATTCCGATTCTGCCCCTTCATGCTCAGCCTCGTCTTCCGTTTCGGGAAGTCCTCTGACCGATCTGATAAATCTCGCAGTAAACCGAACCAGAAACATCAAACCGATAACGGGCAGAATCAGGTACACTTTCCACAGCTTGATTCCCATCCCGATCGAGGACAGATTCAGCTGGTACACGCTGTGTCTGTCCAAAAAGATGCCTTTGATGCCGTAAACCAGCAGAAAGAGGGAGAAGAGAATCCCGACGAGATTCGCAAAGGCATTCAACAGCCATTTCCACCGATCGGGCAAAAGGCGGTATACAAGATCCACGCGAATGTGCGCATTTTCCCGCAAGGCGGCCACCGTGCCGAGCAGCGCGCCCCAGATGATCAGATAGACGGAAAGTTCATCCGCGAAGTAGAGCGGTTTGTTAAAGACATACCTCATCACGACGCCGAAGAGCATCAGGCTCAGTCCGCCGACGATCAGCAAACCGGAAGTCCAATCTTCAACCGCTCGGTAAACTTTATTTATGTTCAATATTCGTCAGCCTCCCAGCTGTAACTTGAAGCGGCAACTTGCGCGTGCATTGTGATGAAGAGGCCGAAAACTTGCGCCCGGTGTTACTGATTGGCCTTAAGAGCCAGATTCACAATATCTTCGCCGTGTTCTTTCTTGAAATCGTCATAGAGAGGCTGCATCGCCTGCTTGAACAATTCGATGTCGGCCGGAGTCGGCTCGTAAATCTCGGCAAACTTATCCTTCATCTCTTCGAAATATTGATTGCCGAGCCCCCTTGCGATCTCTCTTTCCTTGGCGGTGACTTCGGCGAACACTTCTTCCAGCGTGCTGCGGATATCGTCCGGAAGTTCGTTCCAGAACGTCTGATTGGTAACGAGCCCGTAATCCAGGCGGCCGTGACTGGACAGCGTCAAATATTTCGCCACTTCAAAGAAGTTCTGGCCGTAAATGTCGACAAACGTGTTCTCGATCCCGTCGATGGTGCCTTGCTGCAAAGCGGTATACACTTCGGAGAACGGCAGCGTCACCGATCCGGCGCCGAGCAGGTTGAACTGCTGCTCGAGCACTTTGCCCGCCTGTGTTCTGAATTTCAGTCCTTTAAAATCTTCGGGTGTTCTCAGCAGCTTCTTGTTGCTGGCGAAATGTTTGAAGCCGTTGGTCCAAACGCCCAGGAATTTCAGATTGGCCTTCTCCAGGCTGCTGCCCAGCATTTGCCCGGCTTCTCCGTCCCAAAAGCGGAGGACGGCTTCTTCGCTGTCAAACAGGAAGGGCAGGTCGACAATTTGGAAACGCGGATCGTAACTGACCAGTTTGGTGAGCGAAATGGCGATAAGCTGGATGGTGTTTCTGGGGAGTTGCTCAAGGCTTTGCTCATCGTTCATCAGCTGCCCCGAAGGATACAATTCGACCACAACTCTGCCGTTGGTCCTCTCTTCCGCCAATTGCTTGAGGATTTCCGCGGCTTTCCCCTTCTCGCTCGCCATGGATGTGACGAAGGGGAATTTAATGACGATTTTTTCTTCCGCTTTTTCCGCTTTTGTGGTTTGCTGCGGTTGGCTTGCGGAGGTCGAACCGGAAGACGAAGACCCCGTATTCGAGCTTGAGCTTGTACCGGTCTGAGAGGCCGGCGCATTGCCTCCGCAAGCGGCAACAATGACCAGCATGATAACCAAACAGACCGACCCGACAGTGCGCAAAAACCTTACCATTTTACTTTCCTCCCGTAATGGTGATGTATTGAAAGCGGTCTTTATGCAACCGCTATCAATCCGCATTGCGGTTCTATCGCGCGTCTGCCGAAATATGGTTTTGCACCGGNAACAACGGGTGGACTTGCAGTCGTAATNAATAATCGATTATTAAAGATTTTTTAAACGATAATCGATTATTTATTTTTATAAGTTGCTTCCCTTTTTTCTGTCTGTGACTTGTTTTCAACCGCGGTGATCAGCGCAATCCCCGTTACCACAAGCAGTATGGACAATGCCTTCACCGCATCTATGGCCTCCATGCCGGCGGCAGCCGATGAGAGAAGACCGACAACCGGAACGCCCAGCATTCCCATTGACGCGGATACGGCCGAGAGCGCTCTATGAATATAAACAGAGGCAATGAAGCAAAAGGCTGTCGCTACGATACCGTTGTACAGCAATACGGCCGCGAGGGGAATCGACCAGGCGATGCCGCCGGGCCCTTCCAACATGAGCGCCGACGGCACCTGAATGAAACATGCGGTCAGAAAAAACCACGGCGCCAGATGAAGCGGACTTTGTTGCCAGCGAAGCTTCTTGACCAGCAATATCGCGATCGCCCAGGAGATCGCCGACAGAATCGAAGACGCATGGCCGATGATGACGGATTTGCTGTGCCAGTCGAAGGAACTCGGGTGAAAAAGAAGAATTACGCCTAGAAAACCGAGAATAGTGCCGATTAATTTCCACCCCCTCAGCGATTCCCGCAAAAACACAAGGGCGAGGGGGATAACCCAGAGCGGGGTCGAATATGCCAGAATGGCCGATCTCCCCGGTTCCGTATGCTGCAGGCCGAAATTCATCAGAAGAAATTGCAGGCCGAATTGAAACACACCGACCGACAGGATCAGGGGCAGATGGATAAGCCCGGGTCGCATGAGCCGTTTTGTTGTGAGCAAGTATCCGAATGTGACGACAGTCGCGATTATGATCCGCATGGCCGCGAAGGTCAAAGGCCCCATGTAGTTTAGCGCAAATTTCATGATGGGCCAGTTTGTTCCCCAGATGAGGATGACGATGATGAGCAGCAGCCATGCGGCTTGCTTTCCGGAATCCGCCCGCACGACGAACTTTCACCCGCTTCGCGATTCCCAGTTGCTAATCGTTCACCATTTCCTTCAATTCGATGAAATGCTTCCGCATCAATTCCGAACTTCGCTGCGCGTCCCTTTGGCGCAGCGCTTCCAGAATCGGCTCATGGCGCTTAACCAGATTCAAGCGGTCGCTTTTGTTTCTGTAACCTCCGAAGTACGTCCAATTGGCAATGCTGATTTCGTCCCATATTTTTTGCAAGATGTTGTTTCTGGACATTTCCACTATGGTTCTGTGGAATTCAATATCGGAGGAAATTTCCCTTTGCAGATTTCCTTCCTTCGCCGCCTCCACCATTTCCCGATACAACTCTTCCAGACGCTCAATGTCGCTGTCGGTTATAAATTCAATGGCGGATCTGATGGCCAAACCTTCCAGCTCGGCTCTTACATCGTAACATTGCTTGACATCTTCCACGGTAAACTCGCGGACATAAGCGCCCTTGTACGGTTTCGTCACCAGCAAGCCCATCAATTCCAGATCGCGAAAGGCCTCGCGAACCGGGGCCTGGCTCACGCCCAGTTCCCGGGCGATTTGGGTTTCGACGAGCCTCTCGTTCGGTTTATACTCTCCCCTCATGATCATATCCGTGAGATGGGCTTTGATTTCTTCCCGCAAAACACTCCTCTTGATAACCGAACTCTGTTTCGGTTTTTTCATATTGATTCATCCTTTACAATTGTCTGTCCCGGGTCAATAAACGATAATCGATTATTTATTATCAATTCTTATTATATTTATCTTCCTGCGGAAAATCAACAAATTTTTACAAGAAAAATTCATATGGATGTTCGGAATCCGCCGGATCAATCTCCAACTGAAGAGGCTTAAACCCGAACCTTCGAATCATGATGTTCACAGCGGGGGCGCGTTGACGGATTGCCGGAAGCCGGATTTCGGGATGAAAAAACCTCCGGGAACGGTGCCCGGAGGCTGTCAGATTTGGCAGTGATCACATCATGTCCATATTCGGCATGCCGCCGCCGGCATTCTTTTCTTTTTCCGGCTTGTCGGCCACGACGGCTTCCGTGGTCAGGAACATGGCCGCAACGGAAGCGGCGTTTTGCAGCGCGGAGCGGGTAACCTTGGTCGGGTCGATGATGCCTGCGCTGAACATGTCAACCCATTCGTCGGAGGCTGCGTTGTAGCCGATGCCCGGTTTTTCGTTCTTCAAGCGCTCGACGATGACCGAGCCCTCCTTGCCGGCATTGGTGGCGATGGTGCGAACCGGTTCTTCCAGCGCGCGCAGCACGATGTTGATGCCGGTTTTCTCGTCGCCTTCCGCTTGCAGAGAGGCCACGGCGTTGTACACGTTCATCAGCGCCGTGCCGCCGCCGGACACCACGCCTTCTTCCACAGCGGCGCGCGTGGAGTTGAGCGCGTCTTCAATGCGCAGCTTGCGCTCTTTCATTTCGGTTTCGGTGGCTGCGCCGACCTTGATAACGGCTACGCCGCCGGACAGTTTCGCCAGACGTTCTTGCAGCTTTTCCTTGTCGAATTCGGAAGTCGTTTCTTCCAGTTGCACTTTGATTTGTTGAATGCGCGCTTCGATGTCCTTCTTGTCTCCGGCGCCGTCGACGATGATCGTGTTCTCCTTCGACACGCGGACTTGACGCGCGCGGCCGAGCTGATCCAGCGTCGTCGATTTGAGTTCGAGACCGAGTTCCTCGGTGATGACTTGGCCGCCGGTGAGCGCGGCGATATCGCCCAGCATCGCTTTGCGGCGATCGCCGAAACCGGGCGCTTTGACCGATACGCAGGTGAAGGTGCCGCGCAGTTTGTTGAGCACGAGGGTGGCTTGCGCTTCGCCTTCCACGTCTTCGGCGATGATCAGCATCGGTTTGCCCGTTTGCACCACTTTTTCAAGGATAGGCAGAATCTCTTGGATATTGCTGATCTTCTTGTCGGTGATCAGGATGTACGGATCGTCCAGGACCGCTTCCATTTTCTCCGTGTCGGTGACCATGTACGCGGAGGTATAGCCGCGGTCGAACTGCATGCCTTCCACGACTTCCAGTTCGGTTTCGATGCCCTTCGATTCTTCAACCGTAACGACGCCGTCGTTGCCGACTTTCTCCATGGCGTCCGCAACCAGCTTGCCGAGCTCTTCGTCGGCGGCGGAGATGGCGGCAACTTGCGCGATGGATTGCTTGCCTTGCACCGGTTTGGAGATTTTCTTCAATTCTTCGACCGCAGTTTTGACCGCTCTTTCGATCCCTTTGCGAATCACCATCGGGTTGGCGCCGGCGGTGACGTTTTTCAGACCTTCGCGGATCATCGCTTGCGCCAGCACCGTTGCCGTCGTCGTTCCGTCCCCGGCAACGTCGTTGGTCTTGGTGGCGACTTCTTTGACGAGTTGAGCGCCCATATTTTCAAAGGGATCTTCCAGTTCGATTTCCTTGGCGATCGTCACACCGTCATTGGTGATGAGCGGGCTGCCGAATTTTTTCTCCAGAACGACGTTGCGCCCTTTCGGTCCCAACGTCACTTTCACGGCATTGGCCAGTGCGTCTACACCGCGCAACATGCGTTGACGGGCGTCTTCACTGAATCTGATTTCTTTTGCCATTGAGATGGTTCCTCCTTGAATTTATTCTCTGATATGAGGGTTGGTGGCGCGGGCTTTACTCCAGAATCGCCAGGATGTCGCTTTCGCGCATGATCAGATATTCTTTGCCTTCGAATTTGACTTCGGTCCCGGCATACTTGGAGAAGATGACGCGATCCCCCACTTTCACTTCCAGCGGGACCCGGTCTCCATCGTCGTCCAGCGTGCCGCTGCCCACGGCGACGACTTTGCCTTCTTGCGGTTTTTCTTTGGCCGTGTCAGGAAGCACAATGCCGCTGGCCGTTGTCTCCTCCTTCTCAATGGGTTCGATCAGCACGCGATCACCTAACGGTTTGATCATGTGAAACTGCCTCCTTCAAGTACGGTGTTAGTTCCATATTTTCTACATTGTTAGCACTCATGCGACCCAAGTGCTAACAGACAATTATTATAATACTCATATCAGGAATAGATTTCAAGTGGGGGAAAACGAAAAAGCCCATATTTTT